>Ga0302197_10000437_pt1 | contig 41889 bp, 38 predicted proteins | sample II_Bog_N2_1_FD_193526 | JGI IMG/M metagenome (GOLD analysis project Ga0302197, IMG submission 193526) | Peat permafrost microbial communities from Stordalen Mire near Abisko, Sweden - II_Bog_N2_1 | ecosystem: Environmental > Terrestrial > Soil > Wetlands > Peat | place: Sweden: Abisko... | reverse complement strand
TCTCACACCGGCTGTCTGGATCGCAAGACACACTTCCGACAACCTATAAAACCGAACCCCGCGCCTCGTCAACCGTGTGTTTGGTCATACGCATACGAAAGAGGAGCACGACGCACATGGATGACGTTCTCGCCATCACGCAAAATGTTGCCAACTTCGCACTCCGCGATCAAGGGCGGTGGGAGGAATTGCGTGACCTGTTCCATCCGAACGCTTCGATTGCCGTCACCTGGTACTCGGGACCAATTGAAGGATTTATCGAGCGGTCGGCTAAGATGGCGGCAGCCAACAGATCGACCACATCGAAGCATTTGATTGGGGCTTCGAGGGTTGCGATTGAGGGCAATCGTGCCCTCAGCGACACCGACATCACCATCCTTGCCCGCGCGAAACTTGGCCACATCGAAGCCGACGTGACCAGTTACCTGCGCTTCTTCGACCGGTTCGAACGGCGCGACGACGGCATCTGGCGTGTCGCAAGCCGGACAGCGATCTATGAAAAGGACCGCATTGATCCTGTCAGGCCTTCGCTTCTGTTTCCCCTTGTCTACAGATTGGCCGGTTTCAACCGTTTTCCCCGCCCTTACCGTCACCTGGCCGCAGGCTTGGTGCGCAGCGGCCAGGTGTTGGCGAAGCCGATCATCGAGACCGGGACAAAAGAGGAAGCGGAGCTATGGCAAGACGCAACAATGTGGCTTGCCACACGACATTGAGTTTCCAGGAGCCAATCTGCACTCCAACTCCCCCTTGTTGATGGGAGCCCGCGCGCGACGCGGGATCTCTCAGCTTCGCGTCGCGCAGGATCAGCAATCTGAAGGAGGCATTCCTAGCTCTTCTTTTGCGATTGACGGCGAAATGCGCGCCTATTCCCTGGACGTGTTTTTCCTCAGGAGTTCCTGAAGAGCGTGCTTTGTCGGTACCGCTCCCGAAGAGAATCTGACTCCCCGATTCATTAATTCCCAAAGAGCCGCTTCTCCCTCTGCGCTGATGCAAGTGACGTTTCTGAATACGAGAACGATTCTCCGCCCTTGCCTTCCGGCGCAGGCTTTCAACCAGGCCGTCCTTAAGTCCATGACCGAAGGAGGAATCAGCGCACCTTCAAGAACAAGACGCCGCTCCGCACCGCAGTCGACGATGGATATCTTCAACATGAGTTCTTGCCTCTTGTATGAATTTCGGAGCAATTGGATTGCCAAAGATGCTGGCAGGCTAAGGTGTTGAATCTTCATTGCTCGTTCCGAAAGCGAAAGGACAGCGGACGAAAATGGCGTCGTCAGCGACGACGTTCCTGTCCGTTAGACGACGATCTCTGCGCGCACAAAACATACGGAGACGGGCGGGGCGATCCCGTTCATTCCGGCCATCCGATCCATCAACCCGAGGGGCCGCTGAACAGGAGGGCCCCCACCCAATCTCCGCGGCATACGATTCCAGCGCCGAACAATCAGGACTTTGCAGTATTACCGGTACCAGAGGATCTCATGCGCCTCCAAGGGAATAGATGCTTCGCGGTGAAAAGGAACGATCCTGGGCGTAAAATCCTCTGCCGGACGAGTCGCGGGAGCCGACGCGGAGTAGCGCCAGACATTCTGGCCGACCAGGGATTCGCCGCGAACCATGACCTGCCGAATGGGCTCTCCGCAATTGGCCGCGGCGGCGTAGAGTTCGACTTGGATCGCGTCAGGATCCATTTCGTCCAGATGGACTTGAATATCGAAGTGATGGTGCTCGTCCGTGCTCTCGAGGCGCACGGAGCCGAATCGCAGCCTGGACCAATGATCGGCGAGATGACGCTTCCAGTGCAGCAGGCTCTCCGCACATTTGCCGCTGTCGTTGGCTCTGCGCAGATATGCGGCGGCTAAGGGAAGGTAATACTTTTCCGCGTACTCCAACACGCATCGGGTTGCTGAAAACGCGGGCGTGAGTCGCGCCATGCTTTCGCGCACCCGAGCGACCCAGCCTGCTGGAATACCCGAATTGTCCCGCTCGTAGAACACCGGAATGACTTCCTGTTCGAGCAGGGTATAGAGCTGCTCTGCCTCTTTGGCATCCCAGGCCGGGTCGTCTCCATGCTCGAGGCCATCCCCCAGCGCCCAGCCTACATCGCGGGAGTACGCCTCGGCCCACCAGCCATCGAGTTCGGACAAATTGAGACCGCCATTGACCAGCACCTTCATCCCGCTGGTGCCGCAGGCTTCCCACGGGCGGCGCGGCGTATTCAGCCAGAGATCGACACCCTGCACCAGGTGCTCGGCCATTCGCATGTCATAGTCGGCGAGGAACACTACGTGCGACCCTGCCGGGCCGCGGCGGATAAACTCGATCCAGCGTTGAATCATCTCCTGCCCCGGGGCATCCTGGGGGTGAGCCTTGCCGGCGATCACCAACTGCACCGGCTTCTCCTTGTTTGTGAGAATAGCCAACAAGCGTTCGGGGTCATGCAGCAACAGATTCGGCCGTTTATAAGTGGCAAAGCGGCGCGCGAAGCCTATCGTGAGTGTATCCGGCCGAAAGATCCTCTGGGCATTGGCAACGTCTTCGGGCCGTCCGCCTTGACCGGCAATTTGGCGTGCGAGATGACGGCGAACGAAATCTACCAAGGACTTTCGCGAAGCCGAACGCATCTGCCAAAGACGGACGTCTGAAACTTGCCGGACAGCGCATCCCAGTTCTCTGACCAGGTCCTCCGGCTTCAGATGCGTCGTCCACGGGCGCTTTCCGCACACCTCCGTCCACAACTCGTCGGCCTGAGCAGAATTCCACACCGGAACGTGAACGCCATTCGTTACATGGTCGACAGGTATTTCCGCTTCAGGCCAGCGGGGAAAGAGGTTGTGAAAGATTTTCCGGCTCACCTGTCCATGGAGCTGGCTCACACCGTTGACTGCTCCGCAGCCCCGCATCGCCAACAATGCCATGTTGAAAGGCTCCGAGCTGTCCTCTGGGTTTTGACGGCCGAGGGCGAGCAGTACATCGATTGGAATGTGCAGAACGTCGGCGGCGTAATGGCGAAAATATGTGTCCATGAGTTGTGGCGCGAATCGGTCGAATCCCGCCTCCACAGGGGTGTGCGTAGTAAAGAGATTCCCCGCGCGGGTTGCCGCAAGCGCAACGTCGAACGGTACGCCTTGGCTCTCCATGAAGTCCCGCGCTCTTTCCAGTACGGCGAACGCAGCGTGACCTTCATTGAGATGGCAAACCTCCGGTTGCTTTCCGAGCGCGCGCAGCAGACGCCATCCCCCGATCCCCAGCACCATCTCCTGGGCAATCCGCACCTCGGGTCCGCCGCCATACAGTTCACTTGTAATGCCCCGATACGTCGGCGAGTTTGCCGGGTCATTGGTGTCGAGCAGATAGAGATGTACACGCCCCACCCGGACCTCCCAGGTACGAAGCCAGATACGGAGACCGGGTAAGTTGACAGCAATGCGCAGCAGCTCCCCGTTGGGCTGCCGCACCGGCCGGATCGGCAGTTGCCCTGGCTCGTTGAAAGGATAGATTGCTTCCTGCATGCCTTCTGCATTGATGTGCTGCCGAAAGTAGCCTCTTTGATAAAGCAGGCCGATGCCCGTCACCGGGAGGCCAAGGTCACTGGCTGCCTTCAATTGGTCGCCGGCCACGTTGCCGAGCCCGCCGGAATAAATCGGCAACGCGTCGCTCAGCATGAACTCCATGCTGAAATAGGCAATGCCGCTGAGTGGAGCTTCCGGCAGGGAGCGCTGAAGCCAGTTCGCCGCTTCTTCGCGCTTGGTCCTTGTTTCCAGAACCTCATCGAGGGTGCGCCGGAACTGCGGAGTCGAGCTGACAGCTTGGAGCCTTTCGCGGGAGACGGTCTGCAAAATCACCCATGGGTTGTGCGCCAGTCCCCACAACTCCGGGTCCAGTTGCCTCCAGAGGTCGTCCGCAGCATGGCTCCATGACCAGTCCAGATTCAACGCCAGTTCCGTTAGTGAGTTCACTACGGAGTTGCCAGAAGAAGCATTCGTTTCGGGGTTCATCTTGTTCTCCATTCAAGTGCCGCCAATGTTGGTCTGTTATCCGGATTACAGAAGCCTGGCCTGCGGAAGCCGCCGGGCCGGGACTCCGCCTTCAGTCACGTTTCCAAAAATGCCGTAGCGCACGAACCCGCGCCTCTTCGACCTGTTGCCGCGGAACACCCAGCAAAGTGGCGCACTCTTGATCGGTGCATCCTTCGAGGACCGATAAGACATACACAAAGCGCTCAAAGTCCGGAAGCGCGAGAATGGCTGAGAACCGTGCATCCTGAGATGCAAGTCGCGGCAAACTGCCGTCCTCCGCCGCACGAAGCCAACTCTCATCGAATAGGTGCTTACCCGCGAACATGGCCATTCAACTATGCCGCCGCCAGATAGTAGACGAACAAATGTTCAGCTTGATTACGGTTCAAGTCGTTCACGATTTCGTAAGCTTCCAGGACCGGCATGCCGCTGAATGGCGAGTAAGGGATGCCGGCCTTTCTGTAATGCTCCGGTTCGAATCGAAACAACTCGGTCTGGTCGCCGTTGATTTGTCTGCCTATGAATGTTTTGAAGCGCATATGTGATCCTCCCCTGTAGTCGTTGTTGGATGGACGAACGCCAGGGAGCATTGCCCATGAAGAAGCTGACGTAATCTCCGGTGACGTCAGCGTGGCCTTCCGGAGTCAGCGTCGAGAGCTCTTGTCTCTGGGTGTGGCGCAATGAGTCGAAGTGCATTGCCAATGACGATGCGCCGCGCCCAGGAATGTGCCCAATCCCGAAGTGCTGCGTTGTCTTCGGCAGCCAGGTCAAGACCAGGCACAAAACATCGTTCTGCCTTTGCTTGATCCGCGGTCAGCAGAAAGGAGAGCAGATAAAGCCTGACCCGATCCTCTGCAGGCGCACGTCGAGCGGCGTCAAGTGCTGTGTAATGTTTCTTGCCGTCATCGGCGGCAGGATATGCATAACGGCAGTTCATGTGCGAGTCCTCAAATACTCAGTCGCAAGTACACGAAGCGACGGACACCCACTTCATCGCCAGTTGCGGACACGGACGTTTTGGCTGGCTCGCCACAACGATGGAACGCCATCTCATCTCAAGCTGTGACTTTCTCTGTGACTTCCCGTTCATCGTGATCTCCTTCTCCAAACTTCACCGCGGTGGCTCAGGCTACTGCGCCTTCTGAGCGTGGGGAGTCAGTTTGCGCAAGACGAATTCCTGCACTACCCCGCTCAATTCGCGCTCAGCGGTATTCACGGCAAATTGCCCAAAGACGATTCCTGCTCCCCGATTCGATTGCGGATAGTAAGTGTTCAATAGCGCGCTCGACGCCAGGTCGCCTCCCACGCTTGAGTAATTCGGCTGCCACCGGCCGTTGTCGCCTTTACAAATGAATGGACTGGCCAAGGCATGCCCCAGACGCGATCTTGTCGTTCCTGTTCCCTGATAGAAGTAGCGTGGATCCTGGTGCAGAAGAGACGGTAGGATTGCGCCACCGATCAGGATGTCGCTGACTCCGTCGGCAGCCTCAGCGCCGAAACGCTGGCCGTACCCCTTGGCGCCCAGTACATAGTCGGGGCTGTGCGCAGTCTGTCTGACGCCGGCCATGAATGCCACTCCCGCTACGGTAACCGGATCGACGGAGACCCTCATCGCGAGTTGAAACTTCAGCTTTGTGGTGAGTGGTACGGCGTTCTGAGGGTCGTACACGACGTAGAAATTGGGAATGAACCCCAGGACCCGCTGCTGCTCTTCGAGATGCACCTGTTCGATGGCAATTTGGGCCGTGGAAGCATAAACCGTTACCGATGTTGTTGGGTCTGCAACCTTAAGCTTGATTCCCGTCACGAAGAAAGCGGAGCGATCCGGCCCGAGAACAATGGCGGGTGTGGTCCAGTCCTCGAATTCGGCGGCGGATACACTAACCTTGTAGGGAACTCCGAACTTGAGACCGCTGAAATCAAAAGCCGCGTTGTCGTTTGCAGTCGCGGTTTGCTTAATGCATGGGGATGGGCACTGGAGCGTAACGAGGGCTCCGGGTAAGAGATCGCCATTTATGTCAAGTACAGTGCCGCTGATGCTCCCGAGTTGCGGATCGGGAGCTGCGATGTCCTGCGCCATCGCTGGCAGTACCGTCGTTAAGCAAATCAAGAGCAGGCGTTTCCACAACATCATTGCTTTCCTCACGCCATGGAGGAGATGCAAGGGGAATGCCAAATCTCTTTCGCGCTAACTTCCTTGTTTTCAGAGGGGGATTTCCGCCATCCGCTTGCCGTGTCGAAACTGTCGACGTCAATTCGGAGGCTTGTTGACGGCTCCGCAGGCCGATCTGAGGATCTCAGGTGCTGACGACGGTGGCGCAATGGAAGCGAGCTATTCCGTGCCTCATCAATAATCCTTGCAGCCAGCATGTTGCTTGAATTAATCGGGGTGCGAATTGAGAAAGTCGAGTAATCGAAGTGTCCGCAGGCGAAAATGTTCGGCGACTCGATACCATGTGCAGCATTGCGTGCGTCGACCAACCGCAATGCTGCATTTGCTATGCGCGCGCAATCATAGCCGGTGCGATCCGTGATGATGGCAACGAGTGCATAAGCGCCCAGGTCGTTGTATGGCGCACTGGCCAGGTCAGCTAACAGCGTTCCGCGTACTTCCTGAGAGCTGTCGTACTGGGGATCTTCAGCATGCTGCCACGAATCTCCACCAATCCGCGCTGTTTGAATTCAGCCAGCCCACGCGTGACAGACTCGCGCGCTGCGCCGATAAACTCCGCGATCTGAGCATGGGTCAGAGCCATGCGAAACTGTGTCCCGTCTCCAGTTTTGTTGCCTCGTTCTCCCCATATTAATAATTGTGACGCCAATCTTTTGCGAACGCAAGACGTCAGTCCCACGATACGTAGCGATGCACCTACGTCCCTGAGAATTGTCATCAGCTCGACTGTCGCAAGGCGATATACCTCTGGATAACGCTGCGCTAAACGGAGAAAGTCCGCGCGTGCGATCCAGGCAATCCTGGACGGATAGAGGGTACCTGCCGACCACTCGGAGAGGCTCCCAAATAATGCGGAATGCACTCCAAGTACGGCGCCGCGCCCTGCAATTCGTAGGGTCAGCCTCTTGCCACCGATGTCTTGCAGCGACAGCCTCACATCTCCGGCAAGGACGACAAATACTTGGCTGAGTTGCTCTTGTTCCAGGAATAAGATGGAGCCGGCATCGTAGTCCACAATGGACATGATCGATTCGAGTTCCCGCAAGGCCTCTGGCGGCAACGTCCCCAAGGAGGTGTTCGCTGCCCAGGACCGGAAGTCGCAGTTGCTCGATACAAGCTGCGGAGCGCGTACGCTCCATCCGCTGTTGAATGCGACCTGCGCCGCAGTGCTTGCCATTGCTCGGCTCTGCCTTTCTTACGCTGTGAATATTAGGTCAAGTTCAGCGGGTTGCTGCACGTCGCTCCGGGTGGGCAATCGCTGGTAAGAAGGTGCTGTTGAACAGAGCCCGACTGAAAGCCGCCGGGCCCCGAGAAGGAGCGTAAAGGAGAGCAGCATACAGACGAACTGGGCGCCTGCGAGAACCATATCCACATTCATCGGTAAACCTCCATCCTGGGCGACAGCAGTTCCACATTTTGCCGCCTGACATTTAAGGGCGAGACGCTGCTCGCCAAACCACAAAAGTCCATCCTGCCAGCAGGCTCCAACACCTTGATTGTCAGAGGGCGCTTGACGGCAAGTTCTGACGCACGTTTAATGACCTCGATCCTCCGCGAAGCGCGTTAACAAGTTGCACGACGGCCAGATCGTCGGAATCATGCTGCGAGTTCATCAATGCACCCTTCCTGTCGGTATTGCGAAGTACTCCTTCAAGGAACGAGCCAAATGCCCCCGCTTGGCCTCAGGATCTCGATCGGATTCTTGTTCAATCACGCCATGTCGCGAAGGTCCGCCCATGTGATACACGAGCCCTAGATCCACATTCATTACGTCGAGGGCCGGATTAGACCGGACGACAAATGCATTGGAAAAATGCAGGTCGCTCAACATTCCCAAACGCAGGTCGTACCGGCCTCGAAGTCTCACGATGACGCCCTGGGTCAGGTGAAAGCTCCAGTTTTCATAGGTAGCTTCTGAAGAGAGGGCCTTTTGGGTGAACCCAAGTACGCTTCCTTTCGTTTCGAAATAGGGCATGACCCGCGTTCCGTCGCGCCACAATAGCCGAAAGCCGATCGGTGTTACCCCAACACCTGGTACGACCTTTCGGTCCCGGCTCAAGGTATTGCCCCAGATGTCTGTCTTTTTCGGTTGGCTCAGGAGAACGACGGGCAGAAATTCCATCACTCCATCCACTCGCGCGCGGAATACCCTCGGCCACAACTCCCGGTCAAGCTCTACACCTGCCGTGTAGAGCTTCGCGTTTTCCGCCGCCCCAAAGACCCTGTAATTGCCATAGGAGGCCATGCCTTCATAAACCAGATCCGTTGCCCGCCCGGGGGGTTGACGGTCAGGAATGCTGACAGTTTCCGCACTCGCGCAGAGGCACGTGGCGAGTGCGATGACAACGGTCAGGAAGTGCGACCATGCGGAACCTGGGAGGCCGATGACCGTCTTCCTTAATTCCCAGGATGCTTTTGAATCGAGGTTCTGCATCGTATCTCCATCAACGGTTCAATATTGCTCAACTGCAACTGCCTCGAGGCGTCGACCTCCGGAACTCATGCACAGCTTTCGTTGTGCCAGCTCTTGCTTTAGGAGGAAGAGGGGCCAAGCGCGAAGAAGCAAACACTGGCGGCTCCACGCTTCTTCGCTCGTCCTCTTCCCCGCGTGCTGCACTCTGCCCCGCGGTCCAACGGCGCAAGTGCAGCCCGTCACAGAGGTCGACGCCATACGCATTCCGCGCAACAAAAGCAGCTCCAGGCGATTGAGCCAATGCGATGCCGCTTCACCCAAAGCATCCAAATCAAACACATCTTCAATGTCGAAAAGCCTTCATCTGTCCTATCCAAACTCACCCTGACTGATTGGGGAGCCCGGCCCTCGTCACATTTTCAGGCCGGGAGCCGGGTCTTATCCCGGCAAGCTTCTGCCATTGCTTCGCGCTTGCCATTTTGTGGTGGCGCTCTGACAGAGACTTGCGTCCCTCGGGTTTCACTGTGGTCTCGTCCACCGCAGTTGTGCCCTGTACATCATTTGCGAAAGGCCCGCCGGCACATGTTCACCCGCGTAGACGGCGAGCGGTGCAGCATTGCATGCCAAAGTGATTGGCTGCACCTGCTTGCATCCCACGAAAACAAGGGCCAAGCCCATGGCGATTAGGTTCACCCAGATCGGCTGCAGGCTTCGCGCAACCATTTCCATTCCTCTCTTTTTGGCTCCTGACCTTCCTTCAGCACAACGAACTCATCTGGCAATCGCACTGCTGAACAAAATTGGACCTCGCCAGTTCTCCGGAATCCGTTTCCTGAGGAGCACTTCTGCCGTCCGGCATCAACTCTTCATTCCGGCGCGGAGACATGGCGTGACGTGCACCGGTGCTGCTGATTCTTGCACTCACCCTTGGGTGGCTCTCTGATCTCCTTTAAGCAAGAAAGGTGCCAAACTGCAAAGCCGTCGTCCTGCGGCTCATGCGTTCAGCGACAATCACGTGCCGAGCACGCGTATCCACGTTCACCTCACGCTTGCCTAAGGAGTTACAAACCCAATGACTTACATCGCCAAGGGCACGTGTGGTTTCTCCAGTTCTCAACGGGCTGCTGCGATCTGCGGAAAGATGCCGGCGCACCTAATAAGGTCATCGCTCAGCCACGGGTCCGGCGAGAGTGTCGGGGCGAATTCGAAATTGACGACGACAGTTTCGACACCGCGGTTCATTGGTGGAACTTGGCGCTGAAAACAAAAGGGATGATCGATCGTGGATTTGGCATCCTCATTGCAATGTCTCAATATCGAGCAGCGGTGGGACAACAGGAACGGCGATATGAGAAAGACCACGAAGGTACTTTCACTTGGTATGGAGGAGTGGAGGGATGCAGTCTGCGAAGCCTTGCCCCCTCGGCGGAAGAACGGCTTTTGGGGAGTGAGCAACTATTGGGATTTGTGTGCCCTTCCGCAGCTGTGTCAGTGGATGTCGCTGTTTTTCATCACTCCTTTGCTCCGGACGACCTGCGTTACGCCGCCGAGTACATTCGTCGGCGCTGGCCGGATGCAGTAATTCTTGTGATCGGCGAGCAGGCGAAGCAATTGGATGATCCTCTCTACGATGACAAGGCGAGCAGTGGAATCTCGCTCGATTAATTGGCGCGGACGATCGAAACGTCGGTGGCCGCAAAGAGAAGGATCAGAAGGAACGTGCGATCCAGGCCAGGTAATGCTCGACGGTAAGAGAAGCAGGCGGAACAACGCGAATCTGTTCTGCATGACGGTCACGATGGCGCCGATTGCCGGCGCATTTGGAGGATGCAATGCAGTTGGCATGCAGGCCGGAGCCGGCACTCGCAGGCGAATTGAGTCCTGGAACTCTGCTCCAGGTGATAGAAGGAGGCGGTCCGCAGCGTAGCGACGAAGATCTCGTGATCGCGGCCCAGAGCGGAGAGTCCTGCGCTCTGGGTGAACTGCTCGGCCGCCACCAGAAGATGCTGTACTGCGTTGCGCGCCGTTATACAGCGAATGCAGATGAAGCCCACGACCTGGTTCAGGAAACGATGTTGCGCGCCATCAGGAACATTGGCAGGTTCCGCAGAGAGTCTCGATTCGTTAGCTGGCTGAACGCCATCGTTATCAATACAGCGCTCTCCCACAAAAGGAGAGAAAAGCACTTTCGCTGGATATACCTTGACGAACAAGAAGGAGAGGAGACTCGCTTTTCAATGAAGGGCCTCCGGGATGTGCGCCGGAATCCGGAAGAGGATTACGCTCATCGCGAACTTCACAGCATGTTGCGACGCGAGGCTCTGAAACTACACCCAAAGTATCGATTCATATTGAAGGCATGCGATCTCGATAACTGCCCAATCGAGGAGGTCGCGCGCTCGCAAGGAATGCACCTCGGAGCTGCCAAGTCACGGTTGTATAGGGCCAGATTGAGCCTTTCGGCGGCAATGAAGAGATCCAGCGCGGTCGGCACAAATATGCGTACGGGGCGGCATGATGTCTGATTTCCTCTGCAGGACAATTGGATGATCTCATTGGCAAAACTCGAATTGGTGCAACAGGAAGAACGGGAATGCATCCCGACGCACCGGATCGCGAGAGGGAGGCGCTGAAATATGAGTGAACTGAGGGATCATCCAGTCGCTCCCAGAAGGTGAATGTCGAGATCCGAGAATTTTCACATCGGCAGCTGAGACGCCCTAATAATCCGTCCTCCCGATGTTTAACCGAGTCATCTTGTTGCGCAGAGTTGATCGCTTCAGCCCCAATCGCTCGGCCGCGCCTCCGGGACCAGAGACTTTACCGTCCGATGCCTTCAGCGCCGCAAGGATGGCCTTCTGTTCTGATTCACGCAGTGTCGGCGAAGCAATTTCCCGCGCTTGCATGGCAACCAGCGCTGGTCCCGCCAGTTCATGGATGGGAACTTCAAGATCCTCACCCTGGGTCAGAATAACCGATCGCTCGATGAAGTTTTCGAGTTCCCTTACGTTGCCAGGCCAGGGAGCATTCGCCAAAGCGTTCATCGCGTTTCTGGGGATGCGGCGAATGGACTTCTGCATTTCACGGGAATGGCGCGTAACGAAATAATGCACCAGCAAGGGAATGTCCTCCCGCCGTTCCCGCAGGGGCGGAATCTCGATCGGAAACACATTGAGTCTGTAAAACAAATCTTCCCGGAATCGATTCTCACGAATCATCTTCTGCAGATCCCGGTGCGTTGCCGCGATCAGCCTCACATCGACGCGGATGGTTCGATTGCTTCCCAACCGCTCAAACTCTTGTTCCTGAATTGCCCGCAGCAACTTGGGCTGCAGTTCCAGGGCAATATCGCCCACTTCATCAAGAAACAGCGTTCCGTGATCGGCAACCTCGAATCTTCCGTGTTTCTGGGCAACTGCGCCTGTAAACGCTCCCTTCTCATGCCCGAACAGCTCGCTCTCCACAAGAGTGGAAGGGATTGCAGCGCAGTTGAGCTTTACGAATGTCCTTTCGTGACGAGTGCTCGCATTGTGAATTGCCCGGGCGATGAGTTCCTTGCCGGTACCCGTTTCCCCGAGCAGCAGTACCGTCGAGCGCGTCGGGGCCACAATCGAAACCTGGTCCAGCACTTTGCGAAGCGCGGCGCTGTCGCCGACGATATCTTCAAACTTGAGCTCCGAGCGAATCTCCGACTCAAGGTAAAGCTTCTCATCCTGCAAGTGATTCTTGAACGCGTCCAGCCGTCCGTAGGCGATCGCGTTATCCAGCGCAAGGGCCAACTGACTTTCCACCTGAAGCAACAGGTCAAGGTCGGCTTGGCTAAAATAATGCGGCTGGCGGCTTCCCAGCGCCATCATCCCCGCAACCCCCTGTGCCGTGACCAAAGGGGCGGTGATCAGAGACCTGATCGATTCGGACTTCAAGGTGCGCAACGCCGGGACGGACACCCCCTCAATTTCCTCTTCTTTCCATATTCGAGGAATTCGGTCTTCCATCTGCTCAATAAGGTCTCCTGCAGGCTCTAAGACCGGATTGTCTTCGTGAGACCCTTTGCGAGTTGGGAATTCGAGAACTGCGCAATCATATTGATGCGATTCTCCGTCTCTCAGCCAGAATCCGGTACAGTCGTTTCCGAAGTGTTTGCGAATCGTCTCGGACGCCGATTGAAATAGCTCATTCAGGTTCTTTTTCACGATGATCTGATTGTTGATTTCAAGCAGCAGGCCAAGCCGGTCGCGCTCTTCCTCCAGTTGTTGCCGATAGCGCGCAGCCTCGCCGGCCGCCATCTCGCTCTCCAGGACCACAGCGATCTGCGAGGTTGCCGAGGCCATCAGCTCCACGTCTTCGCCACTGAACTGCGCACCCTCCGCGCTCACAAATGCAAGTGCGCCCAGCCGCGCACGCGGAGTCGCAATCGGAAGGGCATATGCACAGCGGTGTAACCCTAGGTTCGCCTGGCCAGCCAACTGAGGAACCGCAAGCATCGCCCGATTGAGGTCGGGGATGAAGACCGGCTCCATTTCGACGAAGGCCTTCTCCATCGCGCTTCCCTTCAGCTCAACTGTGGCCCCTGTCTCAACCTCGGGCGTGGCCCCTCTCTGATCCCATAAAAGCAACCGCCCAGTTTTTCCATTTTCCTCCGACCGAATCAGCATGACGCCGTCGATCACCAGAAGATCCGACAAAAGCTGACACACGCAGCGTAGCTTGTCGCCTCCGCTTGGCTGCGCGGCGATTGCCGCGGAAAGCTTCAGGAGAGTGCGATACCTGCCGGCCATCCCGGCATTCATTGACTCTGGTCCAGACATTGGCCTCTCTTGTCCTTTTAAAGCCTCAACCCTGCCATCGTTATCGCGAATCCGGATTTTCCCGGTCTGCGATCGAAGCACAATACGCTGTTTGCCAGTCCATTCGCTTCCGGCACTTTTGCAATTCAAGCTGGCCGCATTTGGCCATTGTGGCCATATTTGGCCAGACAAATGTCGACAATCGACGGCGATTCTTTCCCTCGGCTGTTCAATATCAATATGTTACGCCTTCCAGTGGAAATGGCCCCTGGCGTGCCATCCCATTGGTGTAGGTAGAGGAAGTGAACGATGCTGCGTATCGATCTTTTGGGTACAGACATCCTCCGGATGTCGGGCCGCATGACAGAAGGGTGCCGCGAAGTGGTCCAGACTTTCGTTGGTTCCCACGGGGCTTTGCCGAGCATGGTCGTCGATCTGTCAGAGGTCACCTATGTCGACCGGGCCGGAGAAGAAGTGCTCTGCTGGCTCGGTCAGCTCGGCGCGAAGTTCACGGCCGACAACGCCTATGGACTCCACGTCTGCGAGCGGCTGCATCTCGGCATTGCAAAACCGCACATCCTATCCGACCGGCCTCACGATGCGCGGCGAGGAGGGCAGCATGCATAAGCCGTTTTTGCCAACTGAATTCAATCGCCGGAGAGGTTGCAATCGCGGCCAGTTCGATCTTTATCGGCCTTCTCGCTGTGCACAGCTTAAGCCTGGGATGCATTTCGCGAGGTGTCATCGTGGCTAATGTGATTATTCCGATGAAATCTCTCGAACTGAAATCGATCCTCGTCCCAACCGACTTTACCGAGGCCTCCGATAAGGCGCTCCAGCATGGAATCGCCATCGCCCGCCACTACCGCGCAACTCTCTACGTCGTCTACGTGGTTTCGTCCATTGGGTTCACCCTGAATGGCCCGGATGCGGTGGAACTCGCTTCCATAGCTTCGGAACGGGACATCAATTGCTTCGTGAATGAGTTGCTGGTTTCGGGAAGGCTGAATGGGGTTGAGGTTCGGCCCATTGTTCTCAAGGGAAATGTGGATGAACAGGTGGAGTCCTTTGCGCGTGCTCACCGGGTAGACCTGATTGTTGTGAGCACACACGGCAGGCGTGGCATGGCCAGGTTGTTTTTCGGATCGATCGCGCAACTGATCTCAAAATGTTGCTGCTGTCCAGTCCTGACCGTCGGCCCGCACTCGACTGGTCCCTGGCTCGGCAATCCAGACGATTCTGGAAAGCCGCTGCTCTTTTCAACGGCGTTCAACAAGGATTCTGCAAAGGCCATGCCCTATGCCATCTCGCTTGCAAATGATTTCGAGCGCCGATTGTTCGTGCTGCACGTCATACCTAGTTATCGTACGCATCTTCGTAAAAGAAACTGCTCGGCGCAGGGCGACCACGAATCGTTAGCGCTCGCGCAACTGAACTCACTCATTCCTTTGGACGCCGATCGCAAGTGCGCAGCCACTCTTCTTGTCGAGTCCTGCGACCCTGCCGATGGCATCCTCCGTGCGGCAAAGCGCATTCATGCCGCCACCATCATCATGGGAACACACCGGGGGGCGATTTCCGACCTGGCTGCCCGGCTTCCCTGGTCCATCACCAACCACGTGAATCGTGAGGCACTGTGTCCTGTCCTCACAGTAAGAGGGTAGTTTCTTGTTAATCCGTGTTCCAGTTATCGAACCAACTCTAGCCTGCACGAGAGGTTTCTCTTGCGGCCCCCGCCCATCTCCAGGCGAATCAATGGACGAAGCAACCGCAGCGTCTTCCGGTTCCACGCGCATCCTGCCGCGGAAAGGCGCCTTAAAGCTCCTTCTCGTCAGCTTCTTCACGTTTTCTCCCCTGGGAATTCATGCACAACAGCCGCTGAATCTCGACATGGCCTCCGTTGCCATCCTGGCCCGCACGCAGAGCTGGACTTCCAAGCAGGCACATCAAGATGCAGTAACCGCCGGCGAGGACGCACGACGGGTCGCAAGCGCGCGATGGGGGCAGATCAACTTTCAAAGTCAGTACCTGCGCTTTAACGACCCGATTCACATCGAGTCGCCAATCCCCTCTAACCTGCAACCGGTTCTGGGACTGAAGTCCCTAGCCACTCCCTTGGCGCCACAGGACAACCTGCATGTGGATCTCGAGGCCGGATACCCGGTTTTTGCAGGCGGCAAAATCCACAACGCAATCAAGGCAACCCGTGAAGCCAGCCATGCGTCGGCAGAAGCGGCAAACGACACCGACGATGACGTGATCCTAACGGCCGAACGCAACTATCTGTCGGTGCTTCTGATGCGGCAAGTGGTGGAACTGGACACTGCCGCTCTGCAATCGTACAACGAGCATTTGCAGCACGCTCAGACGTCGTACCGCCTGGGCACAGCTGCGAACTACGATGTGATCCGCGCGGAAGCTGCTGTTGCCGAACAGGAGAAACGCCTGACAGAAGCCAGGAATCAGCTTGCGCTGGCGGAGGCCGCCCTTCGAACTTCCCTTGCGCTCGAAGATTCTGCGTCCATCGACATCGGCGGCCATTTATTCGAGATCCCCGATGAGGTCGATCTGAATGCGTCGATGGACGCAGCAGTCAAGTCAAGTCCGCTGTTGCAGGCGCTCAGAGACAAAGTTGCCGCGTATCGCAGTGGGGTGCGTGTGCAAGAGGGGGATTATCTTCCGCAGATCACCGTCATTTCCGGAAAAGAGCTGGTGACCAGCAAACTATCGCAAACCGATCCAACATGGTTTGCCGGGGCGCGGGCAACGTTTCAACTTTGGGACGGCGGAGAACGCCGCGCGCGCGTTTCCCAGGCGCGCTCGCAGCTCCAAAGCACGCAGTTTGAGTATCACCACGCAGAAGAGCAGGTTCGTCTCGCGGCGCGGAGTGCATACCTCGATCTGCAATCCCAGCGGAGCGAACTCGTTTCCGCGCAAAAGGCTGCCGACCGGTCTGGGGAAAGCCTGCGGCTGGCGAACGAGCGCTTTAAGGTCGGTACGGGGACCAGCCTTGAAGTACTCGATGCGAATGTGTCTCTCACTGCATCGCAAATTGGCGTCCAGCAAGCACTGTATCAAATCGACCTGGCGTATCTGCGGATGCATCGCTATCAGGGAGACATTGCCGAACTTACTACGAGGATCCAGAAATGAAGAAGAAGCGCATAGGTTCGATTGCTGTAATTTTAGGACTTGCCTCGATTGTCAGTCTGTTCAACACCGGCTGTCACAAGAGCACGAAGACGATGATTGTGGATGGCACGATTGACTGCGACGAAATCAACGTCTCATCCAAGGTCCCGGGACGCATTAAAGAGCTTTCTGTCGATGAGGGAACCTCTGTAACACCGGGCGAACCAGTAGCAATACTGGAGTCGAACGAGATCGATGCAAAGGTGGATGCTGCTTCGGCAGCCTATCGGTCCACGGAGGCGAGAGTTGCCCAGGCTGGCACCGCGGTCAAGTTCCAGCGGGCAGCCTTTACCGATCAGCTCGACCAGGCGAAAGCGCAATATGATGTGCACAGAGAGGATGTGCGGCAAGCCGAAGAAAACCTGAATTCGGCAAAGGCCAATTACACGACGCAACGGGATAGTTATAACCGCTTCCACGGGATGTTTGCCGAAGGCGTCGTACCTCGCCAGGTAGAAGAGCAGTATGAAAACGGCTACTCAGCTGCCAAAGCTCAACTGGGAGCGGCCGAGTCCAAAGTGGATCAGGCCAAGGCTGGACTCAAGGCAGCTGCGGCGGCCCTTCAATTGGCGCATGATCAATCCCTTCAAGTCACGCTCCGTGAACAGGAGCAATCGGCGATTCAGCAACAGGCCGATGCCGCCCAGGGGCAGATGCATGAGGCCCAGGCCTTGCAGGGTGAAACCCGTATCGTGGCTCCAGTGGCAGGCTATGTCTCTGAGAAGATTTCGAACACCGGAGAGATGGTGGCTCCCGGCTTTCCCATGGTCACCATCTCCCGCGCCAACGACTTCAAGGTCAAGGTCTATGTGGATGAGTCGAAGTTCGGCTATCTCCAGATCGGCCGGCAGATCAAGGTCATCCTTCCTGCTTTCGGCGACAAGGTGGTCTACGGAAGGCTGATCCGCATCAATCAAGCCGCCGATTTTGCCACCAAGAAAGCAACCAACGAACAGGGGACGCTGGACGTCCGTGGGCTGCAACTCGTGATCAAGCTCGATGACGACCCGCGCTATCGGAACGGCATGACGGCCCGGGTCGAGCTCAATATGGGTGAAAAATGATCCGCGACATTCTCAAGGTTGTAAAGCGCGAGTGGGATTGGATACTTATCGAGAAGCGATACATCGTGCTGGTGCTCCTGGGTCCCATTCTCTTTGCCCTTTGCATCGATACCATCTACGCGCCCAAGAAGGTTCTCGGGCTCCCGGTCGTCTTCGTCGACCAGGATCACTCGCAACTGTCGCGGGCGATGACGCGCGCCCTTCTTGCGAACGAGACTTTCAAGCTTGGCGGATACATCAACTCGACGGAGGAGTTTCCAAGGCTGGTCGCCGAAGACCGCGCGTATATGTGCGTCGTTTTCCCTGATGGAATGGAGCGCGATCTCAAGGCGGGCCGCGGCGGGCGCGTGGAGGTTTTGGCGGATCAAACGAACTTCCTTACCGGCATGGTCGAAATGGCTAAGGTAACCGAGGTGCTTACGCCGTTCTCGGTCGTCGCCGATGCCCGGATCATTGAAGCGGTGGACGGAGTGAAGCAGGAACAGGCGCTGCGCCGGGCCATGCCCATCAATGTAGGCACGCGGATGTTGTTCAACTCGGGCTTCACATCGAACTATCTCAACTACATCCCGGTGGGAGCGGCAACCATCTCATTGCAGTTGGCGGCCCTTCTGATCGCCATTCGTTCCGGCAGTTCGGAATACCACGAACGTTCGTTTCAGCCATTGTTCGCAGCCCAGAGCAGCCCCTTTGCGCTTGTTGCTGGCAAGGTCGTGTCCTATGTTGTCCCACTCCTGCCTGTCTTCGTGATCACTATCTTTATCCCTCATGTGCTGTTTGGGGCGCCGATCGTGCGAACGGGTATCTCCTTCTGGGTGATTCTTGTCTGGTTCCCTGCTGCGCTGATTACATTTGGCTACGGTGTGTCGGCCCTGACCGGCGACGCCTTGTTGTCTACTGAAGTCTGCGCGCTCCTCACGCTGCCGAACTTCCTGGTCACCGGATACACCTGGCCTATGTTTGCCTCTCCCAAGGCTATGCTTCTGTTCACTTATGGCATGCCGCTGTATCCGTTTGCGTTTGCGATGAAGAAGATCACTATTTTGGGTGGCACTCTGGCAGATTGCGGAAACCAGATATGGTGCCTGACGGGCTGGAGCCTGATTGCCATCCTGTTCGCCTGGGCCGGAACCCGCCGCATCTTCAACCACCGTCCTGAAGGATCGGAGAGCAATGGCTAAGACACTCCTCAAACTGTGTTTTCGGGAGACAAAGAGGATCATTTCCGATCCTCGCATCTTCACTCTGATGCTCGTTGGTCCTTTTGCTTATGCTTTCATCTTCGGCGGAGTGTATTGGAACGGAAGAACGACAAATATCCCAATCATTATCGTCGACCAGGATCACTCCAGGTTGTCACGCGAACTGACCACTGCACTTCGCTCTTCCGACAGTCTGAGCATTGTCGGCTTCGCCGACTCGCCGGCTGAACTGCTCCCCATGACCCGCCGCGAAGAGGCCTACGCCTGTGTCATGTTTCCCCTGCACTTTGAGCGCGACGTGCTGGCCGGGAGATCTCCACGAGTGGCTATCGTGCTCGATGGCAGCAATACGCTGATTGGCGGTACGGCGTTAAGAGCCGTTCACGAAGTCATTGGCACCTACCAGGTCGGAGTGGACCGAAGAGTATTGGAGGCCACGGGAATCCCCAAAGGAAACGTGCCAACCATCGCCCGGCCGATCGTAATGACCGGGCGGCATCTCTTCAATCCGACCTCCAACTATAGCTATTTCCTTCTCATCGGCCTGGTGTGTGCGGCCAGCCAGTCTGTGATTCGCATGATCACGGGCATGTCGATCGGACTTGACAGCTACAAGGAATTTCGCGATTCCGTTAAAACAGACATGCCAAGCGCGCCCTGGCTCTTTGCGACGAAGGTTGCTGGAACATGCTGTCTGGCGATTCCTGTTGTCTTGGGCGCTGCGGCCTCCGTCCTCACATTGTTTGGAATGCCGCACCGAGGCAGTCTGCTGCTGATTTTCACGGCCCTCGCGGTCTATGTCGTAATCCACATCTGCATGGGATACGGCTACTACGGCATATGCAAATCCTACATCCTTTCCACGCACCTTCATCTGTTCATGGCGGTGGTGCTATTCTTCCTCTCCGGATTCACATGGCCCTATTACGCCATGCCGCCTGCAGTTCAGGCCATCGCGCACTGCATCCCCATTTTTCACATGAACTGCATCATGCGGAAGGTGAACCTGGTTGGCGCGACAGCAGGCTGGGTGCTGCCTCACCTGCTCGCCCTCGCTGTGTGGTTGGTGGTTGGATACGCGTGGGGCTACGCAGCATTCAAACAATGGTGCAGAGCGCAAAGCACCGCGCCAGGTGAAGGGAGGGCATTGTGACTTCTGGAATCGATGGCGGTTTGAATCTCAGGCGGGCGCGAGCCGCTCAGGGGGAATTGCAGCGCCGCAATGACAGGCTTGAGCTCCTGCTCAACCTCACGAAGACAATCACTTCTGACCTTGACCTGCGCGAGGTCGCGCGCTCGACATCCGCTCATATCCGCGAGTTGATGCACGGAGATATTGCAGCCGTTTCGATAAGTGACAAAGCATCAGGAAAACTCAGGCTGTTCGTCATCGATTATCCGCAGGGCAAGGGATTCGTCCGGGAAAACTTGTTGATCACTCAAAGCGACTCCGCCAGAAGGGCTTTCGACACACTCAAGCCGGTGATCGCAAACCTTGTCGATCTCGATCAGAATTCTCCTGAGGTGCACGAAGAACTGGCGTCGATTGAAGGCGCCAAGAGCATTTGCCTGGTTCCACTCTTGAATCGCGGCCGCGCAATCGGCATTCTGTCAACCGTGAGAACGACGGAAAGCCCGTTTGTAGCAGAGGAGGTGGAGTTCCTCAGCCAAGTTGCAGGACCGATTGCCATCGCCATCGAAAATGCCCTGGCCTATGAAGAGATTACCCGCCTGAAAGACAAGCTCGCCGAGGAGAAGCTCTATCTCGAGGAGGAGTTCCGCAGCGAGATGGGGTTCGAGCGGATCATCGGGAACAGTCCAGCGCTGAAGCACGTTTTGCAGTTGGTTGAAACAGTCGCCCCCAGCGATTCCACCGTTCTTTTGCTCGGCGAAACCGGAACTGGAAAAGAGCTGATTGCCCGTGCGATCCACGAACGCAGCCGGCGCAAAGAGCGCACGTTTGTGAAGCTCAACTGCGCCGCCATACCAACCGGCCTGCTGGAGAGCGAACTTTTCGGGCATGAAAAGGGAGCGTTTACAGGCGCAATCTCTCAGAAGGTCGGGCGCATGGAACTCGCCGATCAAGGCACGCTGTTCCTGGATGAAGTAGGTGATATACCACCCGAGATCCAACCGAAGCTGCTAAGGGTTCTACAGGAGCGTGAATTCGAGCGCCTAGGCAGCACGCATACGCGCAAAGTCAACGTGCGGATTGTGGCAGCAACCAACCGCGACCTGGAAAAGATGGTTGCCGACCGGGAGTTCCGCAATGATCTTTATTACCGATTGAACGTATTTCCCATCCGTATTCCGCCCCTGAGAGATCGTAGAGAGGATATTCCGCTGCTGGTAGGCTTCTTTGTGCAGAAACTTGCCAAGCAAATGCAGAAATGCATCGACGTGATTCCAGCATCCGTGATGAGGGGACTTGCGGCCTGGGACTGGCCCGGCAACATCCGCGAACTCGAAAACTTTGTCGAGCGTGCCGTAATCTTGACGCGGGGCAAGACACTCGATGCGCCTCTCACGGAACTGCGCAAAGTGAATACCGATCAACCTGCGCAGCCATCCACAGCAAGGGAGGAAGAAGAGATCGCGCGGATCGTGAAAAATACGATCAGTTCGATGAACGGGAAGCGCGCATTGAATGAACATGCAAGGAAGCAGCGCGACGAGATCATTCGAGTTCTTGTCGAATGCAAGGGGCGCGTCGGAGGGCCGGATGGGGCTGCGGACCGCATGGGGATTAGTCGCACAACCCTCATTTCTCGATTCAAGAGACTCGGCATAGATCCATACCAATATGCTTGACTACGGCTGCCCGGCTGGAATTCCAAGGCAGTCTTAACATGTTAAGGCTGGCCCCGTTAACAATGGGATTTTAACGGCCGGGCCTTTGTCGAGAGTTTAGGAGCTTCGGAGATCCAGCCCATAGTGATGGCGACGCGGGAGAGTCCTCTCCGCTACCGCGTGAGCAGGATTTTAGCTTGTTGCCAGCTCCCGAGGTTGAGGTACAATACTGGCACGTTCCATCTGACCTGGGACGATGGTTTCTGACGGAATCCGGCTGCGAAGGTGCCAAGATGGCTTCTCGCCGAGCGCTTCTGCCTCGTTCTATAAGGCCCCGGACCGCAATTGCGGCCACATCGGGCCTTTGTCTCACCTGCGTGCTGTTACTGGCAGCCCCGGCTCACACTCGCGATCCGAATAAAAGTCTCAGCAAGCACGAAACGAAGGTCGAGCTATGAGAGTCGCACCCATCTGGACGAAGATCATTCTGGATCGGTGGTCCTTTCGACTAGTTATGATCGCCCTGATTGCCGCCCTTAGCTGGCGGTGGGCAGTTGCGGCGACAACTGAGCCCGGACATCTGCGGATCATCCATGAATCCTGGACGTTCAAGGATGGCGCGCCGGATGCAGTTTGGGCCCTGGCGCAGACGGCTGACGATTACCTCTGGCTTGGAACTGCATCCGGGCTGTATCGTTTCGACGGTATCCGCTTTGAGCTTTTCCGCTCGCCCTTTGGCGATCAACTCCTGACCAACAATATTAGCTGGTTGTTTGCCCCTCCCACAGGCGGACTTTGGGTCGGCAATGTAACCGGAGGCGTCAGCTTTCTAAAAAACGGGAGAATCAAAAACTTTCCCGAGGTCCCAGGAACAGTTTACAGTTTCGCTCAAGACCGGCAGGGAGTCGTATGGGCTGCTACAGATGGCGGCCTGTGGCGATTCGATGGCTCGATATGGCAGCACATCGGCGCGGAGTGGAATGCTCCGCAGAAACCAGTCTCTCAGGTGGGGTTTGATCGAGAGGGCATCCTTTGGGTGTTAACAGAGTCCCGCGACTTCAAGGTTGCAAAGCAACTATATTTTCTTCCGCCAGGCGACAAGCAGTTTCGAGAAGCTGGAGACAATCTCTTCGTTCAAGGCCTTACACTGGACGCCGATAACACGGTTTTGACGACCCGCGAAAGAAGGCCGCAACAGCCCGATTCCGGTGTCGAGTTGGGAAGCTCGCTTCCTGCCTATCCAATTCTAAAAAAGAACTCTGAGCAAATCCTCGATCGTGCCAATGGCGTTTGGTTTCTGTCGATAGCTCCTTTCATCTTTCGTCATGCTGCAGGCGACCCGCTGGCAGATATCGTCGGCAAAGCCTCACCCGGCAATTCTCAGGTCTATGACATTAATGCGTACCGCTACGCGAGGCTGGTCGATCGCGAGGGCAGTATTTGGATTGGAGATCCCACCGGCGTTCACCGCTTCTCCTATAGCCCTCTGATCCAACCGCAGTTTCCCAAACCGCAGCGGTCGAGATTCACGGTCGCGCCTGATGACGGCGGGATGGTGTGGATCAACGCTGGAGATGGGACTGGATCGTCTGCTCTTTATCGTTTAGTGGATGGGAAAGCTGAATCTCATGGGGCGCAGGGGGGATTAACGAATATCGCATACCGGGCGCCGGATCGGACATTTTGGTTTGGCGGCGAAGGGGGACTGTGGCACATGGTCAATGGGAGCCTCACCAGAGTTGAGCTCCCAAAAGAGATGGACAAAGCGTGGCTCCTGTCAGCCATTACACAGGACGGAACAGGGGGAGTGTGGGTATCATTCTCCCGCGACGGGCTTTATCGGCTCAAGGACGGTGTCTGGACAATAAATGGAGGACGCAGTGACCTTCCGACCACGGGTGCGATCGCCGAATTTTCGGATGCCCTGGGCCGGATTTGGTTCGGCTGCGGGAAAACCCAATTGGCTGTGTTGGACGGCGATCATGAACAAACATTCAGCGCAAAAGACGGTATTGATATAGGCAGAATCTTGGCGATCAGTGGCAGAGGATCGGAAATCTGGATTGGCGGCGAGTTCGGTGTGCAGCAGTTCGATCACGGACGATTTCATACGATCAACGCTGTGGATAAGGAATCGCTCCGCGGGATCTCCGGAATCGTGGAGACCGCCAATGGGGATCTATGGCTCAATGGCCTGGGAGGAATTATTCACCTCCGCCAAGCAGAAATCGTGGAAGCGTTGAAGAACCCCGCATATCAGGTCAGCTGTGAGCGCTTTGACAGACGAGCCGGACTTCCGGGGCGTCCAGCACCTGGCAGGCCCACAGCTGTCGAAGGCACGGATGGGCGGCTATGGTTCACTGAAAACAACGGCGTTGTGTGGCTCGATCCCACTCAGGCGTCAAACAATGTCCCGCCACCTCCGGTTTCGATTCAGTCCGTTTCTGCGGATGATAAAGACTATGCAATGGGCCAACCACTGAAATTCCCAGCCCGTACCTCCAACGTACAGATCAGCTATGCTGCCGTAAGCCTATTGAATCCGGAGGCGATTCGTTTTCGCTACAAGCTGCAAAAAACCGACAAGGACTGGCACGAGGTCGGGACTTCGACCTCTGTCAACTATCGAAATCTTCTTCCCGGTTCGTACCACTTCGTCGTAAATGCCAGCGACACCAACGGACTATGGTCAGACAATACTGCAACCGCAGACTTCACTGTCTTACCTGCCTTTTACCAGACGAATTGGTTCCGCGCTTTGTGCGGCCTCCTCCTTCTGGCGTTGCTGTGGGCGGCCTACCAGTTTCGCGTCCGGCAATTGCACCGGGAGTTCGCCCTGACTCTGGAGGCGCGCATCGGGGAGCGGACAAGCATTGCGCGCGAACTGCATGACACACTGCTTCAAAGCTTCCATGGGTTGATGCTGCGGTTCCAGATCGTTTCCCAGTTACTGCCGGATCGTCCCGAGGAGGCAAAGGAGCAGTTGGACAGAACAATGGATCGGGCGGCCAAGGCGATCACCGAAGGCCGGGATGCGGTGCACGGTTTGCGCGCCTCCACGGTCCAAACGAACGACCTCGCACAGGCACTCAATACACTAGGCGAGGAACTCGCAACTGATCCAGCCAACCAATGGACTCCAGGATTCCGCGTCACGGTTGAAGGCGAGGCGCGAAATCTACATCCCATCTTGCGTGACGAAATTTACAGAATTGCCGCTGAGGCGCTTCGGAACGCCTTCCGGCACGCCCAGGCTCGGCAGATCGAGGTTGAAATCAGATATGACAACCAACAATTCCGGCTGCGCGTGCGGGACGATGGAAAAGGCATTGATACCGTAGTCCTGTCGGGACAAGGGCCTGGGGGACACTACGGCTTGCCCGGCATGCGGGAACGCGCCAAACTGATCGGGGGCAAGCTAGTGGTTTGGAGTGAAGTTGGCGCGGGCACGGAAGTGGAACTCGGCATTCCTGCGGGGACGGCCTACGCCACAGCTCCAAAAGGCAACTGGTTATCACAGTTGTTCGCCAAAAAGACAAAAACCGAATCAGGAGATAGACCATGAGTACCGGCACGGCTCGAATTCGAGTTCTTGCGGTCGATGACCACCCGATAGTACGCGAAGGGATCGCCGCATTGATCGCAATTCAGCCAGACATGATTTTGATAGGCGAAGCCTGTGACGGCCGTGAAGCGATCCAGCAGTTCCGGATGCATCGCCCGGACGTGACGGTGATGGATCTGCAGATGCCGGAAATGAACGGGCTCGATGCGTTGATTGCCATTCGCAATGAATTCCCCGATGCGAAGATCATTATGCTGACAACCTACAAGAGTGACACACAGATTATCCGGGCTCTCAAGGCCGGGGCTCAAGGCTATCTCTTGAAGAATGCTCTGCACAAAGAATTGCTGGAGGCGATCCGCGCGGCAAATGCGGGAAAGAAAACCGTCTCCCCGGAGGCTTCCCTGGAGATTGTCGAACATGCCACCGACGACGCTCTGACGCCGGCAGAAATCAGCGTCCTGCGACTCATAGCTGCCGGACGTGCAAACAAAGAAATCGCAGATCAGCTCTCTACCACGGAAGAATCGGTGAAAAGCCGGGTCAGGAGCATCCTCTCCAAATTGGACGCCAGCGACCGAACCCACGCCACGACCATCGCTCTGAAACGAGGAATCATCGAGCTGTAGATTCTGGCCGCCCCCTATATCTACACCGACGCCTCAAAAGAGGCTCGATCCGACCTCTTTGTGGGGCTCTATTCCTTTGGGAAATAGACGAAAATGAATGTGTATACGAGAGGTGCGTCCATTGCGACGCTTGTATTCCACTTTTGCTGGCGGTTGGCCCGGTTTTGGCCTCATCTTAATGCGGCTGGTTGTCGGGCTCGCTTTGGTGAGTAATGCAGGTTCCGCCCTGCTAAGCAGTCCCGCCATCCCCATGGCAATCTTGTCTGTTCTCCTGGCTGCCGCAGCGATTCTTCTCATCGTCGGGCTATTTACCCCGATCGCGGGAACACTGGTGGCCCTGATTGAAAGCTGCAGGCTCGTCACCATCCCTGCAGACAGGTTGGTCTACCTCCTGGTAGCAACCTTTGGCGCTGCCCTGGCAATGTTAGGACCGGGTTTATGGTCCGTGGATGCTCGCCTTTTTGGGTGGAAGCGCATCGAGCCCACGCCTCGCAAGAGGTAGATCGCGCACCCGAAAGAAGCCGGCCGCTCCCCTCAAACAAGCCTGTCTGCTCCGCGAACAGAGGCGCCCACTTGCCTCTACATAGGTTGTCGTTTCCCTCGATGCAGAGTTCCGCGAAATGGGAACCGGTTACAGAATGTTGTCATGCAACCAGATCGGCTCACCCTATTCCGAAAGGAGTTGGAGCAGGGCATCAGGGCAACCCCGGGTTTGCGTTAGGTCATTCCCTCACTGCACGTGGGCCCTCTCAAGGTCTGGAGAAGGGAAACGGAAATGCAGGAGATCCAGCCAAGCGAGCATTACACGGATAAGCACAACTTCGCGGCTATGACGCGAACGAAAGTTGTCAAATACGCGCAGCTGGTCAGGATCGCTGATCACCTTTGCCGAAACGCCGATGATCTCGCGTTCTCTACGGATCCACCCTCTGCCGACAACTGCCGCATTGCCGGAATGATGTTGGGTTACGCGTACAATCTTGCGCCACTGCGCATCGAGACCAAGTTCGACTACTAGCCGAGTGCCCGTTTCAGAAGGGCAATACGCCTGGGCCCGTTATTTGCCTGGGCAAAACTGATCGGAGATTCCCGAACAACTGTCCACATGGGCGCTTAAAGGCGGGAGGTAATTATGGGGAACGCGGATGTTGCTCTCACATACCTCGGGGGACTCACAGGAGCACGCTTTCCCAATGTGAGCGAATTCGAAGGCCAGCAGCAATATCAAGGATCTCAATCCATATCTGACCAGTGTTTCAAAGGCAATATCGCCAAGGGTCTCGCATTACAGGCAGTGCTTGAAAAAGCAGCGATCCTCGCTCCCACCGATTCAACCGTACTGCTTCACGGAGAGCCAAAGGCCGGCTGCGATATTCCGCACGCAAACCTCGGTCGTGCACTCCAACTGCTGGCGATCGGGCCAACAGCAGAACGTCCGTACGATGCCGACGAAATAGAATTCCTCAGCCAGGTGGCAAGCCAGATCGCCATCGCAATCGATAAAGCTCTGGCCCACGATGAGGTTTTTGAAGAGAGAAACAAGCTTGCCCAGGAGAAGCTGTACCTCGAAGAGGAGATCCGCAGCGAGATGGGGTTCGAGCAGATCATCGGGCGTAGCCCGGCGCTGAAACACGTTCTTGAACTTGTGGAAACGGTCGCCCCCAGCGGCTCCACAGTCTTGCTACTCGGCGAAACCGGTACGGGCAAAGAGTTGATCGCCCGCGCCATTCACGAACGCAGCCGACGAAAAGAGCGAAACTTTGTGAAGCTCAATTGCGCGGCGATCCCCACTGGGCTTCTTGAGAGCGAACTGTTCGGGCACGAAAAGGGAGCGTTTACGGGCGCGATCAGTCAGAGAATCGGCCGCATGGAACTCGCCGATCAAGGAACTCTGTTCCTGGATGAAGTAGGTGATATTCCAACCGAAATCCAACCGAAATTATTGCGCGTCCTGCAGGAGCGCGAGTTCGAGCGCCTCGGAAGCACACAGACTCGTAAAGTAGACCTGCGGCTTGTGGCGGCAACCAACCGCGACCTGGAAGAGATGGTCGCGGACCGGGAGTTCCGCACTGATCTCTATTATCGCTTGAACGTCTTCCCCATTCGCATCCCGCCTCTCCGAGACCGCAAAGAGGACATTCCGCTGCTCGTCAGCTATTTCGTGCGGAAGTGTGCGAAGCAAATGCAAAAACGCATCGACGCGATTCCAGCATCCGTGATGAAGGGACTCACGGCCTGGGACTGGCCCGGCAACATCCGCGAACTCGAGAACTTTATCGAGCGTGCCGTAATCCTGACCCGCGGCAAGTCACTCGAGGCTCCGCTTGAGGAGCTTCGAAACTCCAGGAAGGACGAACCGGTGCAGCCCTCAGCTTCAAATACAGAAGGTGACATTGCGCGGATCGTTAAGGAGACTGTCGCTTCTTTGAAGGGCATAAGCGCGAAAAGCGAGCGGGTGAAGAAGCAGCATGATGAGATCGTTCGGGCACTCACCGAGTGCAAGGGTCGCGTCGCAGGCGCTGATGGCGCCGCACTACACTTGGGAATCATCCGCACAACCCTCATCTCCCGTATGAAGAGACTTGGAATCAGCCCATATGACTACGTCTGAACACCGAATCTGAGCTGAGGCAGGCCAGGGGTCAAGGGCGGACAAGAGGTCGCGGCAGGGACGAGCCTTGCGGCTCGCCCCCGCTCATATCCATACGGGCAGAATTACTGCATACAGCCCCTGCCAAAGGTCGGATGTGACGCTTTTGAAGCGCTGATCCGGGTAGGGATGACATACCCGGACACGTGGAATGTATTGGTCGATGTTCCGATTGAAACGATCCCAGTTCATTTTGGGTCGTTGGCTGCGGCGACGGAGAGTTCGTATCCAAGTACGACAGACCTCTGCGCGAAAGCCGCTCAATCGCTTCAGGTTTGTGGGCACCGCGTAGTATCGGAAGTATCCCTCCACCACGAGCTTCAGCCAGGCGTCGACCCCGGGCCAATGCACTGAAAGCATCAGTATCGATACGCCGCAAGGTCCAGAATCGCTGTTGCGCCTGTATTGTCCTACTCTTCCCTGACATGTCTGGATGCCCCCGGAGTCGTTGGAGAGATGCAGAACTTTCCTTGATCTTCCAGTGCTCACAGAGTAACCGCTATCGGGATGCAGGTCTCTCACCCGCAGTTGGACGCCGGGTACGATGCTGTTCTCAATCAGCAACTTGAGCCGTGCGGCATCGTCGTCGGATATGCTTTCCACAATAAAGACGCCTTGCTCCAGGACATCCGTCAACGGGATGGAGTTCCGCGGGGGCATTTTCCCATCCATCGCGGGGATGCAATATCCATGGGATCGGCCTTCGGGTTCCTGAGCTTGGCGGCGATGCGCTCCTCAAACCGTTCGGAGATGAAATGCTCTAGGCGCTCTGCTTCTTCATGCACTTCCTCGATCGGGTAGTCGAGCATTTGATAGAGGAATGTCTCGATCAGTCGGTGATGGCGCAGTACTTCCAGAGCGCGCCGCTTGCCCACTTCCAACAGCAGCACACCGTGATGCCGTTCGTACTCGACTAGCGGCATGGGCGCGGCCGCCAGCTTCTGCAGCATGTTTGGCAAGGTTCCCTTCAATTAGAACCAATTCTCGTAGATAATCGACGTCCTGATCGGTCAATTCCGTCGCCACCCTCATCATTTCCTCAATCTCATCCTCGTCAAGCGGGCCGAGGTCAGCAATACCATTGGCTAAAATAGTCGCGATCCGCTTCACCCGTTCCACTGCACGCGTAACCATTGCCTTTCTAAATGCGGCTCTATACGAGAAGACGAGAAAGTGGAAAAGCGCGCATTTTACGCGGCTTTTTCAATTTCGGGCCTTCCAGGGAGATCGGCTGGTCTGGCCACTGAGATCGGTACGTGATGAGCGTCCCGGTTGGGAGCCTAAACCTGATGGATTGTTCTGGCCCGCCGTTGTTCCCTAGACATGGTTGGCACCGTAGAACGCACGGAACTATTTCATTCTATGATGGTTGATGGCCTGTTTTGGTCCATGCAAGCCTCCCTTCCAGAGGGATAGCCTCAAATTCTCCCGGTGATCTGTGGAGTGACCAGAACGCACTTCCATCCTTACCTGCCGGCAATTCAGCCTTTCGGCCAGACGCCATTCGCAACCCCAGTTCTGCCTTGCAACTGAGCCCGGAATCTCAAGGAATCCCCTGTAGGCACAGCCCTCAATGCAATTCAGCCGCGCCCAACTCAATGCGCTAGCCGCATTGTTGGAAACCTGGCGTGAGGATAGCTCCACCGCAGAAATCGCTAACACAGGCCGTCGTTCGCATTAGGGCGCATCTGCAATGATGCTTTGCCCTTGTAAAGTTGATCTCAAGGGGCTTGAGACTGATTCTTGTCCTGCGGCTTCGCCGATCTTTGCCTCGGAGCTTGCATGCGTGCGAAATTGGTTTCTGCCGGCGCAGGGTTGGGCGCGGACGGATCCAGTAGTGAACTGGCAAATCCCGGGCACAGAACGCGCATCAGCGCGGCGGCGGAGTTGACAATAGATACCGGTGACTTTTGGACAAATCGGATGCGGGAAACGCCATGACTGCCGACGAAGGAGATACACGCCAGGATGGGTAAGGTGAAAAATGGATTGGCTGCGGCCGCTCCTGCTGTTGTAGCGTTTAGCCTCATCGCCGGGAATGTTGGCCTTCTGTGCAGGCGAGGGCTACACCCAAATTTGGAAACGGCAGTGGGCTTCTTGTGGATCGTCTCCGACTATGCGCTGCGCCAGAAACAACAGCATCCGGTCGCAGCGCCACGGATCAATGCTGCCGGCGTCATCCTTGGGAGCCTTTGCCTGTCTGCCAGCGGCCTTCATTCGCTTCATCTCGACTGGCACCGCGTCCGCACTCCACTAGGTTACGTTCCCGCAGCGTTGATAATCGGATTTCAAAAGGAGTTGCGTGATGCCGACGCCAGGTTTTCCGAATCAGCGCGCCTGTTCACAAGACTGTGCGGGACGATTCTGGCCTGTCCTTATACGCTCGCGGCTGTGATGAATTCGTACGGCGTCATCGAACTCGCCCGCAGCGCAATCGGAATACACGATCATGGGCTACAAGCCATCTGCGCCTCTTACGGTATTGCAACCCTGGCTCTGCCGCTTCTCGACGAGCATCGATGGCAGCCAACTGCAGGCGAATGCCCTCATTGAGCATCGGTCACGCGCTTTTCGCAGGATTGCACCCCGAAAACGCCCCAGTGTCAGGGAGCCTGAGAGGTCTCACTTCCCTTGCCAGATCTCGAGATTCTAGGCGCGATGCCGGCATGTGGTGAATAAGCAACTGGGCTGAACTTGCTCGGCAGAAAAACGCTGCTCCGGCGGAATACGATGTGTGCCGTAAAATGTGCCATTCCTCCTGCGCCCGAGTGCGCCGAATCAAGACTTTACGTTACGAGCGTTGAGTGCTTCCGTGCGGGCTTATGTCTGAGGTATACGATTGAATATGAAATGGATGCCGCCGGGAATTCAAACCCCGACCCGCTGATTCGTAAACCGGAGTGCTCGCCTTCTAATCAGCAGGTCGTCGGTTCGAGTCCGACTTTCGGCTCCACTCCTTTCCCCCCCGCTACCGACGTTCCAGTCCGTGCAATCTCCTTGCCGGTTTCGTTCGGGATTCAGCGCGCTTGATTCATTTCTCCCCGGTTTTCCACAAGCTTCCACGGCCCTGACGCGGCATGAACCAAGTCAGGTACCGGTTATCCACCAATATTTTTGTTGCGGTGGTAGTTCCGGTCTGCTTATCCACGCATACTCTTGGCATAATCGCAGCAAGAGCGGTTCCTCCGTAACTGTTCCAAGAGCTACGTTCAGGACCTGAGTAGGGGATTCGCGTTCAGCAGCCCAGTTGGGAACACGAGTTCCAGCCCCGAGGCCGAGCCGTACCACCTGTGGGAGCATCGAAGAGTGACCAGCTATAGCCGTCAGGACGTGTTGCGCATCTTGCAGATCAGTTCCCACCAGTTGCAGGGGTGGGAACGCGCCGAACTGATTCCGCAGCAGCAGACTTACAGCTTTCAGGATCTGGGGCAGTTGAGGACGCTGCGGGCGCTGCGCGAAGATGATGTGTCTGCGGCCTCGATCCGGCACTCGATCATGGCCATGAAGGCGGTGGCGGGGATGGCCAATCCGCTGCTGGAGGCCTGCCTGGTGAGGACCACCGGGGCGCGCCTGGCCTTTCGCCATCACGGCGCCATGGTGGACCCCATCCGCCGCCAGTTGCTGTTCGACTTCGAGCGCATGGACCGGCCCTCGGCCGCTTCGGAGCCCTCTCCGCTGCGCCGTCCGGGGACAGCCAACCCCAGCGGCGTGCAGGACCGCTTTCTGGCTGCGGTGCAGGCTGAAGAGGCGGGCGAAAAACAGCGTGCGATCGACCTCTATGAGGAGATTGTGGAGCTGGACCCGGAGTACGCGGCGGCCTACATCAACCTGGGAACCATCTACTTTCATCTGCGCCAGTTTGGGCGGGCTGAGGAACTCTACCGCCGCGCCACCGAGGCCGACCCCAGCTATGTGCTGGCCTTCTTCGATCTGGGCAACGTGCTGGACGAGCTGGAGCGGCTGGACGAGTCCATCGCCGCCTACCGGCAGGCGGTCAAGCTCACGCCCCGCTACGCCGACGCCCACTACAACCTGGCTTTGGCCTTTGAGCGCCAGGGACAGCGCCGCCCGGCTCTGCAACACTGGCAGGCGTATGTGAGGCTGGACGGCCAGGGCCCCTGGGCCGACCACGCCCGCGGCCAGATCCGCAAGCTGCTCAGTTGCGAAAAGCTCTCCATCGCCTGGCGGGCAACTGATTATGTTCCGCCCCGCAAGGGGACGGCGGCGCTGGAACTGGTGGAGAGGGAGCCGCAGGTTTCGTAGCACAATCTCACGAATCTTGTAATGAGGGCGTTATGCCAGCCCACCCTAGGCGCAAAGACAAAGGCGCGCCGAGGGTGGGGCACAGGAAGTATTGCTCGCATTCGCATCGAAAACGCCCTAGCGCAGGCGGCCGGCCACTTCGGCAACCTGGCGGATGTGGGCGGGACGGGTGCGGCAGCAGCCACCCACAATCTGCGCCCCGGCGAGGAACCACTCCGCCGCCATGGCTCCAAAACGGGAAGCATCGCCGGCGCCAGTCCAGGAGCGGGCGGTGGGGTCCCATCCTTCGCCGGAGTTGGGATAGACCACGATGGGCTTGCTTGAGGCCGGGCGCAACTCGCCAATGAGCGCCGGCATCAGAGCGGGTCGGGTACAGTTGACGCCGATGGCAATGGTCTGCGGAAAGCCGGCGACGGCGGCGGTACAGTCGCTCAGCAGTTCGCCGTGGGCCGTGTGCTGGCCATCCCGGCAGGTAAAGCAGAACCAGGCCGACAGCTGCGGCCAGGGGACAAGCGCTTCGCCGATGGCCTGAGCCTCCTCCAGCGAGGGCAGGGTTTCAAAGGCGAGCAAATCGGCGCCGCCAGCCGCCAGCACGCGAATGCGCTCGCGGTGGAACCGGACCAGGTCGCTGAAGCTGCAGCCGTAATTGCCGTGGTACTCGGCGCCATTGTGCAGGGCGGCGCCGTACGGCCCAAGGGATGCGGCCACCACAACGCGGCGCTCGGGAAACTCGGATGCGGCCGTCCGCGCCAGCTCCACTGCGTGCAGCAGGGCGGCGTCGGCCCGCTCCAGAGGCAGGCCCAGCTCGGCGTAGCCCATCCGTGAAACCTGGTAGCTGGCGGTGAGCAGGCAATCCGCTCCGGCCTCCAGATAGGCGCGATGCACCGCCATCACCTTCTCCGGCGCGTCTTCCAGCACTTGCGCCGACCACAGCGGCCCATCCAGGCGGGCGCCCATGTACTCCAGCTCCGAAGCCATGCCTCCGTCAAGGACGCGAATCCCGCGCAGGATCGAGTCCCGCTCTTTTGCACTTTTTGTCATGAAGTAATGGTACCGCCTGGGCTGCGCGCTGCAGCTTGCCAGAAGACAGGTTTGGAGCGAAGGGTACGGACTTTTGCCCGTATGTCAAAACCGGAGGGTCTGCTTTGACCTTTGGAATATGCACTATTCCCGGATATTAACGCCGATGAATCTGGCCCCTCGTCCGGCGGCCGGGGTTGGGAACGATTCTCACAACGTCTGTCCAGCCGGCAGGCCGAACCCCCAGGCCCGAAGACGACGAGGATGACGACTGGCAGGCAGTGGCACGGTATACGCGAACTCTGGACCGATCCACTGCCGTTTGGGCAAGGAGCGCGGTGAACAGGGCACCCTGACTTGTGGCAGATCGGGCATCATGGTTGAGGTGCCGCCGGAGAAGATGGCGTGGTTGCCGGGTCCGGCTGGAGCGTAAGCCGCTCGCGCGGTGGCTCAACCTGCGGCGCTGGCGCTCCGGTGGTTTCTTCGTCGCCGATCTCGAAGACCGGTGTGCCTTTCGGCAACTTCAGGCGGCCGTCAACCAGATAGGCGACGACCACCCCGCCTGTAACCTCGGGAGCCAGCACGGTCAAAGGAAGCAGATATCGCTTTTTCTTGACAAGCGACTCGGCGATATCGTCGACGGGATGACTTCTGGGCACCGTGCCGGGAACCTGGTGAATGACGAACGCGGTCATGTGGGCCTGGGGGTATTTTCCGCCATATTTCACCAACGACCGCGCGTCCTGCTTGGGTGTCATGACGCCCGCGTCCGCGAAGAAGTTGCGGTGGATCGCGTGCGGCATGTAGGTATCGAGCACGACGCGGGAGAAGTCAGCGCAATTGTGGAAGAGCAGATTGAAATGTCCCTTGTTCTTGCGGTCGTTCAAGAGGTCGATGAAGTGTTGATCCTGCTCGGTGGTGCTGTCTACCTGGAAGCCGTGGATGGTCCGATCGAAAGACGATCCGACCAACTGGGTCCACTCACCTTTGGGCGGTCCGCCTGTGCTGTTATTGGGGACCAACTCAAGCAGATGCGCCCTGCGATAGGCATCGCGCAACGCCGCAACTTTTTCCTTGTCTACAGTGGTGGGAATGTCGCCGATCGTATCGACAGCATAGAGATATCCGACCAGCGGTATGGCGATCCAATCATAGCCATCGATTTTATGGTAACGGCTGATGACGACCCCAAATTCGCCGTCGTGGCAGAGGCGAAGAACGGTGGGCGAGTCCGCGCAAACGTGACTCAGGTAGATAGCCGCGTGGCCGGTTGGATTCATTGCCCCGAACTCACCATAGGGCTCTTCCATCAGCAGTGCGGCGGACGCGTGCGCGTACCCTGCTGCCGTAAAAAGGCAGAACAGGATTGTTGCGATCTGGAAAGATATCCTTCTATGAGTCCTGCCTATTCTTGTGCTCTTGATCATCCTGGGTTGGATGCAAGCTGGCCACCTTGCTGTCGACAATTCGGAAACTTCCTCCATTTGCTTGATCTCCCTCGTACAGAGTATTCGTCTTCTATTCGTTAATGCTGCTCGTGATGACATCCGGATTTCAGGAACGCAAGCTGTTCGCAGTCACCTGCAGCGGACGTGCTGAGGCCCGTCCCTTGCAGAGCACATTCTTCCAGACGGGCTCTTACCGCTTATGCGTGTGTTGGACGGCGGGACGCCTCAGGTCCAGATTCTGGGACGTGGGAAAGCACGAACTCAAGGCATGAAATCACCCGGTCAGAGACCTAGTTGGCGGAGTCTCTCTGGCGAGTGGCCTTAACGCCGGATAGAATTCCAACACCCAGGAGGACAACCGCGCCCGCGATAATCCAATGGAGTGGCATGTGCATCAGGTGCGCGGCGTAAGCCAGTCCGCCAATCAGGATTGCGAATCCGGCTGCGTAGATTCCGAACGACATACGATCTCCTTGTCAGAGCGACTCTCCAACTCACACCAGCTTGGTTCGTTTTGCAGTTCTTTCTGGACTGGGTAGGGGGTCGAGAAGCTTGGGCCTTGATGCGTTTTCTTCCGGCAGCTCATCACGTAGAACCATGTTGAGCAGCGACGTATGAACCCGAATGCGGCCGTTGTATTCGATGTAACCGAGCTTCCTGAAGCGATTCATGAAGAAGCTGACGCGGGACCTTGTGGTCCCGATCATCTCGGCAAGAGTCTCCTGCGTTACCGGTGGAATCAGTGTCATCGGTTCACCCGGTTGGCCAAATTCCGCCATCAGCAAGAGTGTCCGCGCCAGGCGCCTTTCGCTGGAGTTAAACAGTTGATCGATCAGATCCGCCTGGGTTCGTATTCCCCGGTTCAGGATGAACTTCATGAAAAAATCGGAGAACTCATGTTCCTCGTGCAGGACGCGGAGCATCACGTCGCGGTCGATCTTGAGCGCCATGCAGATGGAAACGGCGGAGGCTGTGGAGGTTCGAAGCGCTCCGAATGACGCCATCGACTCCTCGCCAAAGAAGTCTCCGGCGGCGAGAAGCGTCACCGTCGCTTCTTTTCCTCTTTTGGAGACGACGGTAAGTTTTGCCTGGCCATTCTGGAGATAAAACACGGAGTCTGCGGGAGTTCCCTGAGAAAAGTACACCTCCCGTGGCTTGTGACGGAGGATGCTCCGTCCCGATCCTTCGCTTGCGAGGAAATCGGCGGTATCAAAATGCTTCTTCGCTATACCACCCATCGAATCCGCCTCCTGCCGCATGCGGTCGGGCTGTGCAAAACCTGGTCTGCAGTGCGTGAGACGGAGAGTGCTCGCCGTCCGCTCTGGAGCATACTGCACCACATGCTCATTCAGGGTCGCACCGCGCCCATGAGTTGTCTGAGCGGTTTAGACCGATTATTGAATTGATCTTGCGGGGATTCAGGGAAGCGCTGAACAAGTCGATTCTGCGGGCGAGCATTCCCTCAGGGGCTGAAGCCTACGCTGATTTTGGAACACTTACGGCACGCGACCCAGAGGGTACCCCGGTCGTACCCTTTCAAAACCTGGGCTTAATCAGAGGCTCCTTAGAGCTGAATGCGCGCAAAATGAGAGTGCCGTAGACAGATGAATTAGCTTTTGAGGTTGGCTGGTGTTGCGCCGGCCACCGGCACCGGCCTTACAGCTTTTGGGTGCGCTGCACGGCGCGCACACCGCCCACGCGGCGCAGGCCGAGGACCATGCGGTTGAGGTGGTGCAGGTCTTCGGCTTCGACCACAAACTCGACAATGGCTTCGCCGTCTTCGCCCTCGCGGGCTTCGACGCCGCGGATGTTGGTGTTGTCGTCGGAGATAACGGCGGTCAACTCCTTCAACATGCCGGCGCGGTCGTCGCAGAAGACGGTGATCTTGACCGGGTAGCGCTGGGGCCGGCCGGCGGACTGGTCGCCCACGCGTGACCACTCGACGGCGATGCGGCGGTCACTCTCGTAAAGCAGGTTCTGCACGTTGGGGCAACTGCGGGCATGCACGGCCACGCCCTTGCCGCGGGTGACGTAGCCCACGATCTCTTCGCCGCGGATGGGGTTGCAACAACGGGCGCGATAGACCAGCAGGTCGTTCTGGCCTTCGACCTGGAGCGAGTCGGAACCGGTGAGGTGCAGCTTGCGCACAGCGTCGGACATGGCGGCCGCGACATTGCCGCCAGGCTTGACCTCGGCGCCCGGCCCGCTTTCGCCGGTCGCGGCGCTGGTGATGCCCGGCACGAGCTTGTTGAGCACATTGTGGGCAGAGTGCTTGCCCTGACCCAGGGTGGCCAGCAGATCGGCGGCGGTGACCACGCCGTACTCGCCGGCGATGCGGCTCAGGTCCTGGTCGTCGATCTGGCTTAGCGGCACCTTGAACTTTTTGGCTTCGCGCTCCAGCAGTTTGCGCCCGATTTCGACTGCGCGGCGGCGCTGGTCCTCATTGAGCCAGTGCTTGATCTTGTTGCGGGCGCGCGGGCTTTTGACGAAGGTGAGCCAATCGCGGCTCGGCTTGTGGTCCTTCTGGGTGACAATTTCGACAATGTCGCCGGTGCGCAGCTTGGAGCGCAGGGGCACCATGCGGCCGTTCACCTTGGCGCCGACGCAGGTGTGGCCGACCTCCGTGTGGATGGTGTAGGCAAAGTCCACCGGGGTGGCATCGGCGGGCACCACCACCACCTTCCCCTTGGGCGTGAAGGTGTAGACCTCGTCGGGGTAGAGGTCCATCTTCAGGCTGGAGAGGAATTCGTTGGGGTCGGTCATCTCCTTTTGCCACTCGACCAGCTGGCGAATCCAGTTGAGGCGCTCCTCGTCGCGGGCGGTGACCATGACGCCGCCGGACTTGTACTTCCAGTGGGCGGCGATGCCCTCTTCGGCGATGCGGTGCATCTCTTCGGTACGAATCTGCACTTCAAACTGGTGGCCACTGGCGCCCATCACCGTGGTGTGCAGCGACTGGTAGCGATTGGCGCGGGGAATGGCGATGAAGTCCTTGATGCGCCCCGGCACCGGCCGCCAGAGGGTGTGGATGAGGCCGAAGACGGCGTAGCAGGAAGCCACATCCTCGGTGATGACGCGGATGGCCAGCAGGTCGTAAACCTGGTCGAAAGAGACCTTGGAGCGCTCGATCTTCTGGAAGATGGAGTAGAGGCGCTTGATGCGCCACTCGACGCGCGCCTGGATGCCGTTCTCGCGCAACTGCTCGACCAGTGTGTCTTCCACGCCCTTGAGGAACTGCTCGCCCTCGATGCGGCGGGCCTCGACGGCCTCCGACACCTTCTCGTAGCTCACCGGGTCGGTGTAGCGGAAGGCCAGGTCCTCGAGCTCGCCGCGCACCTTGCCCATGCCCAGGCGGTGGGCGAGGGGGGCATAGATGTCCTGGGTTTCGCGGGCGATGGACTCCTGGCGATCGGGCGGGAGGTGCTCCAGAGTGCGCATGTTGTGCAGGCGATCGGCCAGTTTGATGAGCACGACGCGCACATCGGAGACCATGGCCAGCAGCATCTTGCGCACGTTTTCAGCCTGCCGGTCCTCGCGGTTGGCAAACTGGATCTTGTCGATCTTGGTGACGCCCTCGACGATGTGGGCCACCTGGTCGCCAAAACCGGCCGCTATTTCCTCATTGGTGGCGGGGGTGTCTTCGACCGAGTCGTGCAGCAGGCCGGCGGCGATGGCCGTCGAGTCCATCCTCATCTCCGCCAGCACCTCGGCCACCTCAAGCGGATGAATGACATAGGGCTCGCCGGAGGCCCGCATCTGGCCCTCATGATGCTTGACGCAGAACTCCCAGGCTTTGCGGATGAGAGTGATGTCTTCAGTGGGGCGGTTGGCCTGGGCGTGCTGGAGCAGCGCCTCGAAGCGCTTGTCGATGGGACTCTGAGGGATGGGCTGGTCCGGGCCGCGTACGGCCGCCTGCAATTCCCCCGCGGGAAGCGGGGGCGTGCTGGGAACCTCTGCCGGATTGGCCTGCCGGACAGTCGCCATGCTTCATTATAGGCCGCGCGGCTTCCCAGAGGATGAACGCGGCCGGGACGAAGCCAGCTAACGCTCAGGTCCGCGTAAAAGAAACGCAAACTCGGAGTATCTCAGCCTGGGAAACTCGCCACGGCTACGGCAACCCTGCGCAGCGCTCGCTCTTATTCCAAGGCGCCGCGTGCAAACCGAGAGCGCGGTTTGAGATTGCTCTCATGATAGAAGATCTCTGCTCCTTACCTATCGAAGATAGCCGGTATGCAAGCACGGAGCCGGCACACATGTATCTTTATTTATTACTTTTGACTCTATTGCAAAGCATTATATTTATGCATTGAATTCAATAAATATGCATACTTTCCCTCATTGGTCTCTCATCTTAACAAGGTTCCATGTTATGTGCCGGCCGTCACATCGTGAACCCTTGGCAGAAGGAGTAAAGTCCGCTTCGGTGTTGAGGTCGAGAACGGAGGACCAAATGTTGAAACACCTCTTACTTACTGCCGCGGCAATAACATTGGCGGCAAACATTGGCTATGCGGATCAATCCAGAAAAAGCGTGACCATCCAGGTGACCAGGACAGCGCCCACCAGCGGCAAACAAATGTATGGCAACTATTGCGCGCCGTGCCACGGCGTGGACGGAAGGGGCCATGGCCCGGTGGCCAACGCGCTGCGTACGCCGCCCGCCGACCTGACGGCGCTGAGCAGGAACCACAAAGGGAAGTTTCCGGACACGCACATCATGGCGGTGCTGGAGAATGGCGCTGGGCTCCCGGCACACGTGACGGCCGAAATGCCCGTGTGGGGACCTATCCTTGGTAAGATGAACCAGACTATGCCCCAGGAAAGGCTGCTCAGAATCTGCAATTTGAGCCGCTACCTGGGTGCGATGCAAACGAAATAGGGCCGGCGGCCCATCAGCTTCCGGCCAAGGGAGCCTATGGTGAAGCCGCGTACCCCACGAACTGACAGGAACCAGGAGGCGCCCAAGGCTGCCCAGCCCGCGGCGCCCTTCGGACGGATTTTCAAGAAATCTTCTCCGGCGCAACGGCCGGAAGCCCGCGACTCCCAGCGCAAGACGAAGCCCGGAAAGCCCGGCGCCGAGCCAAGGCGGGGCAAGGCGAACCCACCGAAACCGATCCAGCCCAAACCTGTTCAGCCAAGACCGGAGCAGACCACTCCCGGAGCCAAGATTACCCGGCGCGCCGCGGACCGGCTGCGCGAGGGCTATCTCTGGGTCTACGCCTCAGACATTGAATCGATCAACACCGGAGAAGGCGAGCCGCCGGCGCTGCTGCCGGTGGCCGACAACCGCGGGCTGCTGCTGGGGACGGCGCTTTACAGCGCTGCCTCGCAGATTGCGCTGCGCGTGGTTTCTCGCGAGGCCATTGACGAGGCTGCATGGCTGAAGCTGCTGGCGGAGCGGCTGCGCGCGGCCATTGCCTGGCGCAAACCGCTGCTGACAGCGGAGAGCGACGCCTGTCGGCTGTGCTTCAGCGAGGCCGACCAGCTGCCCGGTGTGGTGGTGGACAAGTACGGCGAATTGGCGATTCTTCAGCTTCTGGCCAAGGGACTGGATTCCGCCTCAGTGCGCGAAACCTGCGTGAAGGTGCTGCGCGAAGAGCTAGCCCCGGCGGCGATCCTGGAGCGGCCCGACCCGCGCATGCGCGAACTGGAAGGGCTGGCCGCGCCCACGCCAGGGCCACTGTGGTCAGCCGAAGCAAATGCACCCACCAGCACCCAATTCCTGCTCAACGGGCTGACGTTCCAATTCGACGCCAACTCCGGACAAAAGACAGGAGCCTTCCTCGACCAGCGGGCCAACTACGCCGCGGTCAGGGAGTGGGCGAAAGCACTGGACACAACAGGCCGGGCGCTGGACGTGTGCTGCTACCAAGGCGGCTTTGCCCTGCACCTGGCCCAGGTTTGCGAACAGGTCACGGGCATTGACTCCTCGCGGGCATCGCTGGAAGTGGCGGAGCGGAACTGCGCGGCCAATCGCGCGCTGCTCACCGCCGAGGTGGACTGGGTGGAGGCTGACGCCTTTCAAATCCTGCGCGACTGGTCGGACGCGGGCGAGAGCTTCGACGTCATCGTTCTCGATCCGCCGGCCTTTGCCAAGAGCCAGCGGGCGGTGGAGAGCGCGCTGCGCGGCTACAAGGAGCTGAACCTGCGCGCCCTGAAGATGCTGCGTCCGGGCGGTCTGCTGGTGACCTGCTCCTGCTCTCACCACGTGGGCTGGGCGGAACTGGAGGCCAGCGTGGCCTCGGCGGCCATCGACGCGCGGCGGCGGGTGCGCCTGCTGGAGCGGCGCGGCGCCAGCATCGACCATCCTGTGGTGCTGAATCTGCCGGAGACCGAATACCTGAAGTGCCTGGTGTTGCAGGTGGAGTAGGGACTTCGAGCGGTCTCACGGATTCTGCGATGCCGGGATTCGCGCTGTCCCGCCCAAAAGCACTTCTCCTGTTTCTGTAGAGTGGTTCTCTCGTTTCCCACCCTAGCCGCAAAAGCAAAAACGCGGCGAGGGTGGGGCACCCAGGCCTTAGATCCCCGAAAGGACTTCCTCAAGCGCCGGCCATTCTGCGGCTGCCCTGCCAGGGCGTGAGGAACCGCATGAGGCGTTGCAGCCACGGGTGGCGGGGCGGAGCGGGGGCTGGCCGCTTCCCTGCCGGTGTAGCCGAGCGCAACTGGGCCAGCGT
>Ga0302197_10000430_pt1 | contig 42084 bp, 44 predicted proteins | sample II_Bog_N2_1_FD_193526 | JGI IMG/M metagenome (GOLD analysis project Ga0302197, IMG submission 193526) | Peat permafrost microbial communities from Stordalen Mire near Abisko, Sweden - II_Bog_N2_1 | ecosystem: Environmental > Terrestrial > Soil > Wetlands > Peat | place: Sweden: Abisko... | reverse complement strand
CTTTTTTGTTTAAGCTATTTTATGTAGAGTTCTTTTATCAGATCGAGGTGGTACAACTCGTGCCCGGCTGTCATATACACCAGTGCCCTTACAGAAACGGGGTGGTTACTGGCAATGCCCATCATTAGGCTTTGCTCATCAGTTAACGAACTGTACAGGTAAACATTAGCTTCGCGCAGGGCTTTAAATTCATTGGCTAAATCCTGTATGGTACGGGTATCAAAAGTTGAAGCAGCTACATATTCTTCCTGATCGAAACCCGGTAACGGGTTTTTATCCCCACGAGAAAAGCACAACACACGGAACGAGAATACCCTTTCGGTATCAATCATGTGGCCTAAAACCTGTTTCAGTGTCCACTTACCCTCAGCATAGGCATAATCGGCCTGCTCAGTTGTTATCCGCGAAAAAAAGTTATAGGTGCTTTGTTTTAAATACTCTAATATCTCTATTACAGGACCATTAGGCACTTTGGCTATATAGGCGGCCGCATATGAGGCGTATTCACCGGGTTGAGGTTTATTTATCATTCTTTTTTGAGCTTTTTAGGGTGATGCGGAAGGTTGTACCCTTCCCAATTTCTGATTCACGCACAACGATAGTACCGTCATGATAGTTGTTTATAATACGTTTTGTAAGCGACAAGCCTAACCCCCAGCCACGTTTACGGGTAGTATACCCCGGCTGAAATACAGTGTCGAACTTTGAGCGCGGGATACCTTTACCTGTATCAGTAACATCTATCAATATCAAGTTCTTTTTGGTTTTGCTGGCGCTTATTTCAACTTTGATCTTACCACGGCCTTCAATGGCGTTTACGGCATTTTTCAGCAGGTTTTCCAGCACCCAATCAAATAAAGGTACGTTTAAACCAGCCTGCAAATACGGATTGCCGGTAATTTCAAAACTGATGTTATTGCTCACCCGCACGCTGAAGTAATCTACAAAATCCTTAACTACATAATAAACAGAGCGATCTTCCAGTTTTGGTTTTGAGCCGATTTTGGAGAACCTGTCGGCAATAATTTCCAGGCGTTTGATGTCATTTTCCATCTCCGCCATCAGCGGGTCTTTCTCGGCATGGAACTTATCTTTAAGCAACTCCACCCAAGCCATTAATGAGGAGATAGGCGTACCCAACTGATGCGCTGTTTCCTTAGCCAAACCCACCCAAACCTGGTTCTGCTCGGATTTACGGGATGTGTTAAATGCGGTATAGGCTACTACCAAAAATATGGCGATAACGAACAATTGTATGTACGGAAAAATTTTAAGCTCGTGCAATAATGCCGAATCCTTGTAATAGATAAGGTACTTGGTATTTAGCATAGTTAGCTCAATGGGAGCGTGCTGTTTTTTCATATAATCCAGCTCATCCTGAAAATAAGCAGGATCATACTTTTTCGCGCCTTTTACCTTATCGTCACCCGGTATTTTGATGAAAGTTTTAGTAGAATCCAAACCGCGTACAAACTTAATATCCCCCTTTTCATCCACCCCGATAGCCGGCACCAATGAGCTATCGCGCACAGCGAAAACATATTGAAGAAAGTCGTTATCGTCTGACTGGGTGGTTTGGCGGATACTCATAGCCCATACCTGCGCACGCGTGCGTTCGGATCTGGCAATATTTTTAACCAGGTAATTGGTGTAAAGTAATGATCCACTCGCAATAATTATCGCGAAGGTGATGAGTATGTATTTCCAGCGTTTTTTCTGTTGGTAAGGGTTCATTTAATATTAAAGTCAGCAAGTCGGAAAAGCCCGGAGGACTTTATTGGGGCAAATTACATAATTACTGTGAAAACTGGTTAAGAACGGGGAATTTGAAATGTAAGTATTAACACATCGGTAAAATAACCACATAAAGCTACATGAAAGGTAGTATCGCTCGCCGCTATAGCTTTGTTGTCAGTCTTGAAACAAAGAAACAAAAATTCAAGTCAGTTCAATTCGTAATTGAATATTCAAATTCATATTACTAATCACCAATAACTAACCGCTAATCACTATTTCATTATCTTTGCGGCATAATGGCAGATAAAAAAGTTAGAGTTCGTTTTGCACCAAGCCCTACGGGTGGTTTACATTTAGGCGGCGTTCGTACCGTGTTGTTCAATTATCTTTTCGCCAAAAAACATGGCGGCGATTTTGTTTTACGTATTGAGGATACCGACCAAAACCGTTATGTAGAAGGTGCCGAGCAATATATTTTAGATTGCCTTGCCTGGTGCGGATTAATACCTGATGAAAGCCCGGTTGTGGGTGGGCCTTTTGCGCCATACCGCCAAAGCGAACGCAAACCTCTTTACCGCGAATACGCCGAAAAATTGGTAATGGAAGGCCATGCTTATTATGCCTTTGATACGCCGGAGGAGCTGGATGCGAAACGTAAGGAAGTACCTAACTTTCAATACGGGCATGCGCATCGTGAGGAGTTAAGAAATTCTTTATCCCTATCTCAGCACGAAGTTGATGCTTTGCTGGATGCGCATACGCCGCATGTTATCCGCATAAAAATGCCGGTTGATGAAACCATCAGCTTTAATGATATGATACGCGGCCATGTTAGTTTTGAAACTAACCAGGTTGACGACAAAGTTTTACTAAAAGCAGACGGTATGCCAACCTACCATTTAGCGGTGGTGGTTGATGACTACCTGATGAAAATATCGCATGCTTTTAGAGGTGAGGAATGGCTGCCATCAGCACCTGTACATTTATTATTATGGGAATATTTAGGCTGGAAAGCCGATATGCCACAATGGGCACACTTACCGCTGATATTAAAACCGGACGGGCACGGTAAACTAAGCAAGCGCGATGGCGCAAGGTTGGGTTTCCCGGTATATGCCATGAGCTGGTTTGATGCCAAGACGGATGAATTAACACCTGGTTTCCGCGAGCTTGGCTTCTTACCTGAAGCATTCCTGAATTTATTGGCCATGTTAGGCTGGAATGACGGTGGCGACCAGGAAATATTTACCTTGGATGAACTGGTAGAAAAATTCTCGATAGACCGTGTAAGCAAGGCAGGCGCTAAGTTTGATTACGAGAAAGCCAAATGGTATAATGCCGAGTGGATCAAAAAGGAATCAGTTGAAAGTTTAAGGTTGAAAGTTAAAAATGTGCTTGCTGATAAAGGGATTACTGTAACTGATGATGCTTACTTACTAAAAGTTATTGACGCAGTTAAGGAACGATGTGTATTATTGCCTGATTTTTACCCGCAAGCAGCGTATTTTTTTGAAGTGCCGAAGGAATATGATGTCAACTCCGTTAAACCAAAATGGAATGATGCGAAGAATGAGTTTTTTAATGTGCTGATAGGCCAGTTAAAGAATGAAGTATCTATTGATTCAGTTGCATTTGAGGCGCAGTTTAAAGCCCTGATGGAAGAGAAAGCTTTAAAAGCAGGTGATGTAATGCTGCCATTCCGTATTATGCTGGTGGGTGGCAAATTTGGTCCGCATGTATTTGATATTGCCGCGTTGTTGGGTAGGGATGAAACGATTAATAGGATAGAGCAGGCTTTGGCAGTGTTTAATGCGTAGTTATTTTGGGCTAAAGCCAGATTTTCTTGTCTAAAAGTCCGCCCCATAAATGGGATGGCAATAATTATTGAATTTGATTTGATATCATTGCCGTTGGCTTTAGCCAACGGATAAAGAAAGAAGCAGAATTTGGCTTTAGCCGCAATTAAGGCGTCCTTCCATCGCTTATTCAAGTGTCAACACTTGAATACCAAAAGTTTAAGCGTCCACGCTTAAACTAACAAGATTACAGCGTTGACGCTGACAATCCCAACATTCAAGTGTGACCAATTGAATGGGCTATAGCTAATCTTCCCCACCCTCTTTGTCACGTGGCGATGGAGAGGGTCTACCAGCACAGTCGTGGTGAGCACACAGAGCGCGCATGTTTCCACTTGTAAAATTAAATTTCCCTACTGACATACACCTGTCACTCCCCCACATTTACTTTGCTTAAAATCAATCGGAACATTACAAATCGCAAAGCGTTATCATAATGTAAACTAATCTGGAACCGCTGATTAACTAGTCACTAATTCGTATCTTTATAAGTCTATGGATTTCAATTTAACGTCAATATACAAACCTACCGGCGACCAGCCCGAAGCAATCCGGCAATTGGTTGAGGGGGTTAATAACAATGAAACCTACCAAACGCTGCTTGGTGTAACCGGCTCGGGAAAAACATTTTCCATTGCCAACGTTATCCAGCAAACGCAACGCCCAACACTTATATTAAGCCATAATAAAACCCTTGCCGCGCAGCTATACGGCGAGTTTAAGCAGTTTTTCCCGGAGAATGCGGTAAACTATTTTGTTTCCTATTACGATTACTACCAGCCCGAGGCATTTATACCCTCATCAAATACCTATATTGAAAAAGACTTGCAGATAAACGAGGAGATCGAAAAACTTCGTTTACGAACTACCTCAGCATTAATGTCGGGCAGGCGCGATGTGATCGTGGTATCATCCATTTCCTGCATTTATGGTATGGGTAACCCTGAGGATTTTGCCAATTCGGTATTCAAATTCGCGGTGGGTACACGCATTAGCCGTAACGCTTTCCTGCACCGCATGGTAGAGATATTATACTCCCGCACCACTGCCGATTTTAAACGCGGAACATTCCGTGTTAAAGGTGATGTGGTTGATATTTTCCCTGCTTATATGGACCACGCCTACCGTGTTTCATTTTTTGGGGATGATATTGAGGAACTCAGCACATTTGATGTCGGCACAGGAAAAACCATCGAAAAAATGACACACATGGTGGTTTATCCCGCCAACTTATATGTTGCCCCGCGCGAGCGTTTCACGCAATCTATCTGGGCTATACAAGCCGAGCTGGAAACCCGCAAAAAACAATTTATTGATGATGGTCGTTTTTTAGAGGCAAAACGCCTTGAAGAAAGGGTTAACTACGACCTGGAAATGATCCGCGAGCTGGGTTATTGCTCGGGCATCGAGAATTATTCCCGCTTTTTTGATGGCCGCGAACCGGGTGCAAGGCCTTTCTGTTTGCTTGACTATTTCCCTCAGGATTACCTGATGGTGATTGATGAGAGCCACGTAACCATACCCCAAGTTAGGGCTATGTACGGTGGCGACAGGTCGCGTAAAATATCTTTGGTTGATTATGGTTTCCGTTTACCTGCAGCATTGGATAACCGCCCACTCAACTTCCAGGAATTTGAACGCCTGGCACCCCAAACCATTTATGTAAGTGCTACGCCGGGAGATTTTGAACTGGAAAAATCAGGAGGCGTGGTTGTTGAACAGGTAATCCGCCCAACCGGATTACTCGACCCAATGATCGAAGTCCGGCCGGTAATTAACCAGGTAGATGACCTGTTGGATGAGGTAGATAAAACTGTTAAAATGGGCGATCGTGTGTTGGTAACCACACTCACCAAGCGCATGTCCGAAGAATTAGCGAAATACATGGATCGTTTGGGCATTAAATGCCGCTATATCCACTCCGAAGTAAAAACACTGCAACGGGTAGAGATATTAAGAGGGCTGCGTTTAGGCGAGTTTGATGTGTTAATAGGCATCAACCTATTGCGAGAAGGCTTAGACTTACCCGAAGTATCATTAGTGGCTATTTTGGATGCTGACAAAGAAGGCTTCCTGCGTTCGGAACGCTCACTCATACAAACCATAGGCCGTGCGGCACGAAATGATCGTGGCCGGGTAATTATGTATGCCGATAAGATCACAGATTCTATGCGGGTAACGATGGAGGAAACCGACCGTCGCCGCGATAAGCAAATTGCTTACAACACCGAGCATGGTATTACACCAACAACCGTAGGCAAATCCCGTGAGGAAATTATTGAGCAAACATCCGTAATGGATTTTAAAGACGGCGTACAAAAAGCTTATGTTGAAGATGAGATGATAACCCTCGCGGCAGACCCTATCGTTCAATACATGACCAAAGCCGATCTGAAAAAATCCGTAGAGAACACCAAAAAAGAAATGCTCGCGGCAGCCAAAAACATGGATTTCCTACTAGCCGCCAAACTCCGCGACGAAATGTTTGCTTTGGAAAAAATGATGGAAGAAAAGTTTAATTAATGTGCGGATATGCAAATGTGCAGATGAAAGAATTAAAACCATCTGCATATTAAATCATCTGTAACAAAAGAATCAATCCTTTGTCATAAAAACAACATACATCATAACGAAACAATTTTAGCGTTATAATCTTATATTTGTAGGCTTAACTTAATATAATGGGAGAACTATTAGACTTTCTGGTAATTATAATCGCGGTATTATACCTGATCAGAGTGGTAGTACGTATGTTGTTGCCTATGCTTTTTCAAAAAGTTATGAATAAAGCGCAACAACAGCAGCAAAACTATCAACAAAATTATACAAGCACTAAAAAAAACGAAGGCGTAAAGGTTGATTATATACCACAAACTCCAAAAGGCAAGATCCCTGATTCTGAAGGTGATTTTATTGATTACGAGGAGATAAAATAACATGTTGCCGCCCGAGCTTTATAAACGCAGGCATTACGGTACGCCGCAATCAATACTGCTACTTATTACAAATTTTACCACATTTACGGTATCAATCTCACTTTTCGCGAGCGGAAAAACTGTAAACAGCTTTTTTTGGGTGGCGATGGGCCTGCTGGCTATTTACAATTTTTTTAACATCCGTAAAGATCGCGAGGAGTATAACCGCTTTCGTATAATTGCTTATGTGTTGAGTATTGCGATAATGATAGGGCTATTCTTTATTTTTCGTGCTAAAGCATAATTTGTTAACCTAATCCTTTTATAATTCCTTTTCTCATTCAAATTTCTATTTTTGAGGAATATATATCCAATTTTAAATAATTCAGATGAATAACTGGTTCAAGCGCAATAGTGTACACTTTATTATTGTAGCAATTTTAATTGTAATTTCTTTCGCCTACGTATTTACACCAATAATGCAGGGCAAGTCCCTTAGTCAAAGTGATGTGATACAAGCACAGGGCAGCCAAAAAGAAATAATGGACGTACGTGCCAAAACAGGCCACGCCCCGCTTTGGACCAACAGTATGTTTGGCGGTATGCCAACCTACCAAATCTGGACATCGTTCCCAAACAGCATCGCCACTTATGTGGTTGAGGGTATGAAAACCGTCTTCCCTAACCCGGTTGACACGATCTTACTTTGCTTGCTGGGTGCTTACATACTATTTTGCGTATTAAAGCTCAACCCACTGCTTGCACTTGCGGGTGCCATAGCCTTCACCTTTTCGTCCTATAACTTTATTTTGATAGATGCCGGGCATGCCAACCAAATGTATGCTATAGCGTTTTTCGCGCCGATAGTTGCAGGCGTAATATTAACTTTTAGGGGCAAATATTTATTGGGTGGCTCATTAACAGCCTTTGCCCTTGCAATGGAAATACGTTCCAACCACATACAAATGACCTATTACCTGTTAATAGCTTTATTGGTACTGGTAATAGTTGAGCTTTATAACGCCATCAAAACCAAACAAATTAAACCGTTCAGCACCTCGGTAATTTATTTAGTTGCAGCGGTAATATTGGCAGTAATGGTAAACGCGGCCATGCTTTGGACCACCTCCGAGTATGCTAAAGAAAGTAACCGTGGCCAATCAAACCTAACACAACATACAAGTGAGCCAAGCAGTGGCTTACCAAAAGAATACGCTTACGGCTGGAGCCAGGGCATAGGTGAATCCATCACCTTCCTTATACCGAATGCATACGGCGGCCCGTCAGGGATGTCAGCTCTAGATGTTCCCAGCTCAAATTTGGTAAAAGCCTTTGTGTCCAAAGGTGCTTCAGAAGAGCAGGCCGAAGGCACAGTGCAGCAATTAGGCAATATGGGCGTATCAACCTATTGGGGCGAGAAGCCATCAACCAGCGGCCCGTTCTATTTTGGCGCGGCGGTTTGCTTCTTGTTTGTATTGGGTTTGTTAATTGTACGCAGCAGGTTAAAATGGTGGTTGTTAGCTACCGTTGTTTTAGTAATGCTGCTATCATTAGGTGGTAACTGGCCTGTCGTATCCGACTTGTTCTTCAATTACTTCCCAATGTATAACAAGTTCCGTACGGTTGAATCTATTTTGGCTATCGCCGAACTATGCTTCCCGATAATGGCATTTTTGGCACTTCAGGAGGTTATTACTTCAACCGATAAGGCATACATCTTAAAGAAATCACTATTGGCATTATACATCACCGGTGGTATCGTTTTGGTACTATTAGCACTGCCTGATGTATTTTTCAGCTTCAAAAACTCGCATCATCAGGACCTGATTGCCGGCCTTACACAAGCCCTACAAGGCGACGGTGCTTATGCAAACAGCATTGCCAGCGCTTTAGTAGCCGACCGTATCGCCTTGTTCCGTGCCGATGCTTTGCGCTCATTAATATTTATTATTATCGCGTTTGGTATTATATGGTTATTCCTGAAACAAAAGATCAATTTAACACTGGCTTCAGTAGCTTTTATAGCCTTAATGCTTATCGATCTTTGGAGCGTTGATAAACGTTACCTTAACAACGATAATTTTGTTGAAAAAGCAGATTATCAGCAACCATTTAAACTGCGTGACATAGATCAGATCATTTTACGCGATCCCGATCCGGATTACAGGGTACTTGACCTAAGTATGGGTAGCCCATTCACCAATGCTTATACCTCTTATTTTTATAAAAGTATTGGTGGCTACCACGCGGCTAAGTTGAAACGTTATGATGAGCTGATAGACAATCAGTTTACCAAATCAACCAACCGTGATGTTTTGGATATGCTAAACACCAAATACATCATCACTGCTGATCAAAAAACCCAACAGGTTAGCATGCATGCCAACGAAACCGCTTGCGGCCACGCATGGTTTGTAAAAAGCGTAAAATTTGTTGACAACGCCGACCAGGAAATGCAGGCCATCAGCGCTTTTGACCCTAAAAACGAGGCTATTGTTGACAAGCAATACAAAGGACAAATAGATGGTAAAAACTTAGCGATTGATCCATCATCAACCATCACATTAACCAGTTACGAGCCTGAACATTTGGTATATCAAACCGGTTCAACCAGCACTCAGGTAGCCATATTCTCGGAAATATACTACAAAGAAGGCTGGAAGATGCTGATTGACGGACAGGAACAACCTTACTTCCGTGCAGATTACCTGTTGCGTGCAGCAGTTATCCCGGTAGGTAACCACAAAGTTGAATTCATATTCCACCCGGCATCATACTATGTTGGTGAGGATATTTCACTTGCCGGTTCCATCCTGTTAGTGGTTGCCTTAGGCGGTGCCGCTTATGTGGAGAATAAGAAAAAAGGCAAACAGGAAGACAAAAAGAAAGGTAAAAAAGCGTAATACGCAATCGTAATAAAACCTACCACATGTTATTGCGGTTAGGTACTAAGCAAAAACTTATAAGCTGCGCAGCTTATAGGTTTTTTGCTTTTATATTTTTACAGATGTACCGGCAAGTTAGTCCAACCCATACTCTTTTAGTTTTCTATATAAAGTAGCGATGCCGATATTTAGCAAACGGGCTGTTTCGGCGCGGTTGCCCTGGGTATGTTTTAGTACACGTTGAATATGTTGTTGCTCTATAGCCGAAAGATCAAAAGTTGAGGCGCTGTTGTTAGCTGCCGGCGATGAATCAAACTCATACGGGAGTACCGAGGTATCCAGTTCTGTTCCATCACACATAATAACGGCCCGCTCAATGATGTTTTTTAGCTCACGTACATTGCCAGGCCAATTATAAACTTCCAGCTTATTGTAGAAATCGGCCGTAGCCCCTGTTATTTGGGTATTTACTTTTGAGGCGTATTGGTGGATGAACATTTTAGCCAGCACCGGTATATCTTTCCTACGGTCGCGCAAGGATGGCAGGGTGATTTGGAATACAGATAATCGATAGAAAAGATCCGAGCGAAACTGATCTTTTGCCACTTCATCCTGCAAATTACGGTTGGTAGCTGCCAATATGCGTACGCTTACTTTGGTAATTTTGGTGTCGCCAATTTTAATGAATTGCTGCGATTCCAATACCCGTAATAACTTGGCTTGCAATTCGTGATCCATTTCGCCGATCTCGTCCAGAAAAATGGTACCACCATTCGCTTCTTCAAACAAACCCTTTTTGTCTTTAATGGCCCCGGTGAATGAACCGGCTTTGTGGCCGAACAGTTCGCTCTCCAATAATTCCTTGCCAAATGCACTGCAATTAATAGCCACAAAAGGTTTTGCGCTCCGCGGACTAGCCTGGTGGATCGCCTCGGCAAAAACTTCCTTACCTGTGCCTGTTTCGCCTAAAATAAGAACGGTGGTATCTGTCCCCGCAACTCTGCGGGCAAGATTTATGGCGGTAGTGATAGCAGGCGATGTACCTACGATACGGTCAAACCCAAAACGAGAACTCAATTTAGTTTCCAGGTCAGACACACGGCGTTGCAAAACAGCCTTATCCATTGCCTTGTTTACCAGCGGGATTATTTTTTCGTTATCATCACCTTTGGTGATATAGTCGAACGCACCGTTTTTGATGGCGGTTACGCCATCGCCTATGGTGCCGTAGGCAGTAAGTACAATAATTTCGATAGCAGGGTAAGCGGCCTTGATGGTTTTAGTAAGCTCGATGCCATTAATATCCGGCAACTTTACATCGCTGATGATTACATCAACTACCTCATGCTCCAGCTTTCGCAGGCCATCTTTGGCGGTGGCCGCTTCGATCACCTCAAAACCCTCTAACTGTAAAATACGGGCAAGCAGCTTGCGCAAACGCTCCTCATCATCAATAACCAGTAATTTACCTTTCGACATGCTGATACAAAGGTCGGGATTTTATGGGAGATTTTGATGGGTGAAAAATTGGAAGGAGGTGCGGGGAAAACATCGAGCATTGCGACTTTTGACATTGTGCTTGAAAACTAATGATAAGATCTACTCCCAAAAAGATTGCGCTTTGATCTTGTTTGATACTACACCACGCTTTTTTAAATACTGCCGAATCTCAATTACCATTTTTGTGTTACCTGCAATGCAAATACCATCATAAATTATTACGGGTTGCTGTTCCAGCCAGGCCAACATACTCTCGGTATGTGTATTGTGCAAAGGGATGGATTGCAGTAAATAGAATTCGGTGAATTTTATTAATTGATTAACTGGCAAACATATTAGCAAAGGTCGTTTCTGTACATTTTTTGGAAGTACTGGCTCCGCTAAACTAAAACCGTTATATTTAGAATAAAAGTTGAGAAATTCTTCTACGTTAGGATTAGGGTCTATACAAAGTTTTTCAAGCTGTTTTAAACCCTTTGCATCATTATTTTTTTCGATCCTATTTTCAATTTCAACCTCTGTTGCTTCTATAATAGCATTTACATCAAATTTAACTTTTAGTACCGGTCGATCAGTTTCAAATAAGTTAATAAAAGTTTGACTTTGCTTTATTTTGGACATCCTTCTATTTGATGTTATTGGCGTAAGATATTGATTTTTTGTGTTCGGTTCAGCGATGCTGGCCCTGCACCACTAAACCTACCCCCAAACACTATCAAATCCATGAGATTTCAGCACATCCGCAGGCACACCCGCCCAAATTGTTGGCGAGTTACCCATGTAGCCAATATCCTTTACACCCATTTCTGAGGTAAAGAAACCGGTTGCGGTTAAATTGCGCAAGCGGCTAAAAAAGGCTACACCCTGGGCCATTTCGGGTTTGGCTTTTTTGGGGTAGGCTATTAACGTTACCATATCTATTTGCTGTTGGGTGCTTGCTTCCCTAAACGTGGTGTTGTAACGGTTTAAACATTGCACATCCAGCCAGCGCAGGCCGCCGCGGAGCGGGGTTTGGTGCTCGGGCATATCGTTTACAATAAATTCGATAAACTCCGGCACTTTGGCATCTGAAGCACTGCCTGATTTTTCATCCTTCGGGATAATAATATCAACCAAAACAGTAATGGTGGCCATTTCATGGTCGGTGAAAAATTTTTCTTCGCTCAACTTTTTATCACGGGCAATCTCGTTCGGCAGGCGACTTGGATCTGGAGTGCCTTCTTTTGGGGCAGTAACTTCAGCTAGTTTTTGAGTGCCTGGTTTGCAGGAAGCATCAAGCAATAAGCTGGTTGCTGCCGCGCCTATGGCAAGTGTTCTTAGGGATTCACGTCTGTTCATAATTTATATATATGAGTTGTTAAACGTTCAGTTTTTTTCTTTGAGCTAATATGTATTCTGCTGTGCGCATGGATAGTGCTAGGATTGTCCAGGTGGCATTTTTATCGCCCTGCTGTACAAATGGTCCGGCATCAACCACAAATAAGTTATTACAATCGTGCGCCTGGTTATATTTGTTCAAGGCTGATTTTTTAGGATCATCGCCCATGCGCACAGTACCTACTTCGTGAATAATAACACCCGGCGCTTTTAGTCCGTACATAGTTTCCGGTCCTTCGGGCGGGTTAGCTATCGCCCCCATTTCGTGCATAATCTCCTGAAAGGTATCCTGCATGTGCTTGGCCTGGTTAATTTCTTCGTTGGCCCATTTATAATGGAAACGCAGCACCGGGATACCGTATTTATCTACCACTTCGGGGTCTATCTCACAATAATTATCCTCACGGGCTATGGCTGTACCACGCCCAGACATGCCGAAACTTGCGCCATAAAAACGGCGGTAATCATTTTTCAAATCGGCACCAAAACCACCGGCATCCTTCATTTTGCCATCACGGCCGGGGACTAAGCCATTTTGGGCCTCGATGCCATCCATAAAACCATAACCGGGCATGTGTAAACCACCTCCGTATTCAATATGATAACCACGAGGGAAATCTAATTTTTTATTACCCAGCCACCACGGCGAATATATATGAATTGCGCCTACCCCATCTTCATTATAGCGTTTGCGATCCATTAATTCAGGCAGCCATCCGCTTGCCCCTGCCCCGGTTGAGTCATGCAGATATTTACCTACTACCCCGCTGCTGTTAGCCAAGCCGCCGGGATGTGCCGATGATTTGGAATTGAGCAACAACCGCGCCGACTCGCAGGCACTGGCACCAAGTATTACAATTTTGCCTTTTACCTGGTACTCCTGCATATCATCTTTGTTGATATAGGAAATCCCGGTGGCAAGTCCTTGATTATCGGTTAATACCTCGCGCGCCATAGCATTAGAAATAACTGTTAAGTTACCTGTTTTTATAGCTGGGATAACCAGGCATGATGATGATGAGAAATCGCCATAAACCTTACAGCTGCGGTTACATTGTCCGCAATAAAAGCACGCCCCACGATCTTTATTATTTGGCAAAGCCTGCGTTAATATTGAACCACGACTGGCGATAGTAGTAACACCTGCTTTTTTAGCGCCTTTTTTTATGTAGAGTTCATTTAAACGCGGCGGCGGCGGCGGAAGAAAGATACCATCAGGCTCATTTTCCAAACCTTCAACGGTACCGAAAATTCCTATTAATCTATCCACTTTATCGTAAAATGGTTTTACATCGTCGTAAGTGATGGGCCAGGCGGTTGTCAGGCCATCTTTCGGCTGAAAATCATATGGCCCCATGCGCAGGGATATGCGCCCCCAGTGATTGGTACGCCCACCCAACATCCTCGAACGAAACCATTGGAAATCGGTGCCATTTTTGGTGGTATATGGTTCGCCATCCAGGCTCCATCCGCCGAAGGCTGCATCAAAATCACCGAAATTACGGGTATTGGTACCCGCGCCACGGCGCGGTGATTCCCATGGAAATTTTAACTGCGCGGAGTTTTTTGCAGGATCGAAAAACGGCCCCGCCTCCAGCATTAAAACTTTTAAACCGGCATGCGCCAGCACATAAGCAGCCATACCGCCGCCCGCGCCCGAGCCTACAATAACCGCATCATATAAGGTTGTTGACTTTTTAATCTGTAAATCGCTCATAAATTTAACTGTATGTAGTTAATAGCTTTGAGGTTGAATGATATAATTGTATGCTAAATATACTTAACAAATGTTATCCTTAGCAATTCCGAAAAAATATTACAGTTGTTTTATGCGAATATTACGATACTCCACTTCGGCGCCATGATCCTGTAAAGAGATATGCCCTTTTGGATAGGTTGCAAAAGCGGGCCAATTGTGAAATTTACTTTTTTGGATAAGCGCTTTCCACTCGGGGCTGCCCATTTGCGTTTCAACAACTTTTTGTCCGTTAAGCCAAAATGTAAGGTGACCGTTTAGCTTGCGAATAATAACCGAGTTCCATTCGCCGGCAGGTTTTGCCGGGTGAGATGGCGCTATCATGTCGTATAATGATCCGGCTAAATGATTGGGTTGCTTATTGTCTTCGGCCAGTTTATCATCCAAAACCTGCATTTCCATACCTGTTAAAAAGGTGTAGTGATAGGTGGTATCCTCGTGGATACCGAAAATAATCCCGCTGTTGCCACCGGCAGCTATTTTCCAGTCGATTTTTAATTCAAAGTTGGTGTATTCTTTATCGGTAACTAAGTCACCCTGCTCCTTTGCCGCGGTATCCAATACTAAGGCGCCGTGTTTTGCACGCCACGCCCCGGCATCAGTGCCTAAGTAAACATGCCAGCCGTCGGTGCTTTTCCCATCGAATAAAAGTTTATAGCCGTCCTGTTTTTCTTTAGGCGTAAGTTTGTTAAATGTTTGCGCTGATAGCGAGAAGCTGATAGCTATAAAAGTTATTGCAGATAGAAGGATTTTTTTCATTGAGGTAGATGTAAATAATAGGCCAATTCAATGGGCTAATATATAAATTATTGATTTCATCGCACCACAGGTAATAAAAATTATACACGATGCTTTCTAATTTGAAAAATTGATTTGTATATTTATAAAACCCAATGTAAACCAATTAATTACCCGTGCATTATGAAAAAGGTTTCTGACATACTTAAGCGGAAAGGCGGCAGCGTTGTCACCATTGATGCAGATACAACCGTGCTTGATGCTTTAAAGTTGATGGCCGATAAAAACATAGGCTCGGTGGTAATATCAGAGCATGGCAAATACCTGGGCCTGATGACTGAACGGGATTATGCCCGCAAGGTTATTTTACAGGGCCGCTCATCGCACGAAACTCCGGTGCGTGAAATTATGAGTACGGGTTTGCCACGCATTGTGCCGGAAAGCTCAATTGAAACTTGTATGCATATTATGAGCGAGAGCAACATCCGTTATTTGCCGGTTTTTGTGGATGATCACCTATCGGGGATTGTATCTATCAATGATTTGGTTACTGAAACGATACTATCGCATTTAGAAACGATTGAGCATTTGAAGACTTATATACAATCGTAAAGCTATCGTATAAAATTTCATTGCGAGGAACGAAGCAATCGCGAACTTTGCATGACGGCTTTTCCCCGTGCGATTGCTTCGTCCCTCGCAATGAAATGCTGCTTAACTGGATTCAGCTTATAACTGAATCCCCGGATAATGACAGTTTGTAAAGTCACACCCAATCGCTTACAATTTTAGCGGATAACAAACACAACGGAATCCCGCCGCCCGGATGTACACTTCCACCACAGAAATAGAGGTTATTAATTTTGGATGATTTATTCGCATGCCGCAAAAAAGCCGCGAACTGGCTGTTAGAGCTGGTGCCGTAAATAGAGCCTTGATAGGATGAGGTTTTGCTTTCGATGTCACGGGGATCAAGGACGCTTTCGCTGATGATGAGTTGACTGACATCCTCGCCTAAAAGCTTATTTAGTTTGACTATAATATTTTTGCGGGCATCAGCTATTAATTTATTCCAATTCTGCCCGGTGTTAGCAGGTACATTTATCATCACAAACCAATTTTCGCAACCCAGAGGGGCATCATCTGTTTTGTATTTGGAACTGATATTGAGGTAGACGGTTGGGGCATCGTAAATATCCTTTTGCTGCCAGATATGGTCAAACTCGGCTTTATAATCGGCACTAAAAAATATATTATGCAAATCGAGTTGAGGGAATTGCTTAGTTATCCCCCAGTAAAAAATCAATGCTGAACTGCTGCGTTCCTGGCTAAGTATCTTTTTGGGGAATAATGCCGGATGTGTTCTTAATAATTGATGATAGGTGAACCACACATCCATGTTGGATATTACAATATCTGCCTCAATCAACACATCTTTAACTCTTATACCTGTTGCCTTTTGTCGTTCCAAAACTATCTCATCCACACGCGAATTGTAATTAAACTTTACGCCTAATGATTCAGCCAGCTTTACCAGGCTGGTGGTGATACTGAACATACCGCCTTTTGGGAAGTAAGCGCCAAAATGCTGCTCAATATGCGGGATAACGTTTAACGTTGCTGGCGCACTATAAGGATTTGAACCATTATAAGTAGCGTATCTATCATAAAACTGCACCATCCGCTCATCGTTAAAAAAACTTTGATTCGCTGTATGCATGGTGCGCATGGCATCAATCTGCCTTATCTTAAAAATAGATTTTAGCGTAGACCAACTTAAAAATGTTTTGACCCTGTGCAGCGATTTCTCCAGGAAAACATGGTTGGTGATGTTGTATATGTTTCGGCTATTGTCCGTGTATTTTTTTATGGCTGATGAAGGTTCGCCAATGGTTTTTAAGACGTCCTGTTCAAATTTATCAGCATTGGCATAAGCTGTTAGCTTAGTACCATCAGCATAAAAATATTTACACAGTACATCCAATTTTTGGTATTGAAAATAGTCGGATGGGGTTTTGCCTGCCAGTTTAAACAGCTCATCTACATATTGCGGCATGGTGAACAGGCTCGGCCCGGCATCAAACCGAAAACCATCCTTTTCAAATTCGGATAGTTTACCGCCGGGATAACTATTGGCCTCGAAAACTTCAACAGCATAACCTTTTGCCGCTAAACGGATGGCTGTAGCGATACCGGCAATTCCCGCACCTATAATTAAAGCTTTTTTGGGCATGGGGTAAAGATAAACGCTTTTTTTAGTTTGTCATTCTGCGCGTAGCGAAGAATATGTATGTCATCCGTTGCGAAATGCAAAACCAGAGGCTGTGTGATTCCATCTTCGGGAAGGGTATTTGCCCAGTATGCGTTAAAGCTTTGTGCCGCAACCGCAATAAAAAACCTTTATCCTTTTACCTTTCAGCTTTAAACCTTAATTTTGTAGCGAGGTAAAATTGGATAAAGTAAAAGTTTTAGAAAAGTATCTTCCACCCGAAGCGGCACCGCTTATTGGCCGCTGGATCGACTACTTTAAGTGCGAATTTAAAATATCGCGCAACCGCAATACAAAGTTTGGCGACTACCGTTCACCGCATGGTGACAAGGGGCATCGCATCTCCGTTAATTTTGATTTGAATCCCTACGCGTTTTTGGTAACTACCGTACACGAGTTTGCACACCTGCATACCTGGAACGAACACAAGCACAAAGCCAAACCGCACGGCACCGAGTGGAAAAACAACTTCAAAAAAATGATGCAGCCTTTTTTTGAAAAGGATATTTTCCCGGCGGATATTAAGCATACCATCGTTAATTATTTAAACAACCCCGCGGCTTCCAGTTGCTCCGATTTGAGTTTGTACCGTGCCTTACGCAGTTACGATGCCCACCATGAATCAATCACAACAGTTGAAAAAATACCATTAAAAGCATTATTCAAACTAAAAGACGGCAGAGTTTTCCGCAAGGATGAAAAACTGCGCAAACGCTTTAAATGCACCGAGATCAAAAGTAAAAGAATCTATTTATTTAGTCCGGTTGCAGAGGTGGAAATAGTGGAAGATTAACCCCAAAAAACGGTAGTGTCTCAGTTTGAAAATAAATAATTTTTATGCTTGACCGCTTATGATTATCTTTGTTTATGGCAAAAAAGGATTTAAATCAGTTGGCTAAGTTTATTACAGATGCAGCGACTGGTGAAGTCGAAGATACTAATAAAGATAGGAAAGACGAAGACAAACCAGTCAAAGGTCGTTCAGGTGGTCTTGTTGGTGGCAAAGCAAGGGCAGACAGCCTTACAGCCAAACAACGTTCAGAAATAGCTAAAAAAGCGGCTGCGGCAAGGTGGAGCGCGAAAAATTAATCTCTAAACAAATCCTTCTGTAACGGGACTTTGTATTTATCAAACATTGCCTTTCTAAATCCATACTCATCCACGGAATCTTCCAAAACAGCCATTGTCTGACTTATATAGGTTTTTAGTCGAGCAATACCCTCATTTGTAAAATATTGGTAGTGCTTGTTATATCGTGTACAATATTTAGTAGGATCATATTTATTTTTTGCTCTTAAAGCAGGCAATACGGTTTCTTCGTATCTACTACTATATAAAAACTCATTTGTAAAATCAGCTATTCGTTTATCTTTATGCCACACAGTTGGGTCACCTGGAATGCGGAAAACCCTGTATATCTCATTATACAATTCTTGTTTAAACTGATATGGATGGTTTTGTATCCCAGATGCTAAAACTAAATCAATTTGCTTACCACTTATTAAAGTGACTATTTCAGGTTCGTTTTTTCTTTTGTCTGAAACCTGTTTCTTCGTTAAGATTTCTGTCTCTTCAAAAATTTCATTAATAATTGATTTTTTTTCAATTATTTTATCAATTGGACTTTGATTTTCAAGTTTTTTATTTGAATCATTTTCAAGTTTCTGTTTTTCTTCTTCTTCCATCGTATTAGTTATAAATTTCCATTTTTTTCTCCCTTACTATCTCAATAAGTGGCCTTTTATCATTCCACGGTATTTCTATTTTATGAGTAGCTTTTTTTATATCAGGCATGTATCTTTTAGCCCTCATCCAAACTAATCTATCTACACTACTCTTATCATAGGCATTGTAAATATATATTATGCTTGGATGTATATTATTCTCGTCTGCCACCTCTTTTACAATGCTTTCGTTACGCATATATGGCTCAATTTCTTGCATTTTTTCCTCTGAAAACAAATAACGTCTTGCAAAATCATCGGCCTGTACCTCCCGTTCGTCAAGTAATACCATATCTTCTGTACCCTCGGAAATATGGTAGCTATCGGTTTTGATTTCTTCCCAATCAAATAGCACATGGTATAATTCATGGATTAGGCAATGGTATAAAGTTGGATAGTTTCCACTATAATCAGTTAATACGATACAAGGCTTATTATTAACGGAAAATGTAACCCCACGTAAATAAAGTGTAGATAACCTGGGTTTGAAAATCACCGTTATTCCTAACTTAAACAACGCTTTAATAATATGAAATAACCCGAATTCCACATTTGTCGAATGCCATCTGATCTGCGGAAAAAATTTAATTAAATTCCCTCTGTCATAATGATATGGGTTATCAATTTTTTCTATAAATGTTTTCGCAGACGTTAGCCAAAAATTTCTTGTAGTGGTTGTTTTAACTGGGTTTTTAAAACTCGGTTTACCGGCCCAAAATGCTGTACTAAAAGCAATCTTTTTATAGTCAAAAATTGATTGCAACCCTAAATGCGATGTGATTTTGCTTTCGATTTTATCGAAGTCATTGATTGAGTCAATAAATCCAGCTTTTCTTAAAACGGCCAAATCGAAATTTTCTCGAATAAATTTCTTCTTATTTGAATTAGTGCTTTCATTTGAAAAATTACTTTCAAGTAATTTTATATGAATTTCAATAAGTTCTTCAATTGACATATTAAGAAATGACGCAACTGCCTTGAATGTCGAATAGTCAACCCTTTTTTGGGTAACATCTAAAAGACCATTCAAGGGGCGATGGCCTACTCCTAATAGTTTTTCAGCAGCAGTCTGTGATATACCAATTTCATAAAGCCTTTTTTCAAATAACTCTCTAAGGCTAACCTTTTTAAAAATGTTATTTAACAACTCGTTTATCTCAGCGTGTTTATCGATCATTATATTATTTGATGCAGTTTTTCATCACAAATATAAACATTAATTACACTTAATCAAGTATAAAAAAATATATTTGATGCAAAAAAGCATTAAAAATAATTAAACTGATATTTATGCTTGACGATTCAAATAAATCATTATCTTTGTTGTATGAATAAGTTACCAATCGCCAAAAAAGTACAGATCATCAACATGCTTGTTGAGGGTATGAGTTTACGTGCAGCTTCAAGGATAGCCGATGTAAGCATTAACACGGTTACAAAGTTGTTAGTTGATACGGGTAAAGCTTGCCAAAACTTTCACGATGAAACTGTACACGGTCTTAAATCAACCCGTATAGAAGCTGATGAAATTTGGTCGTTTGTTTACAGCAAGCAAAAAAACGTTGAAAAGAACATCAACGATGTTGATGGTGCAGGCGATGTTTGGACTTGGACTGCTTTAGATGCTGACAGTAAAATGATGGTATCATGGTTTGTTGGTGAAAGAGATGCGCAAGCAGCTTACACGTTTATGCGGGATGTTAAAAGCCGTTTAAGCAACAGGGTACAGCTTACTACTGATGGTCAAAAAGCCTATTTAAACGCTGTGCCTGATGCATTCGGTTCACGTATCGATTATGCAATGCTTATTAAGATTTACGGTGAACCACAAGGCGCAAATGCTTCTGACCGTAAATATAGCCCCGGTGATTGCACTGGTTTTGAAAAGAAAAGAATATTAGGCAATCCAGTAGCAGAAAACGTATCTACATCGTATGTTGAAAGGCAAAATTTAACCATGCGTATGCACATGCGTAGGTTCACACGTTTAACAAACGCATTCAGCAAGAAAATGGAAAACCATTGCTATGCTATCGCTTTACACTTCGTGTATTACAACTTCGGTAAAATACATAAAACATTAAGGGTAACGCCTGCAATGGAAGCAGGGTTAACTAAAGATGTAATGAGTATAGAGGAAATAGTAAGGTTAGCGGATTAAATTCTGCTAACTTGTTCATATATTTAAGCCACCTAACAAGTGGCTTTTTTTATTTTAATCTCAATTACTATATTATAGTAACAGTTTATGAAGTATATATTTTATTGTGTTTATAATACACAATACTTAGATGGGAAAAACAAAGTAAATAAAACTCCTTGGTTCGATGCTTTAGGGATGATGATGGGTGGGAGTTTTCTTTGGTTATCAATCATAGGTGAAATATTTTATTTTTACATATTGAATCAAAACACACCTGCTTCTGCATTTCCTGAAGTATCTATTATATGTGTTTTATTATTTTATGCTCACTATTATGCTTTTATAAGAGATAAGAAGTATGAAAAGATTTATGAGAAATACAGGGGCGACAGTAACAAAACCAAAGAAAAATGGATAGCTATCCTATACATCTTTTTACCTGCATTATTAAGTATGTCAATTGCTATGCTATGGCACAAAGTTCTTTAATTCAATTGTATCAATCGAAATGACAAGGGAGTCAACTTTTCAATTTAAATTCTTAAGATTTTAAAAAATAAATTCAAACTGAGACACTACCCAAAAAACCGAAATTACTGTAACACAACATTTTTTAGTAACTTGCCTACTTCATTCTTACAGATACAGTGACTTTTCAAGATTTTAATTTTAACGAACATTTATTAGAAGGCGTACTAAGCATGGGCTACACCAGCCCAACCCCTATACAGGAAATGGCCATCCCGGCTATTTTACAGGGCGACGACCTTATAGCCTGCGCGCAAACAGGTACAGGTAAAACAGGTGCATTCTTGCTGCCCGTTTTAAACCTGATAACCCAAAACCACGAGGCAAAAACCAGCACACTTATACTAACTCCAACCCGCGAACTCGCCCAGCAGATCGACCAGCAGGTAGAAGGTTTGGCTTATTTTACCGGAATTAGCTCCATAGCTATTTTCGGCGGTGGCGATGGCATTGTTTACGAGCAGCAACGACGTGGTATACAGAATAACGTCAACATTATTATAGCTACACCGGGCAGGCTGATAGCCCACCTTACATCGGGCGTGTTAAAGCTCAACCATATCAAATATTTGATTTTGGATGAGGCCGACCGCATGCTGGATATGGGTTTCTCCGATGATATTATGCGTATTATCAGCTACTTGCCTAAGCAAAGGCAAACCATGTTATTCTCGGCTACCATGCCTGGCAGAATCCGTAACATGGCTAAAACCGTGTTGCATAATCCGCAGCAAATCAACATAGCCATATCGCAACCCGCAGTAGGTATCGATCAGCAGGTGTATTTGGTTAATGATCATCAAAAATCGAAGTTGTTGCAGCTGATCCTTAAAGAAGGCGGGTTTGTAAGCATCATTATTTTTGCATCCACAAAAGACAAAGTAAAAGAGGTTTATAAAGAACTAAAAGCGGCTCATCTAAAAATCAACGCCTTTCACTCCGATTTGGAGCAGAACGAGCGTGAGGATATCCTGCTGAAATTCAAAAATAAGCAAGTACCTATTATCATTGGTACCGATGCGCTTTCGCGTGGGATTGATGTGGAAGGGATTGATTTAGTAGTGAATTATGACGCACCGGGCGACCCGGAAGACTACATCCACCGTATTGGCCGTACCGCGCGTGCTGAAACTACCGGTACTGCTATCACTTTTGTAAACGACCGCGATCAGCGCAAGCTAAAAAACATTGAAGAAATGATGGACCGCGAAGTTAGGCGTGTACCACTGCCCGAAGTTTTAGGCGACCCAACGCTGATAAAAATGGCACCCGCGAAAAGAGACGGCGGTGGCAGAGGCGGCAATAATAGGGGTAATAACAGAAGGCAAGGGGGCCCTAAAAAAAGATAATAATCTTTATTGCAACCCGATTTTACAGTATTACTTCCCTATGATTATTTTAGATGTTCAAACATCTATATTTGCGTTATAAAGAGAAAAAAACAATATGTCATTAATAGAAAAATTACAAAAGCGCGCGGCTATTAAAAACTTCGACGCTACAAAAAAATTAACTGAAGCGCAGTTAGATCAATTATTAGAAGCTGTTCAATTAGCGCCATCTTCATTAGGCTTACAGGCTTACCGTGTTTTGGTAGTTGAAAATCCTGAGATCCGTGAAAAATTGCGTGAAGCATCACACGGACAGGCACAGTTAACGCAGAGTTCACAAGTGATCATATTTGCTATCGAGAAAGAATTAGATAAAGATTATGGTAATTATTACCTTGATCTGGTTGCTAAAACACGTGGTATTGGCCGCGAACATTTAGCCGGTTATGAGCAAATGGTACAAGGCACTATTGCCACCTTAACCGAAGAACAAAAAATTAACTGGTCAACCAAACAAGCTTATATTGCTTTAGGTGTATTGTTAACTGCCGCTGCTGAAATGGATATTGATGCCTGCCCTATGGAAGGCTTTGATGCCGGTAAATTCGACGAGATATTAGGCTTAAAAGCATTAGGCTTATCTGCCGTGGTTATGGCACCAGTAGGTTACCGCTCTGACGAAGATGTTTACAGCAAAATGGAAAAAGTAAGAAGGCCCAAAGAAGAATTGTTTATACACATCTAATATTTAAGGCTTTAAATTAGAATGCAAAAGACCAATTTTCGTTAGGGAAATTGGTCTTTTTATTTTCTAAGAAGCTGTTAAAAAAAACATGCCATGGGTAGCTACTACTTTAGGATGAATGGTGTGCATTTGCAAAGTAGGGGATTGCCACGATTCGTTTACAGCAATGACGATAGTTTTATTAATCCTGCTCCATCAATTTAAATTCCAGCTCATCAGCGCTTGGACCGTAACTGCCGGGGATAGGAATATCTAATAATCTTAAAAATACCCCCAATTGTGCCCGGTGATGCGAGGTTTGGCTAAAAGACACCCGTATAACTTCTGCTTTTGTTCTTACCATGTATATTTGGTCGCCATTACGCATGGTCCAGTTTTCCGCTAATATATCCTCATTGGTTGCTTCAAGCCGGGCGCGCGCGTCAGCTACGTTTTTCTCTAACAGCTCCAATACCCCTTCAACGGTATTCAACCCTTCAGTATTGTAAGGCACGGTAGCAAAATCCAGTTCGTTTGTAGTAAGAGCTATTGATATCCACGAAGGTAATTCGGCAATATGGTTTACCAGTTTGCTAATGGTCATGCTTTTGGGGTGTGGTTGCCAGCTGAATTTATCGTTTGGCACACGTTGTAGCATTTTACGGGTGGCTTGGGCTTCCTGCTCAAGTTCCTTTAAAAACATTGGGATTATTTGCATAACTTTTGTTGTTTGATTTATAATACAAATAAACTATGCGGCAATGACAACCCTATGTCAGTAGGATTTTTTAAATATTGAATTATTTTTATGTCTGAACCATGATTTCTCACAGGTTGTTTATTCTTTTTGTGTTCGAAAGGGCTTCGCCGTTTGTGGGATTTGAAGATTGCCATGATGCTTTTGGGTAAAGCCAACTTTTTTGTCTTGCTACGTGATACTACATACTTGCTCCTAATAAATATTATCCACAAATAAATCGCTTAGGCGTACAACTAACGTATATTGCTATATGAAAAGCATCACCCTAAAAAACACAATGCTGCTATTGGCTTTTATGCTGATAGGCTTTTGCAAAACCACCCATGCCCAAAAACGCGATACCGAATTACAGGTAGGCGAAAATGTACCTTCGTTCACCTTGCAGGATCAGGACGGCAAACTGTTTAATGTGCGCGATTACATAGGTAAAAAGGTGCTGGTGCTTTATTTTTATCCGAAGGATGAAAGCATGGTTTGCACCAAAGAAGCATGTGCTTTTCGGGATGAGTTTAATGATTTTACCAAAGCCGGAGCAATGGTTATAGGCATTAACGGCGGTACTGTTGCCAGTCATAAAGAATTTCAGGAACATTATAAATTGCCTTTTACATTATTGAGCGATCAGGATAATAAGGTGTATAACCTGTTTGGCATCAAAAGTAAAATGTTTATCCCCGGCCGTGTAACTTATGTTATCGACCTTAAGGGTAAAGTAGTTTACATGCACGAAGCCATGCTACAAGGTAAAGAACACGCTGATGATGCCCTGGCATTTATCCATTCAGCAAAGAAGTAGTATGATCAATTTCCTGAAAATATTATTCAGCATCCTGTTTGTATGGATGTGCTACATGGTGATCACCACCAGTATAGCCAGCAACTTGTTCAGCAATTGGGATTACCTGGGCGGCATACACTGGATGCGCGCTACGCTTTGGGATTTTTATACCAACGTAACCGTAATTTTTGTGTGGCTATGCTACAAGGAAAACAAATTGTACCTGAAAATTATTTGGTTAATATTATTGGTAACCTTGGGCAGCATAGCCAGTTGCGCCTATGTGCTCATCCAGCTATTTAAATTAAAACCCGGCGAGGGGTTAAAAGAACTTTTCAGCAAGCAAAATGGATAACAGCTCATTAATCAGTTTAGTTATTTACAGCGTGGTAACCTGCTGCGTTATTATGTTTTTGGTATGGCTGTGGTCGTATAAAATTAAGAACGCGGGTGTGGTTGATATTTTCTGGTCGTACAATTTCCCGGTTATCGCTATTATCTTATTGATATTTGCCCCCGGATTTGAAACCCGAAAGATATTATTGGCAAGCATGGTTATTATTGCAGGCTTCCGTTTAGGCACGCATTTAGCCGTGCGGGTTTTAAAGCATCTGCACGAAGAAGAACCGCGCTATAAACAGATCCGCGAGGATTGGGGCGCTAACGCCGAAGCAAAAATGGCAGGCTTTTTCCAGATGCAGGCATTATCAAATGTGCTGCTGGCCATCCCCTTTTTCATCAGCATGATGAACACTAAGCCCGAACTATCCCCGCTGGAAATTGGAGGTGCAATTTTATGGGCGATAAGTGTAATCGGCGAAGCTACTGCCGACCAGCAACTGACCAACTTTAAAAAGAACGAAGTTAATAAAGGTAAAGTTTGCGATACGGGCCTATGGCATTACTCACGCCATCCTAATTATTTTTTTGAATGGCTCATGTGGGTAAGCTATTTTATATTCGCCGTGGGCTCGCCTTATGGGTATATCGCGGTGATTAGTCCGGCTATTATATTGTTTTTGTTGCTGAAAGTTACAGGGATACCTACTACTGAAAAGCAATCTTTAAAAACCAAAGGCGAGGCTTTTAAGAAATACCAGGCAAGCACGAGTGTGTTTGTGCCGTGGTTTAGGAAATAGGTTGTTTGAACCATGATTTTTAGGATTTGAAGATGGGCATGATTTATTGCCTTTATCCTGCAAATCTTTTAATCCGTTTAATCATTGTTCAGACTGATTTTTTTCGATTCTAAATCCAATATCCTCTTCACAACGTATACCTCTAAAAACACAACCTAACTATCCATGTGGTACGACAAATTAGTAGAACAAAATAAAGTTCCCGATTTTTTATTGCGAAAAGGTATCAGAAATCTGTTAAAACAAAGATTACGTGACGAAAACAAAGGTAGCGTAGAAGCCCAGCAGTCGCATTTGATGACGTTGATAGCACAACTAAAAGCCACATCAATCGCTATTAACACCCTTGATGCCAACCAACAACATTACGAAGTGCCTACTCAATTTTACCAGTACTGCCTGGGCAAAAATCTGAAATATTCAAGTGCTTACTACAAACCCGGGGTTACCGATTTGGATACGGCCGAACGCGATATGCTGGAGCTGACCTGCGAGCGTGCCGGGTTAAAATCAGGCCAAAACGTATTGGAGTTAGGTTGCGGTTGGGGATCGTTATCGCTGTTTATGTCGGCTAAATTTCCACAAAGCACATTTACGGTGGTTTCTAATTCAAAAACCCAAAAAATACATATCGACGAGCAGGCTAAACAGCGAAACATTAAAAACCTTACGGTGATCACCGCCGATATGAACACTTTTACCATCGATGATAAATTTGATCGGGTGGTATCGGTAGAAATGTTTGAGCACATGCGCAATTACGAGTTACTGATGAAAAAAGTGGCTTCGTTTTTAAAGCCGGATGGCAAGTTGTTTATCCATATCTTCACTCATAAGGAATACACTTATTTGTTCGAGGTAAAAGATGCCAGCGACTGGATGAGCAAATACTTTTTCACTGGTGGCATTATGCCGAGTGATGATTTGATGTTTTATTTTAATGATGATTTGATCGTAGAAAACCACTGGCACGTAAATGGCACCAACTACGGCAAAACCGCCGAGGCCTGGCTGAAAAACATGGACAGCCACAAAAAAGAAATTATGCCATTGTTTGAAGAAACTTACGGCAAGGACCAAGCCGTGAAATGGTGGGTTTACTGGCGCTTATTTTACTTAGCCTGCGCCGAGTTATGGAACTTTAACCAAGGCAACGAATGGTTTGTAAGTCATTATTTATTCCATAAAACCCACGCATGATCCGTTTAATACTTATTGTACTATTATTTCTTATTTCTTTACTTGCCGTTTTTAAAGCCTTTGAATACCACCTATGGTTATTGGCTATTGGCGTAACTGAATTTCCATGGCTATTCTCCTCAATCACTATTCTGGTTTTGCTGACAGGCTTTTTGGGCGGCAGATACATTATGCCGGGAACAATCATCGGCATTATCGCACTACTATTATTCCTATCACCAATTTTTAGGGCTTATATAGTAGCAGGTAATGTAAGGGCCGAATTTGATGCTGCCTTTGGCGTAACCAATACCGATAGCACCAGCGCGCCTTACAGTTTTTTAAAAATGTTTAAAAAACCGGTTAGCGTTCCATTTAAAAAAATAACTTACGTAAAGTATGCTGACACAAGCATGAGTCTTGACTTTTACCCGTCGCAAATTTTGGGTAAAAAGCCTTGTGTTATTGTAGTACATGGCGGTTCATGGGCAGGCGGCGATAGCCAGCAATTGCCGGAGTTGAACAGCTTTTTGGCGACAAAAGGTTATAACGTGGCGTCCATTAATTATCGCCTGGCGCCAAAATGGCAAACGCCTGCACCGGCTGAGGATATTGCAAACACGATAAAATACATGCGCGAGCATGCCGATGAGCTAAATATCGACACCACAAAGTTTGTGCTTATAGGCCGTTCAGCAGGGGCGCAAATTGCTTTGCTGGCTGCTTATACTATGCATGAGAAAGATTTGAAAGGTGTGGTTGATTTTTATGGCCCTGCCGATATGGTTTGGGGTTATTCTATTCCATCAAATCCATTAATAATGGATTCCCGCAAGGTGATGGATCAATATATTGGCGGCTCCTATACGCAAGTGCCTCAAAAATATTTTGATTGTTCGCCGTTGATCTATGTGAATAAAACATCGGTACCAACACTAATTATACATGGCAGTAATGATGTTTTGGTGTCGCCAGAGCATAGCCACCGTTTAAATGGGGCGTTACGGAATAGCGGTGTTAAACATTATTGGCTGCAATTGCCATGGGCTACACATGGGTTCGATTATAATTTGAACGGGCCGGGCGGGCAGCTATCAACCTACACAACTTTGCAATTTTTAAATACCATTACCCGATAACATGCTAAAAACAGCGATAATAGGAACAGGCATTGCCGGGATGGGCTGCGGGCATTTTTTGCACAAGCATAACGACCTTACTTTTTACGAGCAAAACGATTATACCGGAGGCCACACCAATACCGTAACGGTTGATGAAGATGGCAAGCCTGTTTATGTTGATACCGGTTTCATGGTGTTCAACTACCATACTTACCCCAATTTATGCCGCTTATTTGATGAGCTGAAAGCGCCGGTTAAAAAAACCGAAATGTCATTCAGCGTACAGCATTTGCCAACGGGTTTGGAGTACAGCGGATCAAGCATTAACCATCTGTTCGCGCAGCGGAAAAATATATTCAAGCCGTCGTTTATTAGAATGCTGATGCAGATCGGCAGGTTTAATAAGGAGAGCGTTAAGATTGTTGATGACCCTAAATACGCTAATTACTCCATCGGCCAATATATAAAGGAGTTTGGTTTTGGCGAGGATATGCTGTGGAAATATTTAGTGCCCATGAGTTCGGCTGTATGGTCGACCCCGATGGAGCAGATGTTGGATTTCCCGATGGTAACGCTGATCAAATTTTTCCAGAATCATGGTTTTTTAGGGTTAGATACACAGCACCAATGGTATACACTGCATAATGGCAGCCAATCTTATCGCGAAAAACTAATCGCGCCTTTTAAGGATAGGATTCATTTAAGTCGCAAAGCAACAAAGATTGTGCGTAACGAAGATGGCAAAGTAACCGTACATGCCTCAGATGGTTCACAGGAAACGTTTGACCGGGCAATTATTGCAGCGCACGGCGATGAGGCTTTGGCTTTGTTAGATCAACCTACGGCAGATGAAAAGCGTTTGTTGTCAACCTTTAAATATCAATATAACAAAGCCGTTCTTCATACCGACGAAAGCATAATGCCAAAAACCAAACTGGCCTGGAGCAGCTGGAATTACAGTATCGAAAAGCAAGGCGATAAACTGATCCCGACAACCATTTATTGGATGAACGAGTTACAGCAGGTATCCGACAAGAAAAACTATTTTGTATCGATCAATCCGCATGACAACATCGACCCAAAAAAGATCCTGAAAGAAATAGATTACCACCACCCGCTGTTTGATGTGCCCGCGATAAACGCCCAAAAGGAATTGTACAAGATCAACGCAAACGGGCTGGTCTATTTCTGCGGAAGCTATTTTAACTACGGTTTCCACGAGGATGCTTTTACCAGCGCGGTAAATTTATGCTCGCAATTGCTGGGCAAGCCGGTGTATGATGAGAAAGTTTTCATCCAGCCGCCTGTTTAAATAAAAAACAAATAATTTGTACTTTAGTCTTATGACTAAACCTATTCCGAAGATATTGGTATACAGAATTGTTCATTTCAACAATTTAGCTCATATATTAAAACATGGAATGGCTATTAAAGGGCATGGTGATTTGCATCCGGATTATATAAATATTGGCAATTCGGAAATTATTCAAAGTCGGGATTCATTTCCTGTAAAGATTGATGGATATGGGCATATTGGTGATTATATTCCATTTTACTGGGGCACGCAATCAATTATGCTTTATAATATTTTAACGGGTCTTAATGGAGTTCAGAAGCATCTACCTAATGACATTGTTTATATTTGTTGCTTTATTGATGACTTAATTAATAATTGTTCAAAATTTTTCTTCACAGACGGGCAGGCTAATAAAAAATTCACTAAACATTTTAATGATTTAGCTGATTTAAATAGTATAGATTGGGATATTGTAAATGGATCTGATTTTAAAAAAACAGAAGCAGATATTGACCTTCCACGCAGATACCAGGCAGAATTTTTAGCACATCAATACTTACCCGTTAGTTGTATTAATAACTTGGTTGTGTACAATGAAAACAGAAAAAAAGATATACAGTTATTGTTAGCTGATAAGGAGTTGGACATTGAAATCAAAGTTGCTACTAAGGACTTTTATTTTTACTTTTAAAGGTATATGATCAATATTGTAAGTGGTAATTTATTGGATTCATCCGCAAGCGCACTTGTAAACCCTGTAAACACAGTTGGCGTTATGGGTAAAGGCATTGCCTTGCAATTCAAGGAAGCTTTTCCACATAATTACGAAGCATATAGAATTGCATGTAAAGACAAAACGCTGAACATCGGTGACATTTTAGTTGAAAAAGATTTCAATACCGCTTATGGCGAGAAACTAATTATTAATTTCCCTACTAAACAGCACTGGAAACAGCCATCAAAATATGAATACATTGAGTCCGGCTTAAAATCATTAGTTAAATATATAACTGAAAATAAAATTATCAGCATAGCTATTCCTCCATTGGGCTGTGGTAATGGCGGATTGGATTGGAACATAGTTAAACCAATGATTGAAACGCATTTATTAGGTTTGAACACTGAAATCTATTTGTACGAGCCTAATGACTTGGTTAAAGAAATCTTGCAAAAGCAACCGACTTCCTCTATAGCTGAATTGACACCGGCAAGGGCAATGCTACTATATATGCTCTTTCACTATGAGGCATTAGGCGAATCAAGTAGCCTTTTTTCCGCGAACAAGCTTGCCTTCTTTTTGCAAAGAATGGGAGAAAACCTTAAATTAAAATTTGAGGCTCATTTATTCGGCCCATATACAGAAGATGTTAAACGCGTATTATATAAATTGAATGGCACTTATTTAAATGGATTGGAGCAAAATCAGGCCAAAGCATTTGAACCTTTAAAATTGAATTATGAACGATTTGACGAAGTGAAGATTTACATAAATAATCAATTAAATTCAATTCAAAAAAAGCGACTTAAGAAGCTAATCAATTTTATTACCGGATTTGAATCAGAATTGTCTTTAGAAATTCTTTCATCAGTTGCTATGATCTTAGACAGCAATCCCTACATGTCCCTTGAAAAAGTAACTGAAGAATGTAAATGGAATGAGCGCAAAAAAAGGTTATTCAAAAATGAATATATCACAATTGCATATGAACATTTACACGAAACCATCTATATTACAGAATTTAACAATTAGCTAATAGCAGCATCTATGTTTGCCCATACTACGTATATTTAACTATGGCAAACGCCGCTATCAATTCCTGTTTATATAAAGCCAGAGTAATGCATCACCGCCTGTCGCCTAAAGTGCATAGGTTTAATTATGATGTATTTATGTTTTATTTGGATTTGGATGAGATAGATGGATTAGCAAAACGACTCAAATTTATGAGTAGCAATAAATTCAATCTCTTCAATTTTAGGGATAAGGACCATTTGCAGTTGCCGAGGGAAAATCCGAATACTACCAAAAACACCCGCCAGCATATTACCGATTATTTGGCAAGCAACGGTGTAAATATTGGCAACGGGCGCATTATGGTGCTCACCAATTTGTGCACTGCCGGATACCAGTTTAACCCGGTATCGTTTTATTTTTGTTATGACGAGCAGGGGCAGATCGTTTGCTCCGTAGTAGAGGTTTGCAATACTTTTTTGGAGATGAAACCCTACTTTTTGGATGCAAATACCCGCACCGGCGATCAGTTTAAGCTCAATACCGAAAAATATTTTTACGTATCGCCGTTTACGGCGATGGATACCAATTTTGATTTCGACCTGCATATACCCGGCGAAAAGCTGCAGGTAAAGATCGACGATTATGACAAGGAGGGCAATCGCTTTTTTATCAGCACCTTAAATGGTGTCCGAAAGCCATTAACTGATGCTAATTTGTTGCTGTATTTCCTAAGTTTTCCACTCATCACCCTAAAAATCATCGGCGCTATTCACTGGCAGGCATTAAAGCTTTGGTTAAAAAAAGTTCCTTATCATAAAAAAGAGGCAGATTTAGATTTACAAAAAGATGTTTTTCGTCCTTACAAATCAAATTATGTATCTTAGATAAAACCCATATGCGGCAAAGCTCCGTATATTGTATAAAATACCTTATATCAATTTTAAACATGTCTAACACGCTTACCCTAGTTAAAAAAAACAGCTTTTACCAGGATATAGTATTAAAGCTTATGTCCAAAATGGATAAAGGCAATTTACACATCACTCTATCAAATGGCGAACAACTTGTTTTAGGCACAGGCGAAGGGAAAATATCAGCCAACATGACCGTTAACGATGATGAGTTTTATAAACGTGTTATCCTGTTTGGCGATATTGGTTTTGGCGAGGCTTATGTAGATGGTTTGTGGGATACCGATAACATTACCAATGTAATTAAATGGGTGCTGCTGAATATTGAGAATGCGCCAAGTGTATCTGGCAGTAACTCTCAAACGTTAGCACTCAACCTGCTAAAATGGTTCAATAAACTATCTCATTTTAAAAGAGCAAATACGGTTGAAGGTTCGCGTAAGAATATTTCAGAACATTACGATCTGAACAATGATTTCTTTGCCAGTTTCCTTGATCCGACCATGACTTATTCTGCTGCTTATTTTTATAAGGACGGAATAAGCCTGCAGGAAGCCCAAATAGCCAAATACGACCGCCTGTGCAGGCAATTGAACCTAAAAGCAACGGACCATGTATTAGAGATCGGCAGCGGATGGGGTGGAAATGCTATCTATATGGCTAAAACTTATGGATGCCGGGTAACCTCTCTAACCATAAGCGAAGAGCAGCATAAAATGGCTGTAGAGCGTGTTGAAGCAGAAGGCTTAAGTGACCGTGTAAGCATCTTAATAAAAGATTACCGCCAGATGGAAGGCCAGTTCGACAAGATCGTATCTGTTGAAATGCTGGAAGCCGTTGGGCATAATTATATGGAAGTGTACTTTAAAAAAGTAAATGACCTGTTGAAGAAAAATGGCATCCTGGCCTTGCAAGTTATTACATCGCCCGATTCGCGTTATGACAGTTTACGTAAGGGTGTAGATTGGATACAGAAACACATTTTCCCGGGCTCATTATTGCCGTCGGTAGGCGCTATTAATAGCGCGGTTAACCGTACAAGCGATTTAACAATGGTTGATTTAAAAAATATAGGTATGGATTACGCTACTACACTAAAACTTTGGTTTGATGCTTTTAATGCTAACCTGCCGAAAGTAAAATCACTGGGTTTTGATGATCGCTTCATCCGCAAATGGAATTACTATTTGTGCTACTGCGAAGCCGCTTTCGCCATGCGCAACATCAATACCATGCAACTGGTGTATGTAAGGCCTAATAATACGTCGAGGGGGTAAGACTTTTAAAATGTCATCGAGGAACGAAGCAATCGCACGGAGAAAAGCGGTCATGCAAAGTTTGCGATTGCTTCGTTCCTCGCAATGAACTGTGTAGATATTCGTAGTCGGTCATTATCCTCCGTTGGCTAACGAATCGCAATGACGCTTGACTAATTACACCCTTCTCTTCTCCCTAAATCTACTAAAAAACACCACTGCGAGCAGGCACAGCACAAACCCGCATAAACCATTAAGCCGCAGGCCGTAATCATTACCTGGGTCTTTACCGTAAACGGTTAAAAATGCAAACAAAGCTATCCCCAGCGTTTGCCCCATCTTTACAAAAAGATATTTTACCGCAAAGAACATCCCCTCGCGGTTTTCTTTGGTTTTGATGGCATCATCCTGGGCTATTTCGGCAAGTATCGCGTTTGGTAAAATACCTAAAGATGCTAATGGGAAACTCGCTAAAAGCAGCAGGCAATAAATTTGCGCGGTAGGTGATATGGGAAATTTTCCAAGAAAATAGATCGCGATAAACACTACACATAGCAGGCAAAAGGAAAAAAGCACAATAGGTTTTTTACCGATCTTTTTAGAAAGATAGTTGATGAGCGGATAAAACATCAGCGATACCAAAACCATCACACCTAATAACGGCCCACCTTCTGATTCCGGCAATCCAAGCAGTACGGTTACGAAATACAATAAGCCGCTGGATATGATACTCAGTGCCATGTAATACGAAAAATCTGAGATGAGATAATACTTAAAATTACGGTTACTGAATGTTTTACGGATGGCGGGCAACAAAGGCAAATGCGATGGCTTGCTCGATGAATACTTCTTCTCGTTAATAAATAAAACCGGTATCAGCATAAAAAAGCCTGCCACTAAACTCAATCCGCCAATAGTATATTGAACCGCTGAATCGCGACTAACGATATGCAAAAACTTTTGTGCCAAATCGGCATAATTGTTTACAAACCCGGAGATGATCATCCCCAAAACAAAACCAACCTGTTGAAACGAGGATAGTTTTACTTTTTCAGATGCTGTTTCTGTGAGCTCGGGTAAAAGCGCGTTGTAGGGGATAATATAAGTGGTCACGCTCATGAAAAATAAGATTAGCGTGCAGGTAAGCCATACCGCGTTGCTGTTGCTCGCGCTTTTGGTAACCGGGCAAAAGGTAAGGAAACAAAAAAGTATGGCAGGCAGTATGGCCCACTTCATAAAGGGTATGCGCCGCCCTTTTTTGTTGTTGCTTTTGTCGCTTAGCGACGCGATAAAAGGATCAAAAATAGCATCAACAAACCTGCCTGATGCCGCGATAACCGAAAGGATATTCAACACCCCAAACAACATCAGCTGCGGGATAAGCGGCTTTAAACCCGCATTGCTGGGGGGCAGGTAAAAATAGGGCAGCATAACGATGATAATATTCGTCATGATGCTCCAGCCTATCATGCCAGATGCATAAGCAAATTGTTTTCTTAAGGGAAATTTTAGTTCGGGCATTCATCTGCAATATGCGAATTTTATGATGAAATTTGGATGATAGAAAAAAGAATAGAATTATAATAATGTACTCTGCGGTTGCATCATTTTCAATCTTATATCAACTAAAAAACCAAAGGCTAAAACAGCGATACTTGCGATTGGCCCCGAATATATAACAACCATTATTGACATGCTACTGCCGTAACACGCCAAATGTGGCCCTAAAATAATTATCATGGCTGCTGCATTCGCAAACGTGTAAAATAATAGACTAATTAATCTAAAATTTCGCTTTATGAATTTAGCATCCTTCAATAAAACTTTATTTATATAAAATAAATATAAGCTTATAATACATATGGCTATAAGTATGCTTAAGGACAGTGTTATTTTGTAAGCAAGTTCGCAGTCCCCGGTTAATTGCTGTATGCCATATTGTGTGCCTATTACAGGAAACAACGTCCAAATAGGAAAAACAGGAATTAGGCTGATTAAAGCATTTATAAAAGCATATTTTGTAAATGTAAATTTCATGACAAAGCTAAGTAAGCTAATGTATAGAAATTTTAATTACAATCCAGAATAATAATCATATCCCTGCTCGGCCCAATAATCATGCGGGCGGCGGTTACTGAAACTAATGGTTCCAATCCGCTTTAAATTTTTAATGCCGTATTTAACCGGGATAATTAAGCGCAACGGTGCGCCATGTGGTACAGGGATTGGCAGGCCGTTCATCTCATAAGCCAGTATGGTTTGCGGGTGCATGGCACTCGCCATATCTAAACCTACATAATAACCCTTATCGGGCGTTTCCATGCCTACATAGTCCAGCTTGGTTTCGGGGTGTAAACCAAAATGCTCAACAAAATCTGAAAAACGTACGCCGCCCCAATGCTGTATCTGGTCCCAGCCTTCAACACATTTAAAATCAAACACAAGGTCGGTTTTGGGTAATGCCTTTATCTCATCAATAGTGATGTTCAGTACTTCACCCGATATTCTTTTAACCTGCAATCGCCAGTTAGCGGCATCTAAACGGCTGTCAGCGCCGATACTGGTATTCTTACGAACTACTTTAGCCGCCATCGATTTTGGATAGGTTTTAACCAAATGGTTATTGCTAAAAAAGTTCCTGAAAAATAATTCACTTTTATTAAGCGCGCGGCGTAAAGGTTTATGTGCTTCCCCGGTAATGCCGAGCGTTTCAATTGGCGAAGTATACAGCTTTCGCCAACCGCCATAAGCAGCAACCCCTAAAACCGTAAATGTGGTAAAGGAGATAAAGTTACGCCTGTTGATCTGCTTTTGTACAGCCGCTTCGGTATCCGGTTTTGTATGTTTTTTTGGCTCGCTCATTCTTTTGTCGCTGTTTTAGGTTTTTCATTCACAACTTCGAAGCCGGAAATTACCGACCTGAAATTATTCCATCCCGCAATAATTACCTGCACCACGTGAACCACAAAGAAAAATACATAGCCTAATGTAAGGGCGAAATGGATGATCCTGGCGAAATGATAGCCGCCACAAAGCCAGGTTAAATAATAAAATTGCACCGGCTTATATATGGCCAGGCCCGTTATTACCGAGCCTATACCCATCACAATAATGGCGGTATAAGCTATGCGTTGCGCCGCATTGTATTTATTTTGCGGCGGTGCCATTTTGCGGATATGCAGATCGTGCAATAAAACCAGCCACGCTTCTTTCCATGATTTTTTTTGTGGTACTAATTCCCGCCACGCACCGGAGATGATGGTATAGCCTACGTAAAATATGCCGTTTAACGTAAAAAACCACATGAATAAGAAGTGGAATGCCATTCCCTCCGCCAGCCTGGCCGGAATATGCAGCAGGTTATAAAACCAATCAGGAAAAAAACGCACATAGGTATGCCCGAAAATGGTGATCTTATATTCATCATTAGCCCAGTAGATCAGCATGCCGCTCCATATCATTACGGTCAATATCGGGAAGTTTACCCAATGCGTCCACCGCATAACTAAGGAGTGTTTTTCTTTAATGGTTTTCATTAACGCTTTATATTATTTACGATAAAAGGCCTTAAACGGATTAATTAAATGCCGCTTTTGTTGCCCCGGTGATCTCGCCGTTAGATATATTCTGCACAAAAGCGATGATCTCAGAACCTTGCGGGTCAAAACCCTTTGGTAATTCAATAATTGCTGAACCTTTATCGTTATTTAAAGATACGCTTTCTATTTCACGTACAATTTGTACGTGTGATAAAGTACGCCCTTCATTTTCGCCACGCTGTACTTTAGTAGTGGCCGATTTTTGAACTATCGCTAATAATAAAACGGAGTTAGTGATTTTTCCTTGTGTTTGATATTGAATCTCGGCCTTATTTTGGTTGATCTTAACGTCGCTTAAGCTAACTTGAGCTAAAGCATTTTTAGCCAGATTAGTTTTAATCGCGTTGCGTAAAGTACCCTCCTCAGAACCTACAAATTCGGTGCGGCCGTTTACAACAATTTGCGGGGTGTAAACCGACGACAAATTTAACCAACGCGCATACTGGTTTTGCCTTTGTGAATATGCCGCGCTGCTGAAACCATCCTTCCATCCCAGGCGATTCCAATAATCAACATGAAAAGCAAGAATGTAAATGGGTTTGCCGGCGCTTTCCTTCTCTATTTTGGCTACTACCGCATCTGCAGGCGGGCAGCTGGAGCAGCCCTCGGAAGTGAATAATTCGATAACCGCAAAGCCCTTATCGGCATCAGTTGGTTTAATATTGCGTTTATAGGTAAACGAGCTTAATGCTAAAATAGTTATCGCTGCGGTTATGGTTAATATTTTAATCGACTTCATTTTAATCTGATTTAGAATTATGGATTAGTCGGTAGTGAAATGGAATCCTTACAGTAAAGTTAAAGTTTTTTTGGGAGCAAATGAAGCTATATTCCCTCCTTGGGGAGGGGTGCGGTAGGTAGTGTGGTTGCAGGGAGGGGTTTATGCGTTATGTCTATTTGCTAAACCCCTTCCTTCTCCTTCCCCAAGGAAGGGATCACACGAGGCCTCGTTCTCTTGTTACTTATATTTCCGTTGCCAAGGAGCACAGCGAAGAATCTATCGATAAGCATTTGCGCCATGTATAAAGGATAGATTCTTCGCTACAGAATGACAAAGGGTATTAGCAACGGAAATTATTCCTCTTCCTTTTTCGGAAGGTTCTGCATTTTAAAACGCGGCTTATAGACGGGTTTGGAAGCTTCTTCTTCTGCGGGTGGTTGTGGTGTGCTTTCTTCAGGATTTGTTACAGGCGGGGTATCATCAATAGGTTTTGGCGGTGTTGCCGCTTTAAACTTTGGTGTAAAACCTAATTTAGGTGCGGGAGCAGCAACTGGTTCAGCCGGTTTTTTCTCCGCAGATGCTTCTTCAGTAGCAGGTTTTGGCGGTGCAGATGCTTTAAACTTTGGCGTAAAGCCCAACTTTGGTGCAGGGGTGTTTGTTGCTTCCGCAGGTTTTTCTTCTGTCGATGGTTCTGTTGCCGGTTTTGATGGTGACGCAGCTCTAAACTTCGGCGTGAAACCTAATTTTGGTGCAGGCGCAACTGGTATGTCCTCCGATGCTTTTTCCTCAGTCGATGGTTCAGTTGCCGGTTTTGGAACTGATGCAGCTCTAAACTTCGGTGTAAAACCCAATTTAGGTGCGGGTGCGGTTTCCTCAATCAAACTTTCGGTAATGGTTTGTTCCGCTAGCGGATTGTCAATTTTAACCTTTTCCAGTTTCGGTTCAACCGCTAATGGAAACTCGCGCCTTAATTTATTGAACCAGTATTTTTTGGTATGATCGAAACTCTTTTCGCCCATTTGGATAAAATGAGTCTCAAATTCAGAAAATAAGGCTGACTGCACCTGTTTCAGCGCAACCAAGTCAATTCTCTTCTTTTTGAAAAACTCTTCAAATTCCATGTTCTTAGATTTTTCGGGCTAATTGTTTTTTAAATGTACTCAAGATGGCTTCGCCGTTTGAGATGGGAGATGGGAGACATGAGACAGAGCGGAAATCTCCAATCTCACGTCTCATATCTCACATCTATAACGGTATATCAACATCAAGCGCGTTAAAATGGATGCCTTTATCGGTTTGATCCCAATCCTGCAACTCTTCCTCTGTCGCGTTTTGTAAGGCAGGGTACCACTCTAAAGGGAATGCCTGTTGTTTGCCATTTTCTTTTTCAACAAATAGCAAGCCATCGGCAAATGTTACCTTAACTTTTTTTCCTTGCTTACGCGATGTGAATAGTGGCATATGCTTTTATTTTTTTATGTCAGTGCAAGGAACGAAGCAATCTCGTAGCTATACAATGTTGCTGTTCTCCGTGCGATTGCTTCGTTCTCCGTAATGACAATTAGTTTATTTACTCCGCCATATTATGATAAACCGCTTGCACGTCGTCATCTTCCTCAAGCCTGTCTATCAGTTTCATAATATCAACAACCTGCTCCTCGGTAACTTCGTGGAATGATTGCGGTACCCGTTCCAATTTAGCCGATCTAACTTCGATGCCTAATTCTTCAAGTGTTTTTTGCATTTTGCCGAAATCCTCAAAAGCGGTATGTATCACACCGATATCGTTTCCTTCTTCATCAGCCTCAACAAATAAATCTTCTAACCCGGCATCAATCAGTTCAAATTCCAATTCTTCCAAATCACGTTCACCAGGTACAAATGTAAATACCGATTTACGAGAGAAAATAAAATCCAGTGAACCTGTTTTGCCCAGCGCGCCACCATATTTAGTAAAATAGCTGCGAACGTTTGCTACGGTACGGTTGGTGTTATCGGTAGCGGTTTCAACCAAAACAGCAACGCCATAAGGCGCGTAACCTTCGTATACTAATTCTTCGTAATCCTTTTCGTCACGGCTGATAGCCCTTTTTATAGCGGCCTCAACACGGTCCTTAGGCATATTTACGGCCTTGGAGTTTTGCACCGCAGTACGTAAGCGCGAGTTGGTGTTAATATCGCCACCACCGGCTTTAACAGCCATTACAATTTCTTTACCTAAACGGGTAAACTGAACGGCCATTTTGGCCCAACGCTTAAATTTTCTTTCTTTACGGAATTCAAATGCTCTTCCCATATGTTCTTTATTTCATGGTTGATGGCCAATGGTCATGGCTTCAATCAAGTTTAATATTCACTACCATTTATGGCAGATCGGATAAATATAATATTTGTTTTCTTTTAAATGATCTTTTTCAGGTTTGTAAGCATATCGGCAGTTATCGCTGGCAGATCATATTCCAGTTTCCAGCCCCAGTCCTTTTGCGCGTAGCTATCATCAATTGATTTTGGCCAGCTATCAGCAATCGCCTGTCGCGGGTCGCTTTCCGCGTAACTGATCTCAAAATTCGGTATTATTTTCTTGATTTCCTCAGCAAGTTGCGTCGGTGTAAAACTAATACCCGCTAAATTATATGCCGAGCGGATCGTCAAATTCTCCGAAGGCGCATTCATCAAATCAAGCGTGGCGCGTATGGCATCATCCATGTACATCATCGGCAAAGCTGTTTCGGCAGATAGGAAGCTTTCATACTTGCCTGTTTTCAACGCCTCATGAAATATATGCACCGCGTAATCAGTAGTGCCACCTCCCGGGTTTGCCCGCCAACCGATTAAGCCCGGGTAACGGATGCTGCGTACATCCAAGCCATGTTTGGTGTAATAATACTCGCACCAGCGCTCACCTGCCAGTTTGCTGAAGCCATAAACCGTATTCGGATCCATCACACAATACTGCGGCGTATCAAATTGCGGCGAATGCGGCCCGAAAACTGCTATCGAGCTAGGCCAGAACACTTTACTAACCTTAAATTCAACCGCGAAATCCAACACATGTATCAGGCCGGTCATGTTCAAATCCCATGCCATTTTGGGTCTCTGTTCGCCTACGGCAGATAGTATGGCTGCCAGCAAATAAACCTGTGTGGGTTGATGCTTTTGGAAGATGTGGTGCAGGTTGTCCTTATCCAGCACATTCACAAACTCAAACGGACCAGTGTTCCGGATAGCATATGCAGGGTCGTTAATGTCTGAAGCGATAACCTGCTCGGCACCATAAATATTACGTAATGCATTTACCAGTTCGGTCCCAATTTGGCCATTAGCGCCAATCACTAAAATCTTTTCGGTCATGAAAGTCAGTTTGACAGCAAAGGTAAAAATTTGAGCGAAATCATTCACAATTTCAGCAAACAAACAGGTGCTTCCAAATGCCTAAAAATTACTCAAAAAGTAACATAAACAGCGTTGTTTTAATCTTTTTTCAGGCCAAAACCCATCTAAAAAAAGCGACTTTTACCTTAAAATGAATGATTTATGCATCAAAACGAACCAGTTTTAGTCTTAAAAAGATAAAAAAATCGCATATTTGGAGTTTAATTTAATTATTTAACAATTTAACAGAATGAAAGTCGCAGTAGTAGGTGCCACAGGATTGGTGGGCACCAAAATGTTGCAGGTTCTAACAGAACGCAACTTCCCCGTAACAGAATTAATTCCGGTAGCTTCAGCTAAGAGTGTTGGTAAAGAAATCACATTTAAGGGTAAGCAGTACAAGATAGTTTCTGTAGAGGATGCGATAAAGCTTAAGCCCGATGTTGCCATATTTTCGGCTGGGGGCAGCACTTCATTAGAGCAGGCGCCGCTTTTTGCAGCAGCCGGCACAACTGTTATTGATAACTCATCAGCATGGCGCATGGACCCAACCAAAAAACTGGTTGTGCCCGAAGTTAATGCCAATGTATTAACCGCTGAAGATAAGATCATAGCTAACCCAAATTGCTCAACCATACAAATGGTAGTGGCCTTAAAACCATTGCACGATCGTTATAAAATTAAAAGGGTGGTAGTATCAACATACCAATCAGTAACAGGTACGGGCGTTAAA
>Ga0302197_10000429_pt1 | contig 42109 bp, 25 predicted proteins | sample II_Bog_N2_1_FD_193526 | JGI IMG/M metagenome (GOLD analysis project Ga0302197, IMG submission 193526) | Peat permafrost microbial communities from Stordalen Mire near Abisko, Sweden - II_Bog_N2_1 | ecosystem: Environmental > Terrestrial > Soil > Wetlands > Peat | place: Sweden: Abisko... | reverse complement strand
TGAAGAAAGAACGCTCTAAGGCGCGGTGACTTCTCAAAGGTGACGCTGGAAGCCACGCGGCGCACCAATTCCTCTCGCTGAGTTTCAGCTTCGGAAGGAGCCTTCCTGGGGTGCATCACCGTGACAACTTCTAAACTCATTGGGGGAGCTCCAGAGCATTCGGTTAGCATGCTAGCGATTAGTAAAACGATTTGCAAGCGCCAACCGGCCACACTGATGTAGGACTTTTGTAACCAAATGAATTGTCATTACTGAATCACCTGCCGCTCCTACCAAGCCCGCCGTCACACATCATCCGTTTAGCGCAGGCATCGCAACAGGGCAGAGTTTGAACCAGCGCTTGCGTCAGATTTTCTACACGACGGAGTGCAAATAACTTAGCGATCCTACCCGTGGGGAACAATCTGCGCAGAGTAGCATGTTGACTTCCTGCTCCGAAATCTCATCGCGCTCGAATCACAGCTGCGACCGCAATACACATCCTCCGGCTCCGCTCACTTCGGCGCTTGCCCGGGCAGTGGATCCTTTGCCGGTGGTATGGAATTGATCATGAAGTAAGCGTTTTCTCAAATTCCGCCTCCACCTCCCCGCAAAAACATAACAGATGCTACGCCCCAGGGACGCCAGAAGAAAAGAAGCATTTTTCAGACCCATGTATCGATTTATTAGATATATTTATTGACGATGAAGACGACCATCGATGAATGGGAGATCCTGCATGCCGTGGTTCAGTTAGGCGGCTTCGCGCCCGCGGCAGAACAGCTCAATCGCTCGCAGTCGACAATCAGCTATGCGATCTCTCGCCTTCAGGAACAGATCGGGATAAAACTGTTTGAGCAGAAAGGCAGAAAAGCCCATTTGACGGAGGCTGGACGCGTGCTGTTGGCCGATGCCGAACCCCATTTGGCAGGCTTTCATCAACTGGAGCAGAGAGCTCTCTCCCTCGCGTCAGGAGGACAATCGGAGATCCGGCTGTCGGTTGATAGCATTTTCCCGAATGAGCGGCTCTTTGCTGCCCTCGCGGAATTCGCCCGTCGTTTTCCCTATGTCCATCAGAAGCTCCGGCAGACCACCTTTATTTCGGCGGATTCAGAGTTTTCTGTTCACAATGCGCATCTGTGTGTGGTTGGCCTGATGTCACGCGAGTACTTCGTAAAACCGATTCTCGATATCAGGATGACCGCGATGGCTCACCGGGATCATCCCCTTCATTCACCCAACCGGCAGATTTCACGGATCGATATGATGCAGCACATGCTCGTCGTGATCGAGGGAGGGGGTTCGGGCACCGTTAAGCGCCAACCGAGCAGCCCAGCGCAGCGGTTCCTGCCTGTAAGTACGATCGAAGCTGCGATCGATGCAGTTCGAAGCGGCCTCTGCTTCGGTTGGCTGCCGGAGTATCGCACTCAAAAGTTCTTGGAGAGCGGCGAATTTCTTGCGCTCCGCATGCCGGTCGGCGGCACCAGGGAGGTACGCCTCAATCTGGTCTGTAAAGATTCGAATCTTGACAGCCGAGAAATGAACGCTCTTGCCGACTTGCTTGGCATGAACGATGAAGCCCAGGCAATTTGAAACGGCCCGAGTAGAGCTTAGGGCGCTCTGTCCACCCTATTCGGCTTACGCATCGAAACATTCGATATAAATAAAGCGATTTATTCAATTTGCTAAGACTCTCGGTGCTTCTGTATAGTCCAATTTCCAGAGAACGTTTTCGCGAATCGATCGTCCTGACTTGAACTGCTCGTACCAGAACACCGGGTTACACGACGCCCATTTGCGGCAATCTCTCACTGGGAGTCATCATGAGTATTGGCAGGGTTCGGTTCCTCGTTCGTATGTCCCTTCTCGTTCTGGTTTCGACCGTGCCGTTCATTAAAGCGCAAACCACTCATTTAGCCATCGACGCCTCCAAAGCGGGAGCGAAGATCGACCGCAATCTATTCGGCCAATTTGCGGAGAATCTTGGACACGGGCTTTACGAAGGCATCTGGGTCGGTAAAGATTCCTCAATTCCGAATACACGCGGGATACGAAGCGATGTTGTCAACGCGCTTCGTGAGTTGAAAGTGCCCAATGTTCGCTGGCCCGGCGGCTGCTTTGCAGATCAGTACCATTGGCGCAAAGGAATCGGACCCGCAGAGAAGCGGCCAGCGACGCTCAACACCGCATGGGGCGGCGTGGTCGACAGCAACGGCTTCGGCACCGATGAGTTCATGGATTTCATCCAGCAGATAGGCAGCCAGCCTTACGTCTCAGTCAATGTTGGTTCCGGAAGTCCACAGGAGGCAGCCGAGTGGTTGGAGTACATGACCGCAGCTGCCCCCACGTTTCTTCAGAAGGAGCGTGCTGCGAACGGGCATCCTGACCCATATAAGGTCGGCTTCATGGGAATCGGGAATGAGAGCTGGAGCTGTGGCGGCGACATGACGCCGGACTATTATGTGAGCCAACTGAAAATCTACAGCCGCTTCGTCGAGAATGACAATCCTGCTCAGCGGGACTCCAACCAGATGCTCAAGATTGCTGTCGGTCCAGGATTTCCCGAGACCGAGTGGACCGAGGCCGTCATGAAGGCCTGGCAGCACCATGACTGGAGTTGGAACTTCGACGGCCTCTCGGTGCACTGGTACACGGTGCCAAGCGGATGGCCGCCCTCAACAGCTTCTACGATTTTCGGTGTTGAAGATTACGCCAGGACGCTAAAGTCCACACTGTTCATGGACGAGTTTCTTCGCAAGCAGGAGGCCGTAATGGACAAGTACGATCCTCAGAAGAAGGTCGCCCTGGTAGTGGATGAATGGGGCGCATGGCACGCCCCTCTTCCCGGAACTAACAAGGATTTTCTCATACAACAAAATAGCCTCCGAGACGCAATTCTGGCATCGCTGAACCTGAATATCTTCGCGCGACATGCCGACCGGGTGCGCATGGCCAACATCGCACAGATGGTTAATGTCCTGCAGGCGATGATCCTGACGGATAAGGAGAAAATGGTTCTCACTCCGACCTATTACGTCTTCAGGATGTATGTCCCCTTCCAGGACGCAACGTTTGTACCAATCGCGTTCGATGCGGGCACCTATACCCAAGGCAGCAATTCTCTGCCGCGCATAGATGCTCTCGCTGCAAAAGACGCGTCGGGAAAACTCTGGTTGGAAATCACAAACCTCGATCCCGAGAAGCCGGTCGACATTGAAGCAGTCATTACCGGTATGACGGTCAATGCAGCGAAGGGACAGACGCTCACGGCCTCTCAGGTCGACAGCGTGAACACTTTTTCAGCGCCAAGGGCCGTTTTGCCGAAGCCCATTTCCGCAAGTGTAAATGGCGGCAGGCTAGCTCTCACGGTTGAACCAAAGTCCGTCACGGTGATTTCGCTGGAACCATGACAACGCTTGAGCCTGGGTGTCCTCGAATCCAGAAACCGGATGATCGACGGACATATTCCTCTATCCCGACCATGCGCTGCTGGCCAGTCAAGAAATCGCATACTTACATGGAGATATCCATCATGCAATCGGCATTCAGCAAATCCCCATTACAGAGGCCGGCAGTGATATTGGCAGTTCTGTTTGCTTCGATCCTGTCTGCGGCGCAGACGCCTCCAGTCAACGTAACCATCGACACGTCGAAGACCGGCGCGCCCATTTCGAAGTACATCTACGGTCAGTTTCTCGAGCACGGCGGCGATATCGTCAACACCGGTGTCTGGTCTGAGATGCTCGTCGACCGCAAGTTCTTCTACCCGGTCGCAGCCACCGCGCCTAAGCCACCACCGGTAATGGGCAATGCGGCTGGGAATCCGCGCTTCAATCGCATTCCTACGCGCTGGTGGGCTCCCATCGGTGGTGATGTTGTCACAATGGATACCAAGGCGTCCTATACCGGCGAACAGACGCCTTTGGTCAAGCTTGAAGCCAAAGCGCCGCACGGTTTCAGCCAGTCCGGCATCGCAGTTCGCAAAGGCAAGTCCTACACCGGGCGCATTCTGCTCGCTGGCTCTTCCGGCGCGGTGGTGAAGGTCACGCTCATTTGGGGGAAGGATGCTGCTGACCGTCACACCATTTCCATCGGAACACTTGGCGCCGCTTACCGCAAATTCCCGCTGCGCTACACCGCCGCAGCCGACACCGATGACGCAACTTTAGAGATCACTGGCACAGGGTCAGGTTCCTTCCATGTCGGCACCGTCTCGCTCATGCCCGCCGACAACATCGACGGCTTCCGTCCCGAGGTCGTCGCCGCGCTCAAGCAATTGCGCTTTGGCGTCCTCCGCTTTCCCGGTGGCAATTTTGTCTCCTCGTATGAATGGCGCCATGGTGTTGGAGATATAGACAAACGCCCCCCGATATTTGACCCTGTGTGGCACGCTGTGCAGCCGAACGACGTGGGCACCGATGAATTCCTCACGCTCTGCCGTCTCCTCGGCGTCGATCCTTACATCACAGTCAATGCGGGCTTTGGAGATGCATGGTCCGCGCGCGAACTGGTCGAATATACCAATGGCGCAGCCACCACGCCCATGGGCAAATGGCGCGCCGAGAATGGCCATCCCGCACCGTATTCCGTAAAGTTATGGGGTGTGGGCAATGAGCCCTGGGGCGACTACCAGATGGGCTCCATTTCGCTCCCACAATTTGAGTTGAAACACAACCTCTTCGCTAAGGAAATGCGTAAGGTAGATCCGTCCATCAAGCTCATTGCGGGAGGCGCGATGCCCGACGTAATGGAGGGCGCGGACCAGGCAAGGCGTATTAACGGTCAATATGTTCCCGACTATCTTTCCGCAGCCGACTGGACCGGTCAGATGCTCCTCAATTGCCTCGACAACATTGACATGGTGAGCGAGCATTACTATGCGTCCGGCAACCAGCATACCGATATGAAGTTGCAAAAGAAGGTGCCCATCGATCCTCCTCTCTCGTTTATTGAGTGGCAGCGTGCACCGGCCGTCCAGGTCCGCGCGAAATATGAGCACTACCAGGAGTACCTCAAGCGCATTCCCGCGCTACGCGCGAAGCCGGTCCCCATTGCGATTGACGAGTGGGCCTACTTCGGCGGCGCACCGAACTCGTATAAAACCGTCCCAGCTTACGCATGGGCCTTCCACGAGATGTTCCGCCACTCCGATATCTTCCAAATGGGCGCACTCACGTTCGCAACCGCAACCATGAGTTCAAACCGCACTGAAGCAATACTCAATCCGACTGGAATGCTCTTCAAGATGTACCGCGATCATTTCGGTACGATTCCTGTAGAGGTCACTGGAAACTCACCACAGCCGAAGCCGACATTTCCGGCCGGTGGCGACCAGCCCGCGGTCAACCCTGGCAGCGACACGTATCCCCTCGATGTCAGCTCTGCATTGAGCGAAGATCGCAAGACTCTCGCTATTGCCGTGCTCAACCCATCCGACAGCGAACAGAGCATAGGTATCACGATCAACGGTACGAAGCTCGCCAGTACAGGTAAATTGTGGCGTATGGCGCCCGACTCCATAGACGCAACCGTGCAGGTTGACAAGAAACCTGAAGTTCAGATTGAAGAACTGACGCTGGGCGCTTTGCCGGAAACGATTAGCGTGCGTCCCTTCAGCGTGAACATCTATTCCTATCCTTTGCAGTAACCGAATCATCGAGAGGGTTCAAATGAAATTGGAAAAGCTTTTCAATGCGTGCGTGGTCATCGCGGCAATCACGTCGGGAATTCCGCTCGCAGCACAGGTGCAGACCATTGTCCCCGATCCGGTTCCGGGCGCAAAGCCAGTTGCTGTAGAGCATATTAAGGTTCACTCCGCTGCAATGGAGGGCAACCTGGAAGGGGAAGCCGTAGATCGCGACGTAATCGTCTTCCTGCCCCCCAGCTACAACACAGACAAGCATCGCCATTATCCCGTGGTCTATGCGCTTCATGGATACTTTATAGGGGCGGAGCAATGGTCGCACGAGATCCACGTGCCGCAGACCGCCGAGGGAGCCTTTGCCAAAGGCGCGCAGGAGATGATTGTTGTTCTGCCGGATTCCAAGACCGTTTACAACGGCTCCATGTACTCCAGTTCTGTGACTTCAGGCGACTTCGAGCGATTCATCTATCACGACGTGGTCGAATACGTTGACGCTCATTATCGCACCATTCCGGAACGCACCAGCCGCGGCCTTGTGGGCCACTCCATGGGCGGATACGGAGCTTCGCGCATAGGGATGAAGCATTCCGATGTCTTCGGAGCGCTCTACATCATGAGCCCCTGCTGCCTGTCGCCAATGGGTGGGGGCGGGCCCGGACCGGCGGACCGAATGAAAGAAATGGCAATCGCCAACGAAAAGAAGGTTGCCGAGGCAAAGTCCCCCGCGGATCTCGCAGCGCAATCGCCGGGTTTCGGCGCCGCTCAATTTGCAACCGCGGCGGCATGGGCGCCCGACCCGAAGAATCCTCCGCTTTATTTCGATTTACCAACCAAGGACGGCGTTGCAGTGCCTGAGATTCAGGCAAAGTTCGCCGCCAACGCGCCTCTGGTTTTCGTCGATCAGTACATAATTAATCTCAAGCAGTATCGCGCCATCGCGATGGACGTTGGTGATCAGGATGGTTTGCGCGTCGATGCTGGTAAACTGCACGACATCTTCGACAAGTATGGAATTGGGAATAACTTTGAAATATATGCGGGCACGCACACCAGCGCAGTGGCTGATCGCTTTCAGAACCATGTGATGCCGTTTTTCAGCAAGAATCTCTGCTTCGAGGCGGGATGTAAGTAAATTCTGCAGGAGTAATGCCATGACGGATCGTTCGCGTCGCAACTTTCTCAAGACTTCTGCCGGGGCTGCCGGTCTTTGCTTGATTGGCCCCTCGGCAGCCATTCATGCCTTGGCCGCCAATGAGCAAGAACATCCGGTGGGAAGGCTTGAGCCCTTTCCCCTTGCCTCGGTTCGTGTTGTCCCTGGCATTTTCAAGGAGCAGGAGGAGATTAATGCGCGCTACCTCGACTCGTTGAGTGTTGATCGCCTTCTGCATTCCTTCCGCGTCACAGCGGGAATTTCCTCAAGCGTCACACCGTACAAGGGATGGGAAGATCCAACCTGCGAGTTACGGGGTCATTTTGCAGGCGGGCACTTTCTATCGGCCGTCGCGCTGGCTTCTGCCGGCTCAGGAAACACCGTTCTCAAGGCGCGCGGGGATCAACTTGTATCCGGGCTTGCTGCATGCCAGCAGAAGATCGGAACCCGCTATCTCAGCGCTTATCCAACCGATCTCTTTGAACACCTCGCGCAGGGCAAGCCGGTGTGGGCGCCCTTTTACACCTACCACAAGATCATGGCCGGCCTGCTCGACATGTATCAGCTAGCCGGCAATACCGACGCTCTGCAAGTCGCCGAAGGCATGGCCCAGTGGGCGCAGGAGTTTTTCTGGGGAATCAGTACCGACCAGCGCCAGCGTATGCTGCGAACCGAGTACGGCGGCATGAACGAAGTGCTGGTAAATCTCGCCGCAGTAACTGGGAGAGATCGCTACCTCGACGCCGCCCACGCCTTCGAACAACCGGGGTTCCTTGATCCGCTCGCCGGTCGCCATGACGAATTGCAGGGTCTGCACGCCAACACGCACGTGCCCAAGATCATCGGCGCGGCCCGCATGTACGAAGTCACCGGTGATCGCCGCTACCGCGAGATCGTAGAGTACTTCCTCGCAGAAGTTCTCACCGCGCGCAACTACGTCATTGGCAACACCAGCCAGGATGAACACTGGAAGTCGCCCGCCGGACACCTTGAAGGAACACTTGTATGGACCAACGCGGAATGCTGCGTAGCCTACAATCTGATGAAGCTGCAGCGGCATGCCTTTAGTTGGACTGGCGACGCGCGCTGGATGGATGCCTACGAGCGCTCGCTTTTAAATTGCAGGCTCGGCACGCAAAACGCGCAGGGCTTGAAACAGTATTTCTTTCCCCTTGCAGCCGGATACTGGCGCGCATACGGCTCGCCCGAAGAGTCGTTCTGGTGCTGCACCGGAACCGGAGCCGAGGAATTCGCAAAGTTTGCGGATACGATTTACTTCAGGCGCGGCAGTGACATCTTTGTCAACCAGTTCATCGCATCCACGTTGGATTGGAAAGATCAGGACATCGTCATAGAGCAGATCACCCAGTTCCCGCGCGAGCAGGGCACGACGCTCAAGATCAAGTCCTCGCGGCCGGCCGTGCGCACGATCCATGTGCGCATTCCTGGCTGGACGACTGAAGAGGCACAGGTGAAAATCAACGGCCGCCCCCTCGAAGCGATGGCAGCACCGGGATCGTATCTCGCCCTGCGAAAGACCTGGCAGGACGGAGACACGATCGCCGTCAGCTTTCCCATGGAACTGCGGCAGGAGACGCTACCTGGCGATGGCTCCGTCGCGGCCGCGCTCTATGGCCCGCTTGTTCTCGCCGCAGATCTTGGCGCTGCTCCAACCGACGAATCATTCCGCATCATTCACAGCGGTGAAACGGTACCGAAGAGTCTGCCCGCAGCTTCCCCATTGCCGAAGGCCGCGGCCACATCTGATGTGAACACGAAACAGTGGATTCAGGTCGAATCCACATCGGAGTTGCGTTTCACCGCCGCCGGCGAAAGTGAGAAGTTATCGCTGCTTCCAATGTATGAAATCAGCGATCAGCGCTACTCCGTCTATTGGCAGATGCGGAGCCCCTTAAAGATGGGCTAACGAGCAGAATTGAGCCTTCCTCGCGACGGACTTCTTTTTGCTTCTTTCTCGCTTCTTTTCCTCGGGTCTTTCGTACCACCCGACTGCAAACACATCGATCTCCCGTACCTGATTCAAATCAAAATTCGCGCACTCATTGAATACACATACCCAATGATGTGAGTCCCGATTCCCATTGGCGGTGTTATTCATCTAACGTCGCCGGAAATCTCGAAGTCGACTGAGCTGCTGCACATTTCGCTTGAGATGCTATGCTGCTTCTTGAAAACGGAGCAAAGCGGACGGTCCGCAACTCGCGTGGATCTGCGTGTTGCGGACCGCCGGCTTCGTACCGATCTTGCTCTTTTACGGTTGGTATCTCCACAGGTCGTTGAGATTTCCCTGAACTCCGCTCTGGTCGAAGCTCAGGCCGCCAAAGAACCAGAGATTGCCTGACGCATCAACCCATGGCGCCCCGCCCAAACGTCCTCCAGGGCTGTTCCCCGGCGCTGGCGTTCCCAAAATTCCGTAGACGCCGGGTTGACCATTCTCAAGGACAAAATTGGTGCTGGCAGGAACTGTATTGCTGCCGCCCATCCAGGTCCACTGGCCGGTGCTCGGAGAGAACTTCCACAGGTCGTTGAGAAGTCCGGATGTACCTGTCCAGTCGAAGCCCTGCCCGCCGAGGAGCCAAAGGTTTCCAGAGGGATCTATCCAATTCGTCGGGCTGAATCGCCCTCCAGGAACGTTTGCGGAATTTGTCGTACCCAGAACGCCGTACACGCCGGGTTGGCCGGAGTAACCGCCCGGAATCGTGTTGCTCCCTGCCATCCAGGTCCACTCGCCCGTTGGGCCCGATTTCGGATCAAACATCCAAAGATCGTTGAGATACCCGGCAGTTCCAGTTGAGTCCGCGCCCAGGCCGCCGAAGAGCCAGAAATGTCCTGACGTATCGGTCCAGCCCCCGCCCGAGGATCGTCCACCGGGAATGTTTGTGGAGGCGGCCGCGCCCAGCGCGCCGTAGACTCCGGGCTGCCCGTTTTCATCTCCCGGATAGTTGCTGGGCGGGACGGTGGTACTGCCACCAACCCACATCCAACTTCCCGGAGTTCCGTTCGCGCCCGAAGTGTACTCCCACAGGTCGCTCAGGAATCCAATCGTTCCGGTTGAGTCATAGCCCTGCCCGCCGAACAGCCAGAAATTTCCTGACGCATCGGTCCAGGTGACTGCCCCGTATCGCCCGCCTGGGATGTTTGTGGAGGCCGCTTTCCCCAGCGTGCCGTAGACCCCGGGTTGTCCCCCGTTTGGACTGGGAACTGTGCTGCTGCCGCCCATCCATGTCCACTCACCATGGGTGCCCGCGGTGGAGTCAAATTTCCACAGATCGTTGAGGTATCCAGTGTTTGCGTTGGCGTCAATGCCCTCGCCGCCGAAGAGCCAGAGGTTGCCGGCCGCGTCCTTCCAGCTCGCCACCTGCTCCCTGCCTCCAGGAACGGTAGTCGGTGAGGCCGCTCCCAGCGTGCCGTAGATTCCGGGTCGACCGTTGACATCACCCAAAATCTCGGCTGCAAAAAGAGTGGTGCTACTACCAGTTATCCACGTCCACTCGCCATGGGCGCCCAGTGTCGGGTCGAACTTCCACAGGTCGTTCAGTTGGCCTCCCAATCCCGCCGAATCGAGTCCAAATCCGCCGAAGAGCCAGACGCCGCCCGAACCATCGCTCCACGTGATTGACTGCTCGCGCCCACCGGGAACGTTCGCTGGGTCTGGAGTTCCGAGGCTGCCGTAGATACCGGATTGGCCATCGTTGAAGCCGACCACATTGCTGCCCCCCATCCAGGTCCAATCGCCCACGCAGACGACACTCACATTCGTGACATCAGCAACGGCCGTGCCGCTGCCATCGGCCACAGTGCAGCTCTGGTTGGCGGGCTGCGTGAATACTGTGACACTGTATGCCGCGCCGCTCAAAACTGAAGCAGCGAAGGTAAAGCTGGTGGCGTTTGCGCTCACCGTCAGGTTTGCACCGCCGTTGTCCTGCAGCACCAGTCCGGTTCCGCTAAGGCCCGTAACTGTGCCATTGATGGTGTAGGCCTGCGTGCATGCGACTTTCACGTTGGTAACATTAGCGCTGGCCGTGCCGCTGGCGTTGGCGACAGTGCAGTTTTCGCCCAGGGGCTGCGTGAGCACCGTAACCTTGTATGCGCCGCCTGCTGCAATCGGAGAAGCGAAAGTATAGGCGGTCGCGTTCGGGTCCACCGCAAGGTTGTCGCCGCCGTTATCCTGCAACACCAGTCCGGTTTCAGTGAGCCCGGCAATCGAACCCCCGATGGTGTACATCTGCACGCAGGCGACAGCCACATTGGTGATGTTGGCAGTGGCCGTGCCGCTGCCGGTGGTCACCGTACAGGTCTCACCGGCTGGTTGCGTTAGAACCGTCACGCTATAGACTCCGTTGCTCGCAACTGGAGTACTGAAAGTAAAGGTGGCGGCGCTTGCGCCGACCGTGAGATTATCGCCGCCATTATTCTGTAGCACCAACCCTGTGCCCGTGAGCCCCGTAACCGCGCCCCCGACGGTGTAAGTGGCAGGCGCAGGTGGAGTCGATTTGCCGTTTCCACCGCAACCGCTCACCGTGATCAACGCCACCGCCAACACCATGGAGATTCCGAATCGTATCCTGCTTCTCATCTCGTTTGAACCTTTCACAATGAACTAGGTTTCCGATGGTTGCTACAGAATCTAGCGGGCGAAATGAATTCTGTTCGCCCGAATTGGATTGCCGCGAGCCGAGCATGAGTGCTTCGAACAGCCCGGCGGGAAACCAAGGAACGCGGCTCCCGCCGAGGCAGCCCTCACCTGCTTACTGCACCGTCACCGCAATCTGTGTCGTGGTCGTGATGGAGCCACTTGCAGCGGTGACCGTAATCGTGTAGCTGCCTGCCGCAGTTCCAGGGGAGCCGCCTGTCCCGGGTCCGCTACTGGATTTTCCGCCGCAACCGATGACGACCAGGCTGCCTGCCGCCAGAACGACTAATCCCAAAGCAGCCCAAGCCCGCCGGCGCGGCACCACGAACAGCAGCAGACAACCCAGCGCGAGCCCACCCATCCGTTCCCCGAACCGTCGCCCCTGCCTCTCAGCGAGAGCGGTCGAGGCACCGGTAGTGTCGACCGTGAGGGTCGCATTTACCGGCGACGCTCCAGCGACCGAAGCTGTTGCCGGCACCACGCATGTGGGAGCAGTGGTGGATGATGCTCCCCCGGATATTGCGCAGCTCAGTTGGACCGTGCCCGTGAATCCGCCTGACGGGTTGATGGTTAGCGTATCGGCCACCGATTGGCCGGCGATGGCGACAGTAAGTGCGGTGTTTCCTGCCGACAGGGTGAAGGCGGGGGAAACGGGGAGTTGCTGGATGGTGAAAGCGACCGTCACCGTCTGCTGGATTCCCTCAGAAACCGCTGTTACTGCCACGCTGTAGGCGCCTGGCGGTGTGGTGCTGTCGCTGGTCAACTGGAGCGTTGCGGTGGACGCACTCGCGCCCAACACAACACTGCTCGGGAGGGAGCAGGCGGGCGCTTTTCCGGTGCTTGGCAGCGGCGCAACTGTGCAGCTCAGCACAGCTGTGCCTGTAAGGCCCTGGGTTGGCGAAAGAGTGAGAACATCGGTCGCCGCTTGTCCGGGTGCCGCGATCGAAAGGGAGTTGTTGGCAGCCGCAATGGTGAAGCTCGGACCAGCCGTCACCTGAAGCAGAATCTGCGCGGACTGGCTTTGCTGGCCGCTCGTTCCCGTCACCGTAATGGTGTAGGCGCCGGCCGGTGTGTCGGCATAGGTGGCGATGGAAACGGCCGATGTTGCCCCGAAGCTTCCATACACAGTAGCCGCGGCGGCCTGGCAGGTCGGCGTATGTCCTGTCGAGGCGGCGCTTACCGTGCAGGCCATGTTGACGAGCCCGGTAAAACCGTTCGACGGCGTGATCGAAATGCTGGTCGAAGCAACTTGCGATGCCTCGACGCTCACAGGCTGGCCAGGTCCGCTGAGTGTGTAGCTACCTTCGACGCCGATGAGTGTCACGCTGATGCTGCCGTTCGAAGCCTGGTAGTTCGCGTCGCCCCCATAGCTGACGCTGATAGAGTTGGAGCCCGGCGCCAGGTCCGCCGCCGGAATCGAGAAGAGAAACTCCACAGCATCGACCCCTTTCAAATAGCCCTGAGTAACTCCGGACGGAGAATAGGTGTGACCATTGGCGGTCGCCGCAACCGTCCCCGTGGGGAAAAGCGCGATGCTGTCGGTTTGTAGAAGCGCCGTCAACGTCACCTGACCAGGTGGAGTCACGGCGGCTGCGTTGGAACTCAGCAGAAATGAAGTGGCGCCCTTCGTGATTGTCAGCGTTTGCGTTGAGCTGGTGCTCGGCGCAAAGCTTGCATCGCCCGCGTAGCTTGCTTGATACGCATAGGTTCCCGGAGGAAATGAGCTCGCTGATATCTGCGCGACTCCAAGGCTGTTGATCGCGGCTGACTGCGTTGTTCCGTTCGAGGTGAACATCACACTGCCGGTTGCAATGCCGTCGGCGATCAGCGTTCCGGTATAGTCCACCGTTGAGTTATTGCCGATCGGCTGGGCGCTGATAAAAGTCCCTTCGCCATACGGCACCGTGCTGAGTCCCTCGGTTGTGTTAAACGTGGTGGGGTCATAGGCGCCGAATGATAGCGTGGTTGTGCTCGACTCCGCCGAGATTGTGACATTGATGCCGTTCGACGATTGACTCCCGGTATGGCTTGTGTCGCCCGCATAATACGCGTAGACCGCATACGTTCCGCCGGGCAGATCGCTGGTGGTCAGATTGCCGGTTGCGGTGTTGTCCAGCGTTCCAAAGTCGTTGAAACTCGCCGCTGTCGCGCTGTCGGTGGCCACCAGGCTGAATTGCCCGGTCGCATCGTTCGGCGCAACCGTCATCGCAAAGTTAATCGGGGTACCATGCACCACACTGATCGCCGCGGCCGAGAGCGGGTCGCTTGAAATACCGGCTGCGAGTGTGTTACTTGTAGCGGCGAAGTTGGTCGCTGTCCACAGGCTTATGAGCTGCGAAAGATCGATACTGCCCAAGCCCGTGGCCATGTCGTAGCTGGGCGTTGCATTGTAGCCTTCGAGGAAGTTTGTGCTGTCACAATCCAGCGAACCGCTTGCGCAGTAGACCGAATTGTTGCCGATCGCAACGTCGTGGAAGGCTAGCTGGTACTTGCCTGGGTTGCTTGGATCGGGATCGTAATCCTGCGCCAGGTTATAGAGAACCGCATCGGCCTGTCCTAGGCGAGCGCCGCCCTGCGATTGGGAGATCATGGCAAGCATGCCCGCGAAAGCTGGAGCCGCCGCAGAGGTGCCGCCGATCAACCCGATCCTGCCGCCGTCGACGAGATGTCCATTTGCGTCTACCGCGCAGTCAGAATAACTGCCTCCTTGCTGGTCCACGGTCGAGTCGGAACAGTAAACCCAGGCCGCGCCATAGAAGCCGTTTGCAGACAGCAGCGCCACATCCGGGATAGAGCGAACGGGGTTTATCTGTTGGAAGCCTGTCTGGAACGGAGGCTGGGGATAGCCGCTCAAACTTTGCGAACAGTCGCCGAATTGATCGAAGTAGCCTTGGCATGTGGCCACGCTGCTGATGCCGCCACCGCCGCCAATGATATCGGTCTGATCGGCCTGGTTGTACACGGGCAAGTTTTGGGTGAAGCTGTTTCCCACCACCGTCGAGGAGTCGTTCCAGGGGTTCTCAGGGATGTAGCCCAGCGCCGTCGCGTAGTACGGGTAATCTCCCGCGGTTGCGGTGTTGACGTAAGTGCTGAAATTACCAGCGAGCGAATAAAAGTCTGTGCCGCCGACAGCAATGTTGTAAGGGGTGGAGGCGATTCCACTCACAGATAGTCCACGCGATGCTTGAACCGGCTGAACCGAGGTGTCTCCGTCGCACGAGGCGGATCCGGAATCCCCTGTGGATACCGAGACTGTGATTCCCTGTGCCGCCGCCTGCTGCCATAACTCAGACCAAGCGATGTTACCGCCGGCTCCCAGGTCAAGCTCGCACTCGCCATAGCTTACGCTCAGAATGTTGACCTTGTTTTCTTCGAGGGCGCGAAGGCCGGCCAGGATGAGCCCGTCGGACAGGTCGGTCGAAGCAGCGTAGTAGTAGTTGATCGCGGCGCCCGGTGCAAGACCGCCTGCTACTTCAACATCGAGCAGGGACTCGACACCGGGGTCTCCATCCATAATCCCCGGATCCACGCCCCCATCGAGGATTGGTACGGGCAGGTTGCTGGCCGCACTTGCCGGCAGGAAAGCTGTGCGGTAGTTCTGCACGTCGGCCATCGGCAGAGCCGAGTAGCCCAAAATACCGATGGTCACCCCGGTTCCGTCCAATGTCTGCGTGGCCGTGGGATTGAAGTTCTTGTTGGGAGTTTCGTAAATGATCGAAGCATCCGCCGGAGTGACAAACAGAGCATATCCATCATTTGCGTCGCCGCCCGTCATATCCGGTTGCAGATGGCCCGAGGCCGCATCGTAATGGCCGGTCTTTCCAAACTCGTGCATAGGCCTGGCATGAAAATCGTTCATAGGTGAAACGCCGGCGATCACCGGTGCCAGCGTGGTCGGAATCTGCGGGTCCGTAATGTTGTTGAAGTGCTTTTGCTCGCCGACATCATAGGTGTGAATACTGGTATGAAAGGCACTCGAAATCGATCCCGCAGTGCCGGAAAACTGAATCGCATTGCGCGCCGTCGATACGCGCTCCACGGTAAGCCCGTTCGCTTGCAGCCATTGCTGCACAGCCGCCAGATCGTGGTCCGAAATACCGTAAGCCGCGCCATAAGTTTCAGGCGTCATCCAGCGGCGATAGCCTGCCGAGCCAGGCTTCTGGGCGTGGCTCAGAAACTGGCTCAGTTGGGCCTCCTGCTCGGCGCTTCGGCGAAGCCACAACACCATGCGCCCAGTGGGCATCGAGGCCGGCGCCTCGCCCAGATCCACGGCCGTTCGCTCCATCGGGCGCGTCTGCCCCTTCAACGGAGTGAACTCTGCGGTAACCGGCCCGCGTACGCGATCGAGCGGCGCTGATGGGGCATGAACAATTTGAGAAGCAGGAGCGTTGGATTGCGCGAGCGCGGAAGCAGCAAAAAACGCCATCCCCAGATAAAGACGAAGGTATCGCACACTGAATGGATTAGGTTTCACGTTGTTCATCCTCGGCAGAACATCAAATTGTCGACTGTGCATGGAGCTGGAACCGGCAATGGAAGTAGTGAAGCTTTTACGAAATATGAGTAGGGATCGCACCGGGCATACGTCCAACAAGTGACGTAGACTTAAAAATCCGGGCTTTCCACGGGTTCTTCCCTGAGCGTTTAGTGCATCGGGCGGATTACAACTGCGTACTGCAATCTATCCGGAAGCCAAGGTGCCAGTAGCTCGGTCAATTTATGCGGCCTCCGCCCCTGGCCAGCGTTCGACGGAGTCACATCCAGCTGATGGCCACACCACGATGCCGACGCGGAGTCGAAGCCGAGTTGCGCAACGTTCAATTGTCGAGGGCGCATCACCTTTGAGGTCTCCGAAAAGGAAATGTAATCTCATGAGTGAATCGCCAAGGTCAGATCCTTCCGTCCGTCGGGGAGATGGGAGGTGTGCGATGGCAACCACCAGTAAGTTGGCCGAACATTGTTAAGGTTGTGCGTTGAGAGGAAGAGAGAGCGACTGAAGCCAGAAAAACGCATTGTTGCTATAAAGTCAACAATACTTATGCTTAAGGGTTCCTTAAGCTCTAGCATACATATTTTCAATTACTTATGCGATTTTGTGGATCCCCGCGGAAAGAGCTTGAGAGTGCGCGTTTTACAACTTGGTATCCTGAGGATGTTATTGCGCCCGAAAATCCCCAATCCGCATGCGACGGCTATCGGTTCGGCCGATTTGAAATATGGACCCGCAATGGACTCCTGCTGCGCGATGAAAAGCGGATAAGGATTGAAGAACTCCCCTTCCAGCTCCTGCTCGTTTTGCTCGAGTCGCCGGGCGAGGTTGTGTCCAAAGAAACACTGCGCACCCGGCTGTGGAGCGACCGGACCTTTGGAGAACTGGACAACGGCCTCCACGTCGCCACAGCCAAACTGCGCGAGGCTCTGGGCGAAAAGGCGGGCGCGGCGCGATACATCGAGACCGTCCGGGGACGTGGCTACAGGTTCAATGGCGAGGTCGAACTCCTCTTCAGCTCGGCCACCGGAGCCGCCTCCAGCCACGAGATCGCCGAGCCGGAAAGCGCCCCCCCGCCCCCCCCCCCCCCCCCGGATCTGCCAAAGCTCGAGCAAGCGCAGAGCCTTGGCCGCCCGCGTGCTATCCCAACCGCAGCCCTTTCTCTTCTCCTCTTGTTCGCGGTCTCAGCCGGCGCGCTCATGTTTTACCTGCACCGGCGCAGCCCGCTGATTGCTAGCTCATACCAGGTTGTGCTCGGCGGCTTCACCAATGATTCAGGCGATGATTCGTGGAGCGGACTGGGGCATGCCTTCCGGGTTAAACTCGAGGAATCCCCCTACCTCAACCTGATCCCCGAACAGGCCTTTCTTCGGCTGGTTCCTCAGCCAGCTTCAGCCTCGCTTCAGCAACTGCTGAAGGGCTGCACTTCTCTGGGCGGCAAGGTCTTGATCACCGGGACCATCATCGCGCGGCCACCGGGATTCGAGGTAACAACTGTCGCCCGGAATTGCGCGAACGGCAACTTGTTGACCAGCCAGACCGCCAAAGCGGCGAGTCGCGAGACTGTGCTTGCGGCCTTGGACCAGGCTACGGACAAATTGCGTAAGAGCCTCGGTGAACCTGTCTCCTCGCTGCAGCGGTTCGATGTGCCGCTGGCGCAGGCCACATCCTCTTCCCTGGCAGCGCTCAGGGCCTTCACAATGGGCGAGGAGAAGCGAGCCAATGGCCAGGAGTTTGAGGCCATCCCGGATTACAAGCTTGCGGTCGACCTCGACCCGCAGTTCGCATTGGCCTATGCCCGCCTCGGCACCATCTACTCCAATGCAGCCGAGTTGACCCAGAGCTCCGAATACTTCAAAAAAGCGTTTGATCTGCGGGAACACACGACCGACCGCGAAAAACTCTACATCGCCTCGCACTATTACTCCATCTCAGGACAGACCCAGAGAACCATCGAAGCATATGAGTTGTGGCGCTCAATCTATCCACGGGATTCATCACCATATAACAATCTCACGCTCGAATATTTGGATCTCGGCGAACCAGAGAAAGCCGCGGGCATCGCGCGCATTGCAGCGCAGTTGGATGCAGCATCTTCCTTGTCTCAGGAGATACTCGCCCGCGTGTACCTTGAGACCGGCGCACACGATGAACTGCGCACCCTGTGCACCAATGCGCAGGGCCGCAAAGGCGACAGCGCCATGCTCCACGAATCCTGTTTTCTGGGCGCCTTTCTGCAGAACGATGACGCCGCTATGCAGGAGCAGATCCGTTGGTCGCGCGGGAATGCAGCGGAAGGCGAGCTGCTGGATGACGTGGCATGGGTTGCGATGTATCAGGGAAAACTCAACGCAGGAAGGAAGCTATTCGCTCAGGCCCGTCGGGTGGCCCTGGCCCAGGGATTCTCCGAACTCGCGGCAACGGTCGATGTAGACGAAGCCACTCTGGATGCTGACTTCGGCTATCCGCTGGAGGCACGCACAATGTCCCTCGATGCACTGCGGCTCGCGCCTGACAATGTAAGCATCCAGGCCATGGCAGCATTGGCACTCGGGCGCAGCGGCGACACCGCTCTCGCAGAATTAGAAGCAGCAAAAGCCGCCGCACAGGCTCCTCTCGACACAATTCTCAATCAAGCCGAGCTGCCATCGGTGCGGGCCGTGATTCAACTTCGCAAGCACGATCCTCAAGCGGCGATCCAGGCACTCGAACCAGCCCGAGCCTATGATGCGTGCAGCGCACTGGGTCTGGCCCCGGCGTACTATCGCGGGCTCGCGTACCAAGAAGTTGGACAGCCTGCGAAGGCGGCGGCTGAATATCGCAGCGTACTCGGACATCGCGCGCTGATTCCCGACTCACCCTATATCCCTTTGGCTGCGCAGCAACTGGGCAGGGTGCTTCGCCAATTGGGCGACTTAGCGGGAGCCACCAGCGCCGAGCTCCTGGTCAGCGAGGCATGGCAACACGCAGACTCCGATTTCCTCCCTCTTCGCCAGCTCCAAAACGACCGACCCGAAAAATCCGTCGACCCTAAGAACCGCAAATAAGAACCGCGCTGGGGATGACCACCGAACGTGTGCAAATCTGCGATCCGGGTTCGGCCGCCGACATGAACATCCAAGGTGCCAGGAATCGCACGCCGGACACAAAGGCAATTCCCGGTCTCCCGTCCTCGAGTTGCAAAGTCGAATGAGCCTCATAATGTGGGTGTACAAGTCATTTGAGCGAGAGCTAGACCGCGGCTTGATGATCGATTGGCTCGACCGATCCACAAATACCGAGAAACAGTGCCGACTGGAGCGCGTTCAAGATTGGCATACAAATACCATAATGTTCACTAGCTTCAAGTAGGGACTTTCCACTTGGACGAAGAGTCGGCGTGTCGGACATGCGACGAAGAGACCGATGCGGCTCGCCAACTATTTAGCCAACGATAACGGGCAATATCGCATTCAGACAATCCTGCATTCAGGCGCTCGGGTAGATTGGAAGGCAGCACTCCGGCTGCTTTCCGATGTCTGTGGGGCCTGGAGATTACCGCATCACGATTGCCAGCTTTGGCGCGAAGCAGCAACCCTGCATCAGGTCAACGATGGGCCCATCTAATTTCAATGATGAGGCCGAATGCTCACATGTGGCATTCGATGCGAATCTCAGGCTAAGACGGCGGCGCGAATCACGGCACCTTCTCGCCGCAATTGGTCAGTCGGAAGCCGGGATCAGTGAGAAATGAGCGGCTAGAGTTCGTCTCTGAATGAATCCGCAAGCTTATCGAAATTCGGCCACTTCTAATTCATTCCTCAGTACTGCCGATAGTGTACTCAGGGGCAAATCACTGAAATTCCCAACTGGACAAGGAGAAGTGGGTTCCTTGGCGCATATGCCGGAATTTCTCGGGACTCAGAGACCTTGCTTCAGGTCTACTTCGATCGCACTTCTCGCGGCGATGCCACGCGCCTCCACACTCAGCTTTCCGCGCTTCTTCGCTTTCTGGACAATCGGCGCGACGACGGATTCTGTATGCGCCGGCTGACCCGGCTTACGTTGAATTGCGTGGGTCCCGCTGAAGCCAAGATTGCCTTGACTTGCTTGAGGCGAGAGATTTCAGCATCGATCGCGGAAAGTATGAACCCATACGCTTCAGCGCCATCAGAATCGTTCCGTCGCTGATCGTGGGATTCTTTGGCCCGCTGCCCGGAAAGACCCATCGGCTATCGCCGCTCAGGCTCCGTAACAAGCCCAGAACCTCGAGAGTCTGACGGGCGAGCGGGACGATATGAGGCTTCTTCATTTTCATGCGTTCTTTGGGCACATCCCACCGCGCGTTGTCGTAATCGAATTCAGCCCATTCCGCCTTGAGCATCTCGTTGGTCCGCAAAAACGTGAGGCCATCAGCTTCATTGCCAACCTGGTCAACTGGGTGCCGCGATAAACTTCAATATCCTTCATCAGCTTGGGCAAATCGCAGCGATCGATCCTTGCAAAATTGACGACTTCCCTGGATTTTTGAATGTCTCGCGGTTTTATTTCGGACGCAGGATTATGCTTCGCGTGACCGTGGGCTATCGCATAACGGAATATCTGTCCTGTCGTTTCCAGAGCACGCTTAGCAATATCCAAAGCGCCACGATCCTGGATCCCCGTGATCATTTTCACCACTTCAGGGGCTTCGATCTTGTCAATCGGACGTGCACCCAGAGCAGGCAAAACGTCGGATTCCATTTTTCGTTCGACAGTATCGGCGTGGCGCTTGCTTTTACCGACGCGCCAATGTGCCAGCCATGCCTTGGCAATGGTCTGGAAAGAGTTTTTGTTGTCGACGTTGTTTTCGTTTTTCTTGGCCTTCCGATCTGCCATCGGATCGGTGCCCGCAGCCAGGAGCGATCGGGCCGCCGCGTGGAGGTCTCTAGCCCTCGCCAAGCCGACATCAGGGTATTTTCCCGTAGGACATGAGCTTTTCTTTGCCTTGGAAGTCGTAACGCCACCGCCAAAGTTTTCCGCCCGCAGCTGTGACCCACAGCTACTTACCGGCACCATCGCTCATGGGATAGTTCTTGTCGCCGGATTTGGCGCACTGAGCTGCTCTCTCGTTAAGCTTTTTTGATTTCTATAACTTACCCTAATGGCAGAATACCCCCTGCTAGAAATAGAATACCTCCGAAGCACAGCTTGGCAAACATGGCTTCCGCTGGACTGGAGTGGGCTTGTCTGGAACGATTTCGTTTATTTTCTTATAGTTACATTAATAATCCGTACCCTGACGGACTGGGTTGGAAATGTCTGGAAGGGTGATTGGCGGAGAGGGAGGGATTCGAACTGGATCAATCTAAAGTAGTTATGCTTCGATTTCAGTGAGATACCCCCAAATGTACATCCCGGAGAATTCGGTCTAGATAGAATCGGAAATCCTTCGGCAATCGACTTTGTCGATACCTGCACGCCATTGAAACATGTAACCTGTTATCTGAATACTGAGAGCACATTTCGTTACTAAGGACCGCGCAGCGATAGCAGAGCATTCGGTTGCTGTTAACCGAAAGGTTGTAGGTTCGAGTTCTACCTGAATAGCCAATAGAATCAATTAGTTATGGCGATTCACCACAGAAGAGTTAACCGATACCGGGGAGTTTACCGGGGACCCCACTTCAATTCCTTTTCCGTTGATGCTTTCAACGGCGCCTCTCAACTCATCCAGTGAGAAGTGCCCATAGCGCTTCGCCATCCGTACCATCGTGGAGGCACTCCACCCGACAATTTTGGCGATCTTCGCCAAGGGGGTTCCTGCGTTCAACATCCGGGAGACTGTGGTGTGCCGCAAGTCGTGGAACCGGCACACCAACGGTGGGATCTCCTCTTCTGTTTCTACCCCTGCGAGGATGCCTTTGAGAATCCTGGCCGCCAGTAGTTTGGCGGCCTCCCAGGCTTGCTCGATACTTCCGATGGGCTTGGAGGGGTCCACGTCGTAAGCCTTCGGGGAGAACTTGTCACCAGCCGCGCCATACCGCTCAGCGGGAAAGACATAGTGCATCGCCTTACGGTCCGGAAAGTCAGTAGCCCAAAAACTTAAAGCGGCCATTGCCCGCTGGCTCAATGGAACCAAGCGGCCTGTGCCGGAGGGTGTCTTATCCTTTCCCCATTACAGACACCGGTTTTCGAAGTCCACGCAGCCCCATTTCAGAGTCCGTATAACGCCGAAACGCGCCTCGGTCTCAGTCGCCAGGGTGACGAACGGAACAAGAGAACGAGAACGGGACATGCCGCAAGCTTCTAACAGCGCAGACTCCTCCTCCGAGGAAATTGCCCGTCCTATATCATCCCGCGTCGCCAGCATCTTTACATTGGGCTGCAAACTCGCCCAGTGGCCGGAACGCTTCAAGATGGCCTGCAATGTCCCGATCTCCAGATTGACCGTCTTCGGCGCGGCTTCGCTCTCGATCCGCTTTTGCTGATACCGGGCATAGTATCTCTCCTTGCGCAGACTGCGCCACGCTGCATGTTGAGTAGTTGCGGTTGAGTCCCGAGGTTGACGCGTGGGACTTGCCCATAAGCGTAGTTGGCTTATGCTTTTGCGCCGATGAAAACCGCTGCCATGGTTCCCGCCTGCTTAAGATCATCAATAGAAATGCGTCTGCTGCGGGATTTGATGCGGCTCAATTCCCGTGGCGAATCCAAGGCATCAGGGCCTCGCCTGGCCAGCGCCGATGCGGCCTGAGGCAGCGTAGAGCGTTGCATTGGATGGAGAGTGCCGCCGAAGATGCGGATCCAGTGATGATGGGGCGATCTGACGATTCTGGCTGCGCCGGCCGGAATAGTTGGCAGGGATTAGCGGGAAGAGGTGACGGGGGTCAGGTCATGGGGTACAGGCGAACTGGAACGGTCGCAGAGTTTACTCACAGATCTAAGAGTTCCTGCATACTCGAATTAAGCACGGGCAGCGCGAATGCCAACCGGTTCGGGCCAGTATGCTCCATTGGCGATCTGGCAATGTAAGCGGAACAGCGATGGACGCAGACTGAGAAATGCATCGTCTGTTGATTCAACACCCATCAGGGACGTTCAGAGCATCTGTCGGCGCGTCCTGAACGGCCCCCTGAAGTGGCTTCAGGACAGAATGGTCAGCGTAGCCGACGGGAGTGAAGGCGATGACACCCTTACCAGTATTTGGCCAGCTTTGGCGGTGGATTGAAGGATGGCAAGGCACTTCCCATTGAATGCCTTGCGATGTTTCGCTTTGTAGTTCTCGTGGCTGCGTGGGTCTCCATTGTCAACGCCGATGATCTTTCCTTCGCCCTCGACGTCAAATGTGATGAGATTGTCCGCGACTGGCACCAGGCGACCGTGCTCATCCTGAATTTCAACGACAATGTGGGCCACATCGCGGCGGTCTGCGACCAGACTTTTTCGATCGGCGGACACGAGGATTCTGGCCGGCTCGCCTGTGGTGGAAATCTCCATCGTAGCGACCGTATTGCCATCCTTGGTCCCCACGGCCTTGAGCGCTCCTTGTTCGTACGGCACGTCCCAGGTCAAGTGCAGGTCGGATGTAGTCCGAGCGGCGAGAGAGCGCGGAGAGAACTTTCCGTACGAGCCTTCCATTCCGTAACGCGGAAATCGATAACCCTTCACACCGACAGACCTGCCATTCACGAATAACTCCACCGTGTCGCAGTTGGTGTAGCAGGTAATCGGGATGAACTGTCCCTCCTTGCCCTTCCAATTCCAGTGCGGAAACAGGTGCAGCATGGGAGCGTCCGTCCATTGGCTCTGGTAAAAGTAGAACCCATCCTTTTTGAAGCCGCAGGTATCGATTACACCGGAAGATGAACCTTTCGCCGGCCACGATGCCTCGCCGAGGTAGTCGATGCCTGTCCACATGAAGTCGCCCGCCACGTAGTCGTATGTGCTGACGAACTGCCAAAGTAATTCCACGTCGAGGTTTGCGCCAGCGTGATTCCATGGCCGGGCACCAGCCAGCGGCGCGGTCTGCGGGAACAGGCGGCTGTAGTCGCCGCGAATGCCGCCCATTCCGGGGCTCTCAGTGCCAACGACGCGCCAGTGCGGGAAAGTCTCGCGGTCGATGCTGTAGTACTTTTCTGCGCGGTCCCGCCAACGGTCAACGTAGTTGTACCCCACAATGTCGAGTGCGGCAAGAAACTCGGGCCGTGCAGTCTCGTTGAGTGGCTCGGAGTACACATGGTCGCAGCCCACGGTGACGAGGCGCGTGGGATCCTCGCCGTGAAAGATGTGGTTGAGTCGGCGCAGGGTCTCTGCCCCCTCAGGGGCATTCTGGTCAGGGACCTCGTTGCCTGCACTCCACAGGACTACGGAGGGGTGGTTGCGGTCGCGATGAATGAAGTTCAGCACATCGCGTTCATGCCACTCGTCGAAGTAAATGTGGTAGCTGCTTGGCATCTTTCCCTTGGCTTGCCTCCACTCGTCGAACGCCTCATTCATCACGAGGAAGCCCATCGTGTCGCACAGGTCAAGGAACTCCGCCGCATAGGGGTTATGGCTGGTTCGAATCGCATTGCATCCCATCTCTCGAAGTATTTCGAGGCGCCGTTCCCACACACGGAGCGGGACTGCGGAGCCCACACTGCCGGCCTCCTGATGCAGGCACACGCCGTTCAGCTTGATGTGTTCTCCATTGAGGAGGAATCCATGATCGGCGTCGAAAATCACCTCACGGATGCCTATGGGCGTGTCGCATACGTCGACGGCGCGGCCCTCTTCTTCGACACTGCAGCGAACTGTATACAGATACGGGTGGGCAGACGACCAAAGGCTCGGCTTCGAGATGGCGATGCGCTGAACGAACTCATATTCTGCTCCGCCGTCGATCATCTGCGCAGCCTGCTGCATCTGGACGGAATGCCCGTCCTTGTCGAGCAGTGTGGTTGTCAGCGTGCATGAGGAACTGGTCTTGCGGCCATTCACGATGCGGGTTTTAACCTCGACGATGGCCGACTCCGCAGACACATGCGGAGAGGTGACATAGGTTCCCCAATAGGCGATGCGGAGCTGGTTAGTAGTGAGCAGCCAGGTGTGCCGATAGATGCCGGAGCCTGTGTACCAGCGGCAGTTTGTCTGCTTCGAATTGTCAACGCGCACCGCGACTACGTTGTCCCCGCCGATGTTGAGATGGGGCGTCAGCTCGTATCTGAACGGGACGAATCCGTAGGGTCGAAGGCCGAGGTACTGGCCATTGATCCAGACCTCGCTGTTTTGATACACACCGTCAAACTCAAGCACCACTACTTTGTCACGATCGGATTCAGGGACATGGAAATTCTTCCGATACCAGCCGATGCCGGTGGGCAAATAACCGCCAGGGCCGCTGCTGGGTGCATCCTTGTCGAACGATCCCTCGATGCTCCAGTCATGCGGCAAATCGACATCGCGCCAGCTTGCATCTGAAAACTTCGGCGACTGAGCGCCAGGTGCGTCGCCATCGAGGAATTTCCATCCGAAATCGAAGCTGTCCCTGACTCTCGTGGAAGAGCTTTCCTGGGCAAGCAGCATATGGGTGCGGCTCAAATATGGCACAACCGACGCGAGTACTGCCCCACGAGCAGTCTGTGCCAACAAGTCGCGCCTCGTCATGAGTTGGCTTGGGTTTTCGTGCTTCTGCATTTGGTGCCGCTCCCCGCTCTGGAATTCTACCTTGGGGCGTGGCCCACATCTGACCAATAAATCTGGCGGGTGGGCAGGTGGCCCAGGTGCTGGGTATTGACCTTTCCCACTCCACAAACGATGGGTGCCCCGGGTGCCTCGCCTTTGGGCACCCGGGAAGTATGGTGTCTCAGTTCAAGCTCTCTTTGTACAGTAAATGCTCCGGCAACTTCCCACTGCGTCGCTTGGCGGTCCACTCCGACTCAATCTCCACCGTCCCAGGGGACGGCCTCTCCAACTTGCCGCCGCCAAATGGGTCTCAACGCGCGCCAAATACGCGAAAATCAGCCCGAATTGCGTTGAAAATACGTCGGAAATAAGCCGATTTGCGATGAAATGGCCCCTTTCAAATAGGACATTCTTCATCCGTTTGTCCCCCTGCAACCCGGCATTCCCCCGCCACTGGCCCCTCTTTGCTGTTCGTCCCATCCCAGCCGGATAATCTGCCGGATTTCTGTCGCCCTGCAACCATAGGTTTTGCGACAATTTTAGAGAATCCGAAATCGGGCCAAAGAAAGCAGGATCAACAAGTTAAAGCAAGAATCTCGTGCAGGACATTCTGCAAAAAACACGCTAATTTCTCAGCGACCAAAATATCTCCGGCGGGCGCCCTCGCTCTCGACTCCCTGAAACTACACCGAGAGTGCCTCCGGTTCCACGCTTTTTGGGGGCCGGAAATAGGGGGAAATGGTTCCTATTCACAGCAATTCTAGCTGCCACCGGGCCGCCTCCCGCCGGGCAAAGCGTCGGTACGCTACACGATTTCCATACGTTGGATTAGGCCGTCGCGGAAGGTGTGCGGAGTGAGGATGAAAACGTGTGCCGACACATGCACATTCTTCTACACGAAGGGACTGACGGTGCTGCCAGTTCCCATCGACAAGAGCCGACGGCGTCTGGCCCGTCCCGGCGAATCGACAATCAGCGCATTTCGGCCGTTCTGCTGTGCAATGCGCGGGATGGGGCGCGCGGTCACCTGTGAATGCGTGGCTAACCCGAAGGGAAATAGAGCCATGGTTATGGCCGTACCCTCGTTGTATATTCCATAACGAGCTTCGGCGATCGCAGTGCTCTGTTTCAGGGAGGATGAACAATGCAAGAATTAAAGTCGTCTACAACCATGGTTTTGCTGGCTCTGCTGGCTATCGGTTTTTGCGAGGCGATTACTACGCCAGTGCTGGCGAGCAAACCGCACGGCGGCACTGCTCCGTTCCATGTGGCTGTGCGAGATGCGAATGGAACGTCTGTCGCGGGAGACAGCGGACACGCAGCGGGTGCGCATTCAATCGACCGGGAGTACAAACCGGGGGATCGCATTGAAGTGACAGGTTCGCAGCGGATGTACGAATCCAATTCAGCCGTGCGGCTGCCGACGCTGTTGTTGACACCGCTACGGACAAAATGCACTGAGTGCGCCGAATCGTTACTCGGCCAGCGACTCACAAGGTTTGATGCGTCGTTCCGTTGCCCTCAGCGCAATCATGGATTTCGCTGAGGACAAAGCTTCACAAAAAAGGTAGTTTATATTCCGAAAGGAGTAGCTGATGTTGAAGATCACTATCTTGGCGCTTGCGGCAATGACCATGCTCGTTCCCTCATCCTCTGCACAAAATCACCCTTCGCCTGCTGCTATTGAGCTCACTGCTTCAGCACCGGCAGTGCTGCCCGGCAACGGAGCGGCTCAGCATCCGTTTCTTTACGCAGGCGAGTGGGATACGCGCAAGCCTGAGGAACAATCCATTTTCATCGTGCGCAGCGGCAAGGTCGTTTGGCAGTATTCTATGCCGCTGAGGAATTCGGGCGGTCGCATTCAAGAGTTCGACGATGCAACTATGCTGCGCAACGGGAACGTAATCTTCTCGCATATGTCTGGCGCTGGAATGGTCAGTCCGGACAAGAAGATTCTTTGGAACTACGAGGCGCCGCCGGGAACGGAGATTCACTCCTGCCAGGCTATCGGAAAGGACCGCGTGCTGATCATGCGCAACGGCAATCCGGCGGAGGCGATGATCATCAACACTGGAACGGGGAAGGTTGAAAAGGAGATTCCCATCCCTACCACAGTGACTGGTACGCACGGGCAGTTTAGGCACATTCGCATGACCAAGGCGGGCACGCTGCTGGTGCCGCACATGAGCGAGGGGAAAGTGGTTGAGTATGACCTCGATGGCAAGGTGCTCTGGTCCGTCGCAGCCAAGTCGCCCTGGCAGGCGATCCGGCTCGACAATGGGGACACGCTGATCGCGGGCGATGCTAGTCGCTATGCCCGTGAGGTGAACCCGAAAGGAGAGACGGTGTGGGAATTCACGCAGGCGGATGTCCCGGACTACAGGCTTGGCAACATCCAGACCGCCGATCGGCTCGAAAACGGAAACATGATCATCACCAGCTGGATTGCCGGCGACAATGACACGTCCCATTGGCCCGACACTGTACAGGTCTTCGAGGTCACCCCGGAAAAGAAAATTGTCTGGGCATTATCGTCCTGGAAAGATCCCGATCTTGGTCCTGCAACCAGCATTCAACTGCTTGACCAGCCGGGCAATCCAGACATTGTCGGACAGGAACGATAGAAGAATTATCCCGTGGCGGGTGCTGCAATGCAATCGTGCCGCAGCTATGATACTCCGTCGCCGAAGTAGATTCAGATATGTCCTCCATGTCTTCAATCCTCAACCGGCACGGCCTTTTGAGGCAAAACCGTCACCGATGCCGAGCCTCCGCTCACGCCATCGTTCCCCACTGCGAAGATCGTGTAGCTCAAAGACTCTCCACGCTCCGGCGCTGGTTCGACATATCTCGTGGTCGTCAAACCCATGGCCAGCGTCTTGGGCCTGGGTTCGAGGGAACTCATCCGCTGCACCCTATAAATCTTCGCACCCGGCACGGCATCCCACGTCACTGTAACATTTCCGTCTCGCAACTCAGCCTTGCCACCCGTCGGCGCAGCCAGTTTCTCCGCACCCGGCATAGGCAGCAACCCATACACACAAAACTGCCCTGTGCCTGTATTCTCAATCCCAAAACTCGCCAGATACACTCTTCCATTCGCAATTGTCGGAGGAGCCATTTTCGAGTATTCCCCACAATCATCCCGCGCAAGCATCTCCAGCGAGTTCCACAGCTCGCGCCGGATATTGTCGGCATCGTAAGCGTGTAGGACGCCGGGCCGCGACTCGTGCCATGAGTCTCCCGTGGCGTGGATTGCCGCCCAAAGAATACCGTCCTTGTTCCCGTTTGCCGAAAGCGAGAGCATCGCCCCAGGATGTCCTTCGTTCGGCACATCGCGCATCATTACGGGCGTCTCGCTGAGCTTATCGCCGGTCAACTTGTAGACCTTTGCTCTGTCCCGCTGTCCCCAAACATAGAGCAGGTTGCCGGACTTCGCGCTTTCCCAGTACACAAGGCTATGGAGATGCGATGCGGTAGCCTGGAAATGCTGCAACGCATGTTCGTCTCCCAGGTGCCCGAGCGTTCGCGTATCGAGCATATAGAGAATGCCCTCTTTGCCTCCACCCACTACCAGGTGCGTTCCCGGAATCAGCGTTGCCCCCGACGAGTTCAGGTCGTTGTCCGCCTTGTCCAAGGCAAAATGGTTCGTCGGCGTGAACCAGTCCAACAGCTTCAGTTGCGGAGTGAACTTCAGAAAGCTTTCGCTGAAGTTCCGAACCCCGTCCCAGCTTCCATTGCCGGTCACCGCATACACGTTTCCCTCAGCGTCCGACGCCGGCCCTTGACCGGATTGCCAGAAACTCGCCTCTGAGCCGGTCGGAGACGAGTTGAACACCGCCACCTGGGCCAAGGTCTTTGCATCGTAAGCCATCAGGAAGCCGTGGTACGGATCTTTGTCGCAATGCGACGCATAGCCCACATACACCATCCCGTTGGCAAGCATCAGCGCCGGCCGCTGATTCTGCATCAGCGCATTAAAGTTCGGAGCCTGAATCGCAACCGGGCTCTCCGGCAGGTCAGCGCCTGTCGTCAGGTCTAGCGCATGAAGTCTCTGCGTATACCCTGTATGTGGCCCTGTCATCGCGCCCGCACGGGTCAACGCCACCACATATAGCACACCGCGCACCTTATCAATCACCGGCGTCCCGATGATCCCCATCTGGCCGTTGATGTCGAGGCAGCCGAAGTTCGCGCTGTGCATGTTTGCCGGCGTTCCAAAATTCACATGCCAGATGGGTGCTTCAGCAGTTGCATCATTCGCGTCGAACGCATAGACGCTGTTATTTACGGTCGTCACATAGACGATGTCGTGTGTTCCGCCGCCCACTTCCACACCGGTAACAATGAGCGGTTGCGTGTAAAGTTGATCGTCCACTACCCGCTTGAACAACATCCCAAATCTAGCTTTATTTACATTTTCAGGAGTAAGCACGGTCTCGCGTAGATTCACGCCTGTTCGCGCATTGTCGTTATGCTGCGTCAGCACATCCACCTGCGCGCCGGCACGGATCGCCGCGAGGACACATATGCCAAGTTGAACAGCTGCGAGCCCTTTTTTGAGGCAAGTGACGGTCATTTGCTTTCTCCGATATCGAGCAGATTCATCTGGGCCTACATTGTAGGCATCACGCCTTGATGGATGCTCCGCAAGCAATCTCTACTGCTCGTATCGCGGTGTAGCGTTCGCCAGCCGATCCTAGGCTAATTCATTACTCGCCTGTAAAGCGAGAAAAGCTGAGACCTCGAGATCGGCAGCGGGCTCTATTCAAACACCGGAACAGCCACTGCGCCTTCGCTCACAACTGTAAGCGGAGTTCAAGATGCCTATCATGTCGGATTCGGAGCCGGGGCTAACGGCTCACTCAAGCCCACGCTCTATCTCGACGGCCAAATCGCGGGCACACCCGGCGTCTATCGTTCTTCCGACAGCGGCTCAACCTGGATTCAGATCAACGACCCCGCGCACGTGTGGGGATCGCTAAATGGAATCTGTGGCGACATGCGCACCTTCGGCTCCGTCTATCTCGCCGGAGGCGGTCGAGGAATCATCTGGGGAATCAGCGCAAACTAGCATCTTTACGCCAGGGCAGTGGCATCCAGAGCTGGATTCCTCAGATCGAGTAGAGAATGGCGCCCTTTCTCACGCCTGAGGACAACATAAGTTGAGTGCGATCTGGTGTGTCCAATGGCACACCAACTTCGAACGCCCAGACACTACGCTTCCACTTCGGCATGAGTCGAAATCAGAATGCAAACCGATTCTTGAAAACGCCATCCGAAGCTCAACCGAGGACGGCGATACAGAAGAAGGACCTGACCATCGCCACGATGTTGGCTCCGGCGAGATCATGGCAATGGGGCCCCGATCCCGGGCAGGTTAGAGACGCTAGGCTTATTGCCACGGCCCAAAAAGGCTGCAGCCGCACATTGGCCCATATGCAACTCGTCGGCAGGTGCCGGTATACTTACACCTGCCTCATCCTCTCAGCGAATTGCGGGCGCTTCCCTTATTATCGCCGCTACCAATTCGTTACACTCCCGTGCCCGGGGAAAGGAACGCTGTATGAAATGCAAGTGGCTCACCGTCATCGCGGCATCTTTCGCACTGCTGGTCGCCACGGCTTTCGGCTCCTCCAAGCCTACCCCTCCATGGCCCGGCGCCGCTGCCAGCCTGGCCTACACTGTCACCGTTGACGGCCAGCCAGTTTTTATCGACCGCCTGCCTACCTACAACCAATTTCAGTGGATGGATTTTGGCCGCTTTACACTTTCCGGCAAGGTTCACGTCACCGTCACCTCGGCCGTCAACGATCGAGATATCGTTACAGCCTGCATCGAACCAGCTGCCTACAACATACATCCCCAAATCAGCGGCAAGTCTTTGAGTTTCGACCTCGATCAGCCGCGTTACCTCGTGATCTTCATCAACGAGGAGCCCACTTTTCAGAGCCCCGGCCTTCTGCTCTTCGCGGATCCTCCCGAAGCGAAAGCGCCGAGACCACGCGATTCCAACGTCATCAACATTCTGGATCGCAAAGTCGACAACACAGGCAAGGCGGTTGAAACCGACGCAATCAACCAGGCCATCGCCGACGTATCCGCGCTCCCCGGTGGCGGCGTGCTGTACTTCCCAGCCGGCCTGTACCTCACAGGCACGGTGCGGATGAAGAGTAACGTCAAGCTCTACATAGATGCCGGAGCGCTATTGCGTGGATCGCGCCACGCGTCCGACTATTGGTCGCCCCCCGCGCCACCCGGCGTGCGCCCCCTTAACCGCTCCCTCGTTCTCTTCGATCATGTTGAAAATGCCGGGCTGGCTGGTCGCGGCGCCATCGACATGCAAGGATACCCATGGCTTTGGCACGACTATCAGCCCGATCTCGGCGATGGCTCTGCGCGCTCCGAGGAAGGCCTGGTGAACGATCCGCATGGACCCGGCATCAAGGGCTACATCGTCAATCACTGCCGCAACATCTCGTTCGACGGCCTCCTGCTGCTCCGCTCTGCTTACTGGACAATCACCGTCTCCGACACCGATACCTTCTCGGCCACACACCTTAAGATCGTAAACCGCAAACAGCAGTATCACGACGACGCGTTCGATTTTACAGGGAACAGCAACCATATCCACGTCGAAAGCAGCTTCGCAATGACCATGGACGACACCTTTGCCTTCTACGGCGGCCCGCGCTCCACTATTGAAGACGTCCTAATCAAAGATTTCGTGAACTACACATATACTTCAGCGCTGGCCATTGGATATGGCGGTGCTCCAAATATTCGCCATCTGCGAGTCGAAGATACACACTTCATCTCAAATCAGAACAAGTTCGCCGTCTGGATCCAACTCACGCCGGCCTATTTCGTGGGCAAAGGCTACACCTCGGGCCAGCGCTCAAGCGAAGGTATCGCGCTGGATGACTTTCACTTCGTCAACTCGACGTTTGAGAGCGATGGAGGGCACATATACATCGATGGGGGCAACGCGCCCCTCACAAACTTTGTATTCGAAAATTGCTCCTTCGGCAGGCCCTCGCGTCCAGGCGAAATGATGGGCGCCAAAGTCAGTCCCATCCTGTTCAAGAACACGCGGATGGAGGGTGACAAAATAAGCGATGTCAACGGATTGAAGCAGCACGGCTATGAAGTGTATGTTCCCGTCCAATTTGAACCTTAGCGAATTTTCTAGGCGTAGTGTCTACCGTGCGGAGCCTCCCGTTCCGACGGATCTTCGACCAAACCATCAGTCAGGACCACAGGCAGGGCCACGATTTGAACTTGCGCCGGTTGAAGGCCTGAACGACGTGCGGTGACCTTAATGATTCCGGGAGACAAGATCGAGCGGACAAAAACGCGGTTGATCCCGCACTCGGTGTTCAGATAGAGATTGTTTGTCGAGTCAATCATGCCGCTGTTGTAGCCGCCACGCCAAATGCCGGGTCCGGAGATAGTGAAGTCGACTCTTCCATTGTCGGTTGGGCAGCGCTGACCCTTCGCGTCCAAAACTTCGACATCGATGAATGCTACATCCTGCCCGTCGGCCTTGAAGCCTTGCGGACCGGTCGTCGCCGTGAGCTTGATTGCCACTGGCGGTCCAGCTGTGGTGAGGATCTGCTCCGCTACCGCTCTGTTTGCATTCTTGCCTACAGCCTTCAGCGTTCCCGGCGCAAACGCCACATCGGGAAACGCAAAGGCGAAACCGTTCTCAGGTTTGGAATTCGCGCCCAGTGAATTGCCATTGAGAAACAGCTCCACGGATTCTGTGTTCGCTACAACATAAACAGTCTTCGCCGTTTTGTGTGCGGGTTGGGCGGGGATGGCCGGCAGGTCCGATACCGGAGGACGGCCAGGCGCCGCAGGCCGGCACGGTAAGGCCGGTTCCTCAGGAGTGGCAGGCTGCTCCAGGGGATAACTCCGATGGCCAAGAATGTGAAGGTCTGGTTTTTCATTCTGCATCACACGGTGAGCGTAGTAAATCTCCTTGGGCAAGCGCACCGCATCGACCTTTCCGCTCACGCGACACACCTCGCTCGAGTCCTGGCGGCCGTCGGCGTCGGAATCCGAAAAATAGATCGAGGCATAGCCAAGACAGCGGACGGAAGCAAGCCTGTTTTTACCGACTCCATCTTCAAGGATTCGAAAGATGTTCCATATGGTGAGCCAAAATGAGTCCCCACTGCGGATAGCAGCCCCAAAACCTCGAGCAACCAGACTCGTTTTTCTTCCTGAGTAAGCTAATCGCAAAAAATTGACACAGGAGGTGCAATGCGTTTCTGTTTCCCGCTCAAAGTTCGCCCAGACCGGGTGGATGAGTACAAAGCACGTCATGCGGAAGTCTGGCCTGAAATGCTCAATGCTCTTCGCGATACGGGTTGGCGCAACTACTCGCTTTTCCTCTGCCCCGATGGCCTGCTCGTTGGCTACCTTGAACCGGTGAATTTTGAGAAATGCTGCGCTGATATGAAGAACCACCTGGTTAACATCCGTTGGCAAACGGAGATGTCGCCTCTTTTTGAACTGCGGACAGGCGGCAAAGTAGACGACACCATGTACCCCATCGAAGAGGTTTTTCATCTCGACTGAGACTGCGCTCTGGACGTTGGGGCGGATTATCTACCCTTCGAACTTTGCGAGCCGCCTTCATGAGATGTTCAGATGGCTCATCTTGAGGAGGATTTTGCAGTCAACTCATTCATTTCCAGACGGCGGGACTTCTTACGGGCAGGCAGTTTTTGGACCGCGGCGGCATCAGTCCCAGGCAGTGCGCTCGCGGTTTCGATTCAGACGGCTCCGCCGCCCGGTACTGGCTCCCAAGTCAGGTTCGACGTGCGCTGGTTTGGCGCCGCGGAGGATGGCAAGGCCCTCGATACCATGGCCGTGAACCGCGCCATTGAAGCGTCGTCGGCCGTCGTCGTGGTCTTCTTTACCGCAGGAACCCACCTTTGCTTCTCAATTCACCTCAAGAACAAGGTTCATCTTTATCTTGAGCAGGGATGTGCCATCGTTGCGGCCGATTCGCCCCGCAAAGGTAAAACGACAAGCTACAGGAGTGACGTCTATGATCACGTCGAGTTCGAAACGGGATGGGATCCATACCAGGACTATGGCCATAACCATTGGCACAACTCGCTCATTTGGGGCGAAGGCATTCATGACTTCACCGCTAGTATTCTCGGAAACTAACCGTTGCCCAATGTCTTCCATTCATCGGCCCTTGTAATCAGCGAGGCCTCAAAGGGAAACAAAGTGGGGTGTATTGCTTGCAGCTACTTTTCAAAGAACCTGCAAGCAATACATCATCTGGGTCTCCGCCTCGAACACCCGAATCTCGCCTGTCATCTCGTGCCGGAGCCCGTCTAGCGTCTCCACTGGCTTCATCAATAGTGTGTCGATATGCCTGGCAAGTATCTGCTTAACGACCTCTGGCGGCTCCTGCAGTGCAGCGTCAATTCGTGCCAACTTCCGCGTGACAAGTTCCATTGCCTCTTCCTCCGAGAGCGGGGAAGTCACAACTTCGGAAGCCAACAGGAGGTCTTTGTCGATGGCAATGAGCTCTTCCTCGATACTCTTCAACCGTTTGGTGCAATAGGCATTTCTCATTTCTCGCCAGTCGATTTCGGGAAGGTGATTGACAGATGTGAGCCCCTGCAGGTCCAACCCAACGGCATAGAAATCTTCACCATTGATGGAGGCTTTATTGATTGCGCCTTCGCGATGGACGATGGATCCTCACAAGAGGGATATGACTGGCCCCGGCGACTTGTCCACAAGGCTAGCGCGTCCAGGGAAGTTTAGCCGGCCCGAATTTAGCACACGGCGATATGGCTCCCCTCAGGTGGCAGTCCTGAGCAGGTCTACCTGATGGGAAATCATCAACTTCGGAACCGGTATCCTCACCTAGTCGTACAGCCGATCGAAGTATAGCGATCGCGATATGGTGGTCGAACTGATGCAACCCGTCGGTAGTTTTCCGACGGCTTTCACCGGGTTAAGTCCGAAGACTGTAGCTATTATTGCCCATAACCATTCGGTGAGGAGCGTACGAGTCGATCATGTTCAGATGGCGTACGATTTCTCTTGCATATTTGATTGGAGTTTTCTTGGGGAGTTGAATCGCTGCAACTCCCCGGTCCATTCGATCAATGGGTCTCTAACCGGCTATCTTTTCGCCACGGCGACGAAGACCTGTCGCTGGGGCCGGTCTCTGCAGCTTGCACTCCAGCAGAGACCGATTCAGATTCACCGGCTATCAACAATGCCCTTAGTGGATAATGACCACGTTGATGCTCCACGGGACGAGGGTTAGAGTTAGAGGCAGGTCTTGAGTGCCAAGATTGGTAGTGGTTGGCGCGGCCCAAACTTCGCTTGCCGACTCGGCATAGATGCCCTCGTCGTAGGTCGTTTCGATGACGGACGATGAGGTGGTCTTTCCAGACACATTTATTTCCACCGTCTCATTGTTGTTTTCGTTGCGGTTGAACAGGACCAGCGCTTCGCCGCCGCTGTTGGTGGCGGCGTAAGCAACCACATCGGTCGTGTCGCCAGTGACGCTCGGGGTTAATACATGCTCCCCATTGATAAGCACTTGGCTGAAGAGCTGGAACGCTCGCGCTGTTGGATTCATGGTACCGAGCGGTCCCGCGTTCGGACAGCCGCTATCGGCAGACCCATCGGAGAAGACATTGTAGGCCCCCCAGTCCTGGAATCCGTAGAGAGAAGCACTATCGTTTCCGGCGGTACCGTTGCAGTTGCCGAACCCAATCCACCACGTTGCGCGCGATATCCCGTCGTTCATCATTTCGCCCAACACCTGGCCTGCAAACAAACCCTGGGTAATTGACCAGCTCTGTTTGCCTGGATTGGAGGATACCGAGCCCATCTCGCCCACGTAAATGGGGGTGCTGGAATGACCGGCAGTGCTCAGTTCAGCCTTGATGGTGTTGAGGTTCGTGGTCAACTGCTGCGCCGCCTGCTGCACCAGGAAGGTATCGCTTTCACCGCCCGGGCTTTGCGGATAGTAGTGGTATTCGACAAAGTCGTACTGCGAGTTGCCGAGCACAGTCGGATCCCAACCGGCCGTGACATCGTCGAACGATGGCGCTCCGGCGTCGACAGCGACACCCACCAGAGTTTTCGGCGATGCCGCTTTGATTTGCTCGTAAAATCCGTTGCTGGTGCTGTTCCCTACAGCGGCGGCGTAGATTGAGGGATCCCACTGCGGAGAATGCATGTCGGTCTCCCAGTGCCCGTATTCTTCGTTGCCCACGGTCATGTGGCTTACCGTGACACCGAGGGTCAACGCGTTCGCCACCCATGCGGCAGCCTCGCTTGGCTCGCCGCCCCCATTGCAGGCCGCATTGGAGCCATAATCCGCCGTAAGCGCAATATCCAGGCCGGCCGGAACCGCCAGTTCGCTGACGAAATCCGCAAACGCCGCGCTCGGAAAGGCGAAACTGCCGGTCGGGCACATACTGGGGTTCGATGGGTTGTTGCCGGTGCCTTCCCAATGGTAGTCGTCGGCAGTCGATCCGCCGGGCCAGCGCACCGCCTTGATGCCGGCGGTCTCGAACGGGGTCACAGCGTCCGAGAGGGTCGTATCGTTCCACACGGCCATGTTCATTCCAAGAAGTTGATTGCTCACGGCGACACCCGGATTCGATGGATTTACCGTGACGGTCGCGTTAGCCGATTGGGTCGAGGGATTGACTGTAACCGCGACGCTGGTCGTCACTGGGGTGAGCGAGCCGGAGGTTCCGGTTACTGTGATCGTAGCCGTCCCAGTGGCTGTGGAGCTGGCCTTTAGTGTCAACGTGTCGCCGCTGACCGTGGCAGTTACTCCGCTGTTTGAGCTGGTCGCAGCGAGACTTACTGCGCCCGCAAACCCGTTCAGGTCTGTCACCGTAATGGCGTCGGTGACGCTTGTACCTTGGGTGATTGTCTCGTTAGCCGCTGTAGGGGTAATCGTAAATCCGCCTGTTCCTCCAGCTTCAGTAATCGTAAACGTCTGCGTGCTCTTGCAATTGGCGGTGTTGGTATAGGTCGCCACATACACATTGACGCCTGTACTCAGCGCAATGGCATTGATCTGCCGCGCGGCGGAAGTGAATCCGTTGGGTCCGGTCCAACTCCAGGTTCCTGTCACAGGCTGCGGGCCAAGGCTCACCGTGGCTGCGGCAGGTACCGATGCGGCAGCTATTTGTTGCCAGGCTGCTCCGTTCACCTGAAGAAAGGGAGTGATCGCAGTAGGTGTGCAAGTTCCGGAGTTCACGGTGACCGCAATGGTTGTGGTCTGTTTCAGAGAGCCGGAGGTTCCGGTGATCGTGACGGTAGACGTACCGGTGGCTGTGGAGCTGGCAGTGAGTGTTACAACATTGCCGCTGACCTTAGCAGTGACTCCGCTATTTGAGCTGGTGGCGGCAAGGGTCACCGCGCCGGTAAATCCGTTCAGGTCCGTCACTGTAATTGCATCGGTGACGCTGGCGCTCGGGGCGATCGTCTCGGTGGCCGCGGCAGGTGTAAGCGAGAAGCTTCCCGTTGCGGCCCCACCGCAGGTGGTTCCATTGACTGCAAATGAGGCGGGCGCCGCATTGGTGACGCCGTTCCACGTGCCGTTGAACCCTACGCCTGTCAAACTGCCTCCGGCGGCGATGCTGCCGTTGTAACTCTCGTTGGTCACCGTAACATTGGAGCCACTTTGGATTTCATTGCCGTTCCACTGCGAAGAGACGGTCTGCCCGTTGGCGAATGCCCATGTCAGCGACCAACTGGACCAGGCGGTGGTTCCTGTGTTCTGAATGGTGATAGCCGCTCCAAATGCGCTGTCATTTTGAGGCGATATTGTGTAGACAATCTTGCACCCAGCCTGAGCGTAGGCGCCCGGCGCGACAAGGGTTAGAAGTAGAGCCGAGAGTACCGTAAAGTACCCACTCAATCTGCAAACGCGTGCTTGCCAGCAAGGGGGATTGAACTGCTGAGCCATGGTTTCTCCTTGTGCATAACTCACCCATATCCATGGATGAGCGCCTTTTCGGCACATAATGCCGGTATAGGAGCCGTCTACCGCAGGACGGGCGATAACCCTCCGACCCGTGCTCCGAGTTAGTGCGAGTTACCCAATGAAAACGTAAACAATGAGAGGACATGGAAGTTGGGATTGCTCCACGTGCGAGCGATTGATCGCGAATAGCTTCGGGAAAACCGATGCCTTTATGCTCGGCAAGCGATTCTCACGGCTAGAATTCTGCCGAGACAACGAATCAAATAAAAAGGCAATTAGATCCGCCGTCGATACCGTCCTAAAACAGCCGGGGATAACACAGTTGCATCCATGACCTTTTTTCCAGCTATATTCTGTGCGCGTACAGATGCGGGCCAAAGCTAAAACGTTTAAGTAAAGAAGTCAACACACGGTAGGACACCACCCTAAAGTAGTCGATCCTGAAAAGCCAATAAAACCCCTATAAATCCTGATGAAATGCGTCATTGGTTGGTCTAGAATTTCCCTGAAGGCGCAGCAAATGGCCTGAAAACTGGGGAAAAACGATGCAACCCAAGCGCGAGCCGAAGCAGCCACAACGGGAGATGTTTCAGATAGATTTGGAGCAGTTGATCGACATGAGCCATCCCCTGGTTCATCTCGGTCTTGTCATCGACTGGGAGTCGTTCGAGCAGACTCTTGGCGGCACCTATCATCCCAGTCAAGGTGCGCCCGGCATCTCGACGCGCCTGATGGTTGCTCTTCACTATCTGAAGTATCAGCATGACCTGAGCGATGAAGACGTTGTTGCCTTGTGGGTTGAAAATCCTTACTGGCAGTACTTCAGCGGCATGCGGCATTTTCAGCATCGGATGCCGATCGATCCATCGAGCATGACGCGCTGGCGCAAGCGGCTGGGCGATGCCGGGGCCGAGCAGATGCTGCGCGCGACGATTGAAGCGGGCATCGCGATGCGCGTGATTCGTCCCGCCGAGTTGAAGCGCGTCAACGTGGACACGACAGTTGAGACCAAGGCGATTCGTTTTCCCACCGATGCCAGACTTTACCAGCGCATGCGCGAGCGGCTGGTGAAGGCGGCGCGCGCCGAGGGCCTCGCGATCAAGCAGAGTTATCAGCATGTGGGCCGCCGCCTGCTGATGCAGTCCAGCCGTTATGCCCATGCTCGTCAGATGAAACGCGCACGTGCCTGCACGCGTAAGCTGAAAACCCAGTTGGGGCGCGTTATTCGAGAGGTTGAGCGCCAGACAGCGGAACCGTCCATGAAACTCGACAAGTTACTTCAGACCGCGCATCGAATCTACACGCAACAGCGGCATGACAAGAACAAGATTTACTCGGTTCATGAACCCGAGGTGCAGTGCATCGCGAAGGGCAAGGCAGGCAAGCAGTACGAGTTCGGCAACAAGGTGAGTGTCGCGGTGAGCAGTCGTGGTGGATGGTTCGTCGGCGCCAAGAGCTTCACAGGAAACCCCTACGACGGCCACACGCTGGCTGCACAGATGAAGCAAGTGGAAAGCCTGATCGGTAACAAGGTCAGCGAAGTGTACGTGGACATGGGCTATCGAGGCCACGACTATGACGGCCCGGTCGCAGTGCACGTGGACAAGAGACGAAGAGGACGGACCTCAGCACCTCGATGGCGATGGATGAAACGTCGTGCCGCAGTCGAGCCCAGCATCGGACATCTGAAGAGCGAACACCGGTTGGAACGTAATCGGCTGAAGGGCACTGCCGGAAACGAGATCAACGCAATCCTGGCAGCCGCCGCGATGAACTTCCAAAAGCTCCTCAGAGCTTTTTGGCGCATTTTTCTGTTCTTCCTGATCGAAGTACGGAACGGCTTGCTTGCCTTGAAAGCCCCGAAGGCCGGCAACACTCAACTTCAATCTGCCTGAAAATCACTTTTTCAGGATCGACTACCGAGGGGCAGGCTACACGCTAGCCACCTTCGGCCAGCGCGGCAATGCTATTCCGCGCCATGCGCGAACCTTAATTCTCGATCCCGAACCCATGATCTCTGTTTTTTAATTCATTAATACGCCCTGATTCGGACGATCCAGCGAGAACGTCGGTATCTCAATATCAAAACGCTCACCGCTCTCACTCTCCATCTGGTAAGCCCCGCCCATCATCCCCGACGGCGTGTTGAGAGGTGCGCCACTTGTATATTCAAAGCTCTCTCCCGGCTTGAGGACCGGTTGCTCCCCGACGACACCTGGTCCCATGACCTCGGTCAATTCGCCACGCGCATTCGTGATCATCCAGTGCCGGCTCAGCAACTGTACCGTTTCCCGTCCCTGATTCTCGATGATCACTCGATAAGCCCAAAAATACTGCGAGCTGTCCGGCGATGATCTCGTCTCAAGGTAAGTCGGCTCAACGCTCACCGCTATTTCTCGTGTGTTTGCCATATACGGTGTCCAATTTGTCATAGAGAAAGCTTAGAACAAACTCGTGGGCAGAGCTAGCCCGGCATGATCCTGGACTAACGCCAAAGATAAACGCCCCAGGCTCCGGAATCGGGTTAGTGCCTGATCGGATTTGGGCTCCATGCCTCAACATGTTTGAAGTGACAGAACCTCTCTTCGCTCGACAAGGGCATATCAGTCCCCGGGTCAGCCTCGATGCAGAATATGCTTGCTCGGATGGCAGCATTGCCTTGCCACCAGCAGGCGACCAATAGGCCCCACCAGCCCGATTCAAAGTGAGCGCTCTTCTTGCGAAAGCCACCAGCACATTGGGTATATAGTTTCGGTGCATGGAATCCTGGAGAAATTCAGGGCTGATTTTCAACTGGAGGCGCAATGAAAACATTTTCGCGTCGCGACGTCCTCGTGTCTGGCCTGCTAGCCCCCGCCGTCGCCGCTACAGCCCACGCTCTTGGTCCCGTCGATCCCACCAACCACGTCGCCAGTGAAGTCTCTGGCCCCCTCAGTGCGCCAACCAGTCTCGCCTCTCCCATGCCCGGCACAGGCCGCGAACGCCTCCTGCTCGATTTCGGATGGACCTTCCACTTCGGACACGCCGACGATCCGGTCAAGGACTTCGGATACGGCAGCGCTGCGGCCGGAAACTTCCAGAAAACCGGGGGCTTCATACCCGCCGGATCTACCTCCTTCAGTGATACGGACTGGCAGCGCATCGATCTGCCCCATGACTGGACCATCGAGCTGCCCTTCAAGAACGACCCCGACCTGCAAAGCAAGGGCTTCTATCCTCTCGGCCGCAAGTATCCCGAGAACAGCATCGGTTGGTACCGGCGCATCTTTGCGCTACCTGCCGAGGATGCCGGCAAGCGGATCACGATCGAGTTCGACGGCGCATACCGCGAGACCACGGTCGTCTTCAACGGCTTCTATATCGGCCAGCACAGCGGCGGTTACGACTCGTTCGGCTTTGACGTCTCTGACTTCGTCAACCCGGGCCAGCCCAATGTGCTTCTGGTGCGCGTCGATGCAACGGGAAGCGATGGCTGGTTCTACGAGGGCGCGGGCATCTATCGCCACGTATGGCTGGTCAAGACGTACCCCGTTCACATCAGGCAATGGGGCACCCGGGTTCGCTCGGAGATT
>Ga0302197_10000410_pt1 | contig 43194 bp, 39 predicted proteins | sample II_Bog_N2_1_FD_193526 | JGI IMG/M metagenome (GOLD analysis project Ga0302197, IMG submission 193526) | Peat permafrost microbial communities from Stordalen Mire near Abisko, Sweden - II_Bog_N2_1 | ecosystem: Environmental > Terrestrial > Soil > Wetlands > Peat | place: Sweden: Abisko... | reverse complement strand
AACTTGGTAACGGACCCAAAATTTTTTCCTTTTTAAAAAATATTTTTCCCCCAACCTCAAATTTTTTTCGAGGGGTGGAACTTTTTCGATTTGCAAGGCAGCTGCCTAGCAAGTACGGCAAAAATAAAGTGCGTGACTGGCGGATAATTAAAGTGCGTGACTGGCTACAGTCATTTTTTGCCGTACTTGCAAGGCAGCTGCCTAGCAAATTGAAAAAGTTCCACCCCTCGAAAATTTTTTGGGGTTGGGGGAAAAATATTTTTTAAAAAGGAAAATTTTTGGGGGTCATGTCAAGGCTGGGTGTACACTTGCTAGGCAGCTGCCTTGCACGGATAATTAAAAAATATCCGGTCGATCTCCAGCCAGCAACTCATCGAAAAAGTTCATCTTTGTGATTCATCAGAATCTGCAAAAAAAAAAAAAAAAAAAAAAAAAAAAAAATCTTAGCGTAAGGCAACTTTTACAAAATGCAACCCAGCCTTGTTACGGCATTAAATTTTTGACCTTTTTAAAAAATATTTTTACCCTTGGGCTGATTTTTTTTCAAGGGGTGCAACTTTTTCGATTTGCAAGGCAGCTGCCCTGCAAGTACGGCAAAATATGACTGTAGCCAGTCACGGATAAATAAAGTTGCGTGACTGTAGTGTGTGAGTGAGTCAGTTGTCACCGTAAATAAACCAAGAGATCCGCGACAAACTCATCTTTAGTTTTAAAAAACAAATAAATAAAAAGATGAGTCGTATTCTGACGCGTAAGTTTTTAGCTGATAGCATTGCTGTTGAAACAGGTAGATCTAAGTCTCGTGTTAAGTTTGATGCCGCTTATGCTTGTATTCCCGTGAACAATCATATGAAGCACAATGTTACACATGCTCAATTGAATGTGATGCTACAACAGCCTTTGGTGTTCCGACATACATGGGCATGCCATGAATCGATACTGAAAGCAATGGATAAACTCGGTATCACAAAAGAAGCAGAAACGGATCGTGATGTCTCGTCTGGTCGCGTCTATACGATTATCCATGTCAATAAAACATCCAAGTCGTCGTATGTCGATAAACTCTTGAATTATGACGGCACTGTAGTAATGGATGAAATCTACGATCTGCAAGAAGTGCCACGTGTTTACACGGTGACAAGAGCAGAGAAAATATCACTGTTGTTGATTCTGTTGTTTGATAAATCAGTGTTTGGTGATGCACCAAATGCTCATCCACCACCTACGATACTGCCGTGGTTCCGAGTGTTTGACCCTACTAGCATTGTGTTGGTGATGAATTCGGATCCAGATGAACATACATTCAACATTGCTTCACAGCCTCTGTTTGATGCAAATACACTAAATCAACACTATCAACGCATTTCATCTTCTTCTTCTTCTTCTAACAACAACAGAAGCCAGAAAAAAACAGCATTGGATGCTCGTTCGTGTGTATGGGTGACAATGGGTCTTGTTGATATTGCGTGTAAGTTTGATGCAGTTAGACCTATTGAGCCAATCGGTACGGATATACTGATAGGTGCAACCAAGCTGGTTATGCGATTGGTATTCACAAAACACCCAACCATACCCGAACCTCTGTCGTTGGTAGAGCTGAGAACATTGATTGATTCTGATTTTTATACGCGTGTCGATGGCAACAGAATACTCAAAGACAAGCTAGATCGCATCGTGCAGTTAGCATTTAAGTTGAGAAACCTGACTTCGTCACAGTCAATGAACATTGAAATGATTTATGATGACTACACAAGCGCTCATATCCGAAGGTGTTGCTTTTCCTTGTTTCGGTGTGCTTTAACGACAGCGTCGCTGCCTACCTCACTGGAATCAGCAGGTATTGATGTTGGTGGCGTTGATCAATTAGCAAACACGATGGCTCGCTTTGCTGTATCCGATATCAAAACACACAGAGAAATGCTGAGTATGGCTGTTGATACGTTAGATTACGACTTACATGCTGTGATACAATCCAGAAAGAATGCTGCATCTCTGTTGTATTGTGTGTTTGGTGGCCCTGGCCTGAACTCTAGTATCATACGACAGACGATCAATCACATACAGACCAATTCATCGATTGCGAACAAAGAAGAGATATTCGTAGATGATGTATACGACGATACAACCGAGACATATTCTGTGTGTGTTAGTGGTACTCGTCGATCTCTCTATCTGTTAAACATGCTGTCGTGGTGCATGACGATGAATAAGCATAGATCGTCCAATCGCGACATACCACGAGCTTTAGTAATTGGGCCACATCACATCGTGAGTGCTGCTGTTGGCGATTCTGGTAAACTCATCGCTGATTCGGTATGGGGTATGTTTCATGGATTAATGGGTGGTTCTAACTTCAGTGATAAATCACCAAATGATGCGATATACAAAGAGTCTGTGTTTATCACACTGTGTATATGCAAAGATGATTATCACTGTGTTAGTCGCGGGATGCCTTCTTTGTTGGCCAACTCTAATGTGTTTATGCAAGACACCATGATATTGATGTTGTTCCCGCTGTGTAAATGTATCGTACACGAAGATAACTGGAACAGTCTCCTGTCGTTATTACCAGATACATACCGAGTCAAGTTCCATGATTCAAGACCATTTGCACCGTCTTCTTCGTCTTCAGCAGCATACATCAACGAGAGACACGAGAAGGATATGTTGCGTGATACGATGATACCACCACAGCGTAGACGTGTGTTGTGTCGTAACGATGAAGCAATGAATAACCCCAGTAGGTTCGTAGAACTCACAGATGATCAACGCATCGCAGTTCTTCAACAAGTATACAAGCTGTTTATAAGCAACGACTTAGCATCACAGAATCAAGCATGGCAATTACTACATTACTTGTGTGTGTATTTACCATGCACCATGCATTATGTTGAGATGTTGTTTCCTCGTGATGGTAATCATTTTGTGACGAGTTACTTGCTGCAACAAACCACTACTTCGTACAATGATGCTATACTGAATCCAGTCAAACCCAGTCTATATGGTATATTCTCTGAGTTGTGTAAACAAGTAGTAACGAATCCACGACAAATGCACCACACAAACAACGACGCACACCAAAAAGAGGCAAACAAAATAGTACGACGAGCACTACTATGTGCATGCTTGGTTGCTATGGGTCACTACACATCACTAGCTGACCCAGGTGTACGATGGTGTGACAACAGTCATGTTTTATGGCTGGATTCTATGGTATGCCACCCAACCAATGTATTCATACCAAACAATGATCTATCGTGTTCATTGCATAGTTCGTTGTTCCTACCTAGTACCATCGATGTAGGAACTCCATTCTCTCCTTTTTTACTCGCCACCATAGACAGGATGAGTGAACACACACCAGATGCATACACGATAGGACTCAACAAAGTCAAAACGTATATGAAACTCAATGACACGAAACAAAAAAGACCTTCTTCTTCGTCTTCTTCGTCATCATCGTCGTCGTCGTCTAGTACATTTCATCCATTTGTTATACCATCAATACAAGCAACAAAAGATGATTCGAACCCTAAGCGGAAGATTGTTTATGGTTCAGATGATGATGGTGGTGAAAATGATGATAACAACAGTATAGCTACAGCTTCGTCGCCATATCAACACAAAAGGACTAAACCTTGAAAAAAATCCGCGAAATCCAAATAAAATAAAAATAAAAATTTCCTCGAACGAACGAACGAGATGTCACTCCAGTGTTATATTTTAAATGCGCAATTGGATTTATTCGCTAAACAGCAGATGTTGAATAGATGGTTTGTATTCGTGTATGCCAACAACGAGTTCTGTCAATTTCTGACTGTGAATGGAACGAGTACACAGCTGATATCACAACAAATCAAACAAATCCACTACCGTGTGCTATATGCTCATTTGAATTGGGTTAACAGACATCCAACTGCTAACACAAAAGAACTGCTTGAGTGGTTGGTTCGAGAAAATGGATACACCCCGAAAATGACGACCACAGATCTGAGTGATGAACAATTCGCTTATGAATTGTCAACAGCTCTCGCTCAGTTTAGTTATATTGTATTTGATATAAATAACCCAGACAGTGTTAACTCATTAAGCAAACACTTTAATTTGCAAAAGAATAAAGCCACTATTTGAAAAAATCTGAAAGAAAGAAAATGACTGACAATTCAGTGATAAGTTATTCGAATGATCTCGAAGAATTACTATGTGCTCAATGTGGTCAGCAGTTTGATGTGGATGAGATGCGTGCTACTGTCACTGAACTCGACCCAAAACAACGCCTTATCGAAGTAGAGTCAAGTACTGGTCCACCAGAACAAATATTAGTGTCATCCAATCGCAGTTTGTTGTTTCATGCACAGGACTGCCTCTCTATTTACCAGCACAAAAACAAAGATCGTTTTATCAAATCTGTGTTGGTGGATTGTCCTCGTATTAACATGAGAGATGGCGAAGCCACTTTTAAACGCCATGGTTCGCTGTATCACATGTATCAATACTACAGCAAGACAGACGTGGATAATTTCGTACTCAAGTTCAAACCAACCCTTCAACGAACGGATCCAGACATACCATCTGTGTTGATCACCGTAGATGTACCAGAATCCATGATCGTGCCGATATACGATAAACTGACATGGTCTCGGTTTCGGTTATCACAATTCGTTCAACAGTTGACGGAAGTAAGCATGGTTGTATCCTTTGGTGGCAATGTAAATACGTTAATGGCGATACCACAGATGCAGAAAATGCTGTTTCGTGCAGAACATCTGAACAAACAGCTTAACAACACAGATAAACACAACCACAAAGTATATCAGTGGTTCAAAACAGAATCACATCATGATACAAATGAATTGAAGTGTAAGTTCTTGGTTTATGTGACACCAGACGAAGAAGCATTGCAGCGTGTGTATTATATGTTCATGCACGACCAAGACATCAACTGGTCTCATATGCAGCTGACAAAAGCCACTGCTGTCACTCCGGCATCCAAGAGTCTGCTAGCACTGAAAGAGCAGCTAGCAGAAGTGACTAACAACACAATAAAGGCACTGACTCACATCAATAACGTTCTGCAACGCGAGCTCGACTACACTCAACAAATCACACAGAAAGCATCGGTATCACCAAGCAAAGTAGATCCAGTCGTTGTCAATACATTCAGACGTGAGCCTTATCGAATCAGAATCAATTGTCAAGATACATCCTCTAACACAAACGATTATTATATGATACAATGGACTGGTTTGTCGTCGTCATCCTCGTCCTTATCTTCGTCATCGTCGTCGTCTTCATCGATCTCATCAACAACTGGGATAATGATGATGAAACCTAAGGTGGTTGTTGCTCGTGGTGTTTTACTAGACCCAGGCTTGCCATTCGAAATAAGAAATGCAGAACAAGTAGGGCATGATATCGCATCCATATTTAAAGTTAATAACGAAGGCACTAAATTTCATGAAATTACATTTTAACGTATTATTATTAAAAAAAAAAATCATCATTTTCTAATCTGAGGTTGTTGTTGTTGTTGCTGTTGCTGCTGTCTTGGGTTTCGCAATTGGAGTTGAGATGGTGGTAATCCATTGGTTGTTGTTGTTGTTGTTGGCAAAGCTGTTGCTATAACTGGTGCAAGACGACCGACTTCTCTAGCAATCAATACAGATTGTAATCCTTCAATGCATGCCTTTATTTTACCATCTGACTCAGCTGTATTTCTGTTCGCTGATGCAGATAATTTAAACTCTTCAAACATAGCAGCCATGTGAGCGATATCGGTTGATTGTTTTGTCAACAATTGGTTTTGTTTCGTTATCAACTGAGTTTGACTCACAATCAACGACTCGAGACCAGCTATACGTGCTTCATGAGCGCCAAACATACCTTGTATGATCTGAATCACATGTGAATCAACTTCTGTGTTATTGTTGTTGTTGGTAATAGCAGTAGCAGTGACGGGCTCCGAATCACGAGATCTTTTGTGTGTATTCAGTGGTAGATGGTGTACGTTGATTAACGGTGCTTGTGTGTGATTAATTACTTTCGCAGTGAGTGGTAATTGTTGCATTTGTTGACGTGGTATAACCGTAGCATCAGGTGGAGCACGAAGTTGTTGTTGGTGATTCAAACGACCAGTATTTGTACTGTATAATTTAGCTTGCATCACTGCGGTTGGCTGATGCTGTTGCTGTTGTTGTCGTTGCTGTGGTGGTGGGGGTGGAGGAGGAGGGGCTAAATGAGCTTGAGTTGGAGCATATTGGTTATCTTGGTTATCCTGATCTTGATTATTATTATTGCTGTTGTTTTCTATGTGTTCGTCTGTTAGAGCAAGTTGATCCTCTTGTATCATACCACCACCTGAATTTTCGTAGTTGCCAGACGTAGAAAACGAATCACCGAAACTAGAATCAGCCTGCATCAACATGAAACAACACGAAACAACAAATTAAATACTATTTCAGGATTTTTGTGATCGAAATAATAATAACAAAAAAAAAACAAGACGGTTTCATGTGTCTGTGAATATAATTGAAATGACATACGCGCAGATGACTTACAAAGAAATCAGCCATGTTTGTTTGTTTGTTTGTTTGTTTATTGAATGTGTAATAATTGAAAAAGTAGCTGTCAGTCGATTTGAAATATGCGGACTAACAATAAAAAGGAGCTGTTTCAAAAAGGAGAAATTTGTGCGTGACTTTATGACTGCGGATCAACAACTTTTTTTGCCGTAAAATTGATAATGACTTATGAGTGTCTTTTTCGCTTGACTGGGTTCAGTCATTTCAATTCTAAGATAAGTCTATTTATGGTTGCAATCACCAATCAGTTGGTCTGTGTTGTTGTATCAAGTTAGCTGTTCTTGTGCTAAAGCTGTTTGCTTTTTGTATTTGTGTTGATCAGAAGCAGAAGAAGATGGCTAATGACATACGTCCGTTTACTTCGTTTGTATTGCGTGATTTCATCTCTGCTCTTGATGCTAAATCAATTCCTGTATGTAAGGATTGTTATCTGAAACCTGCTGATAAACGATGTATTCACCCAACAACAGGAATTCAGCAGTTCTGTACTCTATCCGCACCCGAGCGCGAGTGGAATATTATGCAGTGTTTGGGTGTATACCGTGTGCCTCGTGTTGTTCCTTTCCCCATCTATGACTACGGTGTATGGACTGAAACTCGTGCTGGTTGGCTACCTGTTGTCACTGGTGTAGAGCATGATTACGCCGATACATGTAAACCCATCGAGTTAACACCAGTGGGAATACAGATTGAATTCAAGGGTGACATACACGGTGATATAGTATCGCATATACCAGCTACTGTCTTCGACCAAGAAATCAATATGGACGAATGTAGTTCTATATGGGCGTCGCTGTTCAAACAATATGGCCCGTTCACTATGAAATCCATCAATGACGATCGCAATACAACACTCGTGGACGAAGAAGCCTATTACTATTACATGATTGGTGATGTTGATCCGAATGCCCCGCTTTCTTTATTTGGCACTATCAAAAACCCATTCTCTATCATCTACATTATGCTACTGGGTCTGTGTTCGAAAGAAGATACAACAACAACCGGGAAAGAAAACAAAGACACCAACACATGTCGCTTGGTGTTCTGTGATTACATCGCTACGGTGTGCTTGCAGTTCTTCTGTATTATCCGCAGACGGTTTTTGGTGGTGGACACCGAATCTCGTAATTCATTCTCTGATCTATTCCACCCGTTCATGATGATGCTGTTCTTAGAGTATGACGGAATAAACGACATGAAGACTCGTGATTCCAAGTATGATCTTTCTACACAAGCAGGTTTACTGCAGTGTGCTAAAACAGAGTCGTTCTGTACCTTTTATAGTTTGGTGATGGTTCATATATTCACGTGGATGCACGACACTCAGCGATTCGGCGTTGCTCAAGACAAGATCAAATCAACAGCGAGAGAGCACATCACGAATCTATGGACTCATCTATCACAAACTCGATTTCGTGAACAAACCATCAAAGACTACCAACTCGAGGTATTCAAAGCGAAACCAAGTGCACACAAAGCAGTACCAGGTGAAACAGACAAAAGAACTTCTCTGATCTTACTCAAACCGAAACAAATCAAACGAAGTCACCTCACCAACAAACTCAGTGTCACCGCGTATCATTTCGTCAACCACCGAGGCACACAGAATGTCAACGAACGCAAACGTTTGGTTTCACTGTATGTACACCAATACATGTCACCATTAACACCCGTGTTCACGCTACCACAACAAGCTCACGAATACTGTGCATCACAGGCATCGACATCAGAAGCAGTGGATCTATCCTACCACCAGACCCTGACAGACTATGATGATGAAGATGCAGTCGCTAAACTGAAGCTCACCATTGATAATGTGTGCAATGTGCAGAATCTGTGTATGTGGCGACTCGGTATGTTCATGCGTAAAACCTACACGGATGAACTCACGAAAGCACTTAGAACACAGCATGCATCATGCACAAGCAATCTCAAATTGCACAATATAACCATACAGCGTCCCAAGCTATGGGATGATATTTCTCAAGCAGAACCAGTATCGGTGGAGCGTTTGTTTTATTCTGTATGTGAACCCATCAGTACCATATCTCCTATCTTTCATCCAAAACACAAGAACAGTCCATACTGGACGCATCCTGCTCACATATGCAATGCTCCGATATGCAGTCCGTATGGTATTTCAATCCATGCATTTAAGTGGATGATTCACATATCAAGTGTCAATGAGCACTACACACAAGAAAGTGGACGCTTGCATATCCCTGGTGTTTTGGTATTCGATGAAGATGCTGATGACAGAACTATCTCATGGGATCCTGATCGACGCGCTGTATTGCTGCGTAATTATGCATGGTTCCCACCAGCCGGTAAAGACTGTTATCTGTTGATGTCGGAGCTGTATTCATTCTTTGTTGGCATACCCGCTGCGACGCCTCTATACGAAGTCAACATGTATCGGTTGTTTAGGATATGCACGTATCTATTGATGGATGAACCCAAATGCATCCGGTTGATCTACGATATCTACAGCGCAGCGCATGAGTATGATAAACACAGCATACTGCGAACATTGAAGAATGGTTACATCGTGCACCGTAGAGACGTATTTCAAGATGGTGCTGAGCTCAAGACCAATGTGTCTATTTCTCCGTTCATCGATGGTATGCATACATCCTATATCGATAAGAGTTCACATGCGATGCCTACTACTGCTCAGATATCAACGCTGTTGAATCTATCTACCATCGAGTTATGTACGTCAGCAAGAGCTCCGATCTTTACGTTTCAAGAGTACAAAGCAGTGACAAATGCTCCTAACAGCCGAGATTCGCCATTGCAGTTATGCAGAATCGCCTATTCAACAAGAACTCCGATACCAGAGCATATCTCTACTGCTTATCTTACGGTCATAGATCAACACGGCAAAAACAGAATCACACCACAAACACCCACAGAACTATACACCGTGATATCTGCCGTAGTATGCGATGAGTATATCGGCCGTATCAGAAGATTCACCAATATGTTGTTTCACCCAGATATCATGCGGTATGGTAGCAGCGGTGGCTCTTCGTGGACTCAGATGTCAACACCTCGTGATGATCCATTCCCTGTATTGTCTGGCATCATTGAAAACATCTACAGTCATCTCAACACATCGAAAGAACTCAGACGAGAATTATCCATGATCTCTGACAACGAACGCAAACGTAAGCGCGATGACACTGACGCCGCAGTAGCAGCAGACAACGTGTTGATTGGGTATTCTAAAGCATACGACGCAGCGAATATGATATTCAACTTGGTGCATGATTGCAGAAAGATCAACAGAGACGCATTCAAAGAGATATACGATGATATCAAAGACATATACCAACCCAACAAGGGCAGAAATGAAATAGCGATCTCTCAGATCCTACACAAATTTGTGAGTGAATCAAAGCTGCAATTGGTGTTGTACAAAGGCTTATTGCCAGCTAGACTAGCAGACACAGCATATGAATTAGCTCCTTACATCGACAAGGCAGAAGATGTCATACCACTGATGAAACAAACACTCCGGAATCTCAAACTGGATGCACCAGCACAGATTGCACTTAAGTTATGGATGGACAACAATATGACACAACAGTTAACAGGTGACACACTCGATCAAGTTGCACGAAGATTCAAAACAAACCAACAACCATCGCTATCTTCTAGTTCTAGTTCTAGTTCATCGTCGTCATCATCGAGTAATCGATTACCAAGTTGCTTTCAAACTAACAACAGACGTTAAAGTAACATTTTTTTTTTTTACTTTGGATTTACATTTAAATTGAATTGAATTGAATTAATTAATCATAAACAGGCGACGATTGACGAGATTCAGGAGCATCGCATTCATTAAGTTTGCTCTTCTTAGCTTTAGGAGTGTGGAAAAGTATATCACCCTCTTCATCATCCTTTGGTTTGTGCTTCTTGTCACGCTTTGTCTTTTTCGGTTCATCATCTTCGCTGCTAGGTTCATCCTTTTGTTGATCTAAAGTCTCATGACATTCTAAATCATCCTCTTCTTCGCTGCTGCTGCTACGTGATGACGACGAGGATGCTTCTGCTTCTTCGCTTTCTTCTTCTTCCTCTTCTTCGCTACTACTGCTACTACTACTAGCGTCTGTTGATGTTTTGGGTTTCAACGATGTGGTTTTCGCTTCTTGGTAGTCTTTGTCTTTTTCTATATCATCATCATCTTCGTCGTCGTCATCGTCGTCATCGATCTTAGCTGCTTTTTCACATACGTCGCAGTATGATTGACAGTCACCAGTGTATTCATATTCATTTGTACAATAAGCACCTATGCATACTTTCATGATTGGAGCAGGACCACTTGTACCTACATGAGTCACGAAGCAGACATCACACAAACCTTGTTTCTGGGCTTCTGAATCACATTCACGACATATGCAACTATCGACAGGATTATGAGACTTAGAACATTTACGACACATTTCAGGAGCAGCAGGAATTGACGAAGTCATGATTTATTATTATTTTTGAGATGTGAAACTAGAAATAGACACACACACATTATCAATAAAATAGCGTCAAATAAGTGCGCAGTCATACAGTCACCCAGTCGGATATATAAAATCCACAAGTTGATTTGACTTGCTCCTTTTTTCATTCACTCAAACGGCTCTATTTGCTTTTTCTTCTTCTGAAGTCATTTCATTATTCAAACTACCACCCCCAGAAAAGAATGTCTACTGTTCCTACTTCTTCTTCTTCGTCTTCGTCATCATCATCCGAGTCAATGAATACAACGCCTCCTCGTTCCCATAGTATTGACACAACCGGCGAATTATTGCGTGCTCCTAGTAGACGAAAGACTGGTAATTCGATGCGATGATATGCTATGCAGATTGTCTGTATACTTATGTCTGTATGTTTTGTTTTGTTTTTTCGAAAAATAAAATAAAATCAGCAGTCAAGATCCACGTTGATTCGGTGGATGCTCTTCGATTTGATATTGATGGCACAGCCAATAACCCGCGATTATCAACTCCACCTTCGTCATCATCATCATCATCATCAGAAGAAGAACGTACATTCGGTGAACAACAGAGCCAACTGCTTGGATTATCATCATCTGCATCTTCGCCGCATAGATATGATAGCGATGATGACGACCACGATGTAGTGAGTGCGTGTGCTGACAGACTTACTGGTATCATGGATAGAAGTATATTTTTTGGTCACATCACACACGATCAAATGGTCAGATATCTAAACAACACGTATAGTGTGTTATTGATACCAACTCTGGTGGACAACATAGGAGATATAACAATGAAACGGTGGTTCCCTCATGCATCCCCGTATGTTTTAATACACAGAGCTCGTGCTTTAGTATACGATCGATGCAACCCATACGATGCAATCCACTGCAGACTTCGCACAGATATACGAATCAATGACGATGAAGTACAGAGAGCCAAAGAATTACACTCGATGTTTTTAACAACAGCGGGATTCCCTATTGATTTCACATGCGTGCTTATTGATTTTATATTCAGAAACCCAATTAAACATTAAACCTTAAATTTTATTCGTTCGTTGGCGCAGTTGTAAGTGCTTGCCATGCGTTTATCGAGTCGTCTTTGTATGCTACTACTAACACAACAACTATAAGTGATACCACAAATCCGAGTGCGTTGTTGGCCAACACCACTCCATTCGTTATCCATACACCATATATCGTAAACGACAACCCGTTCAGTGTGAAGATAAGCCACACGAAACCACTCACTGAACCAGCGTCCTTTTTTGTGTATAGTTTGTTTATCTGATCAAACGTGGCTAAGTTCGAAACAGCACCTATTATGTACAACCAAATAGTATAATAAAATAAACCCTCGTCGCTATCTGATGCAGCAGCAGCAGCAGCCGCTGGTACGCAAGAGCAATTCATCGTCGCGAATTAAAGTCAAACAAAAAAAAACAAGAAGAAATAATAATATGTTTTTATTAAATCAAAAGACATAATCAAAGCATGTTTGACTCTGCTGATGATCCTCGTAGCAATTGTATATGTCTTCGTCTTCACCGTCTTCTTCTGATATCATGCTGTTAAACACAGACTTGAATGATGGAGATGATAAAGGAGAGGCTGTTGGTGATTTGTTGTTGTGATTGCTTACACATTTGTCATTGGTACACATCAATGCGTTTATCTCATGCTGACCTGCTTTTGGGATGTATAGTGATATCCTCATATCGGTATCAGGTTGTTGTTGTAATGTATCTCTTAGAATATCCATGATCTCACAACCCAGTGAGTGGTATACGACCGGGTCTACTTTCGTCTGTGCTTTCACTAATTCGAGATAATGATTCAACCCCATGAACGTAAACACCAATATCTGGCATGCAGACGTCGTCGTCGAAACATTGATGTAGCATTTGCCATGAGTCGATACACTGTCTTCTGTCTGCATTATCACACTCGATGGACAGACACTCGATATCAACTGTTTCACATCTGCTGCATTGACTACAAATGACGAAGTACCATCCAGTAGTAGTTTATACACACGAACACCATAGACAACTGTGCTACCGCTACCACCAACAGCTCGGAATCCAACCTCTGTGTGAAGGCTTGCTGTGTATGACATCATCTCTGATTTTTTGAGTGAATGAATGAAGTTTAACGATAGAGCGAGAGAAATAAACGTGTTGAATTTTAATTGTGTCGTGTATTACGACATTTGTCGAAACACACAACCACACAGTGTATATCACGCATCAGCTACACTACGTCAGTCATTAAAAAACTTAAAACAGACTCAATGAGTCACGGCATTTATTTATTTTATTTATCCGTGACTCATACAGTCATTTTTTTGCCGTAAATGCAAGGCAGCTGCCCTGCAAGTTACCACCCAACTTGGTAACGGACCTCAAATTTTTTCCTTTTTAAAAAATATTTTTCCCCCAACCCCAAATTTTTTTCGAGGGGTGGAACTTTTTCGATTTGCAAGGCAGCTGCCTTGCATTTACGGCAAAAAATGACTGTAGCCAGTCACGCACTTTAATTATCCGCCAGTCACGCACTTTATTTTTACCGTACTTGCAAGGCAGCTGCCTAGCAAATTGAAAAAGTTCCACCCCTCGAAAAAAATTTTAGGTTGGGGGAAAAATATTTTTTTAAAAGGTAAATTTTTTGGGGTCATGTCAAGGCTGGGTATACACTTGCTATGCAGCTGCCTTGCACGGAGAATTAAATAAATATCCGGTCGATCTCCAGCCAGCAACTCATCGAAAAAGTTCATCTTTGTGATTCATCAGAATATCAAACACAAAACCAAAAAAAAAAAAAAAAAAAAAAAAAAAAAAAAAAAAAAAAAAAAACTTGTAAGGCAACTTCGACAAAATGCAACCCAGCCTTGTTACGGCACTAAAATTTTGACCTTTTTGAAAAATATTTTTACCCTGACCTGGATTTTTTTTCAAGGGGTGGAACTTTCTCGATTTGCAAGGCAGCTGCCCTGCAAGTACGGCAAAATATGACTGTAGCCAGTCACGGATGATTAATTTGCCGTGACTCGTGAGTCGTGAAAAAAGGAGCTGGCTTGTAAGTGATAGACAACTATGGCAGTGAATAACACAGATGAAAAAAAGCCGTGACTCTTGTATATGCTTTTTTTTTTTGGTTTAAAGCATACTTCAAACTATGAGTTCATCGTCATCTTCCCAACCAACAACAACAACAGCAACAGAATACAAAGCGACTGTTTTACTGAATACAAAAGGCTTTGTGTCGTTTCCGTTGTTGACGATTGATAAGGACATCAAGAATCAGATCCTGTTGTACGCCGAGCATGTTCTCAAACACTTGAAGAAAATCAACAAGATCCCTCAAGAACTCACAACGCATCATCGTCTTCATATCGAGAAGGTAGATGCTAGACGTTTAGATTGCGTGTTAACTCCGTGTACCATTGAAGACATCAAACCTATGCTGATACTCAAGAATGCTGATGGCAAAGAGATTGACGCAGAAAAGTTCGAGGCTGTATGCAAGAAAGAGAATTGCTGTGTTCTTGCTATCCTGATAGGAGACAAGAAGAAACAAACAGCACGATGGACAATTGCACCGTTTCAAATCCCGAAACCAGTCGCTGATGTTGATACAACAGCTTAGTTGAAAATAGTAAACTAACACTTTTTTGTATGTTCTTTTTTTTATATATAGATATTTTGAAAAAAAAAATGAGTGATGCATCTACCGTAATGATGACTCCGTCGCCTTCTCCTTCTCCAACTCATTCTAAGACAGATACATTCACTCCTCGTACATATGAATTTACATTCGAATTGAACGAGTTCGATTATATGAATACAGACGTTCGAGAGCGTATTGGCATGCATACATTTATCTATCGTCTGTTCAACCATTTGTTTATCGGTCTGATTGATCCGAATTCGGTGGCTCATCATATGGCATTGCATGTCGTGAGACGACGTGATAAAACACATGTTTCGCTTAAATCAATTGATCCATCCATCAACATAGAACACTCCATGGGGTTGTTTTGGTTCAATGAAGTCGCTCGCGGTGGCAGAGCAAACACAGACACGATGTATTTGTTTGTGAAAGTAGAAGACCACAACAGAACTACAGAAAGCAAAGTTCTGAAATACCTTGAAACAACAAAGACGCTTGCTGGTGATATTGCTTGTATTAATGTAAACTAAACCTTTTTGTTTTTTGTTTGTTGTTGTTGTTTTTTTTTTTTTAAAAAAATAGATGTCTGATGCATACCAATTACTTCATGATTCTTCTGTTCGAACTCTCGACTTCTGTTGTGTTACATGTATCGATATAGTTCGTGTCCCAACGGCTTCTGGTGGTTTAACACATGAAATGCTACAGCAGTTTGTGGGTCATCTAGAAGACTACCACTTGGATGTGTTGTTTGACGCAGAGATTACAACACATACTAAAATCAATATCACCCGAAACAAAGACGATTCGATTCACGTTAGTTGTTTTTCAGTGGATCCATCGATAGACATGAATGACACGATTGGTCCTCATTGGAAGCAAGCAGTAGAAAGAGAATTGGCGCTGAGCGCCCTGGACAAAGTATCAGAGTCTAACTTGTTTGTGCTTGTGACGTTTACTGATTTGGTAACAAGTAAAGTCGCACGTTCTATGCGAATCGCAAAAACACAAGCAGAGATCATCGCAGAAGAACTTGCTAAACTAAACAAACCCTAAACCGCATGCCAACCAAAATTAATTAAGTGTATATAATTAAATTCCAGTCATTCATTTATTTCCCTTTGTGTCAGAAAATGGCTTCGCGTATCGATCGATTATACCAAGAAAATGTATTCGATCTCAATCTCTTCAACTTGCATCACAACAACAACGTGATACCACACGAAACAGCTCAGATAACAGCAGCGAAAGCGAAGCTCGAATCAGAGACAACCAAAGACAATGTGATGCAAGCGAAAGAGAAGTTTGATTCGTTGTTAGCAGCAGATACACTACTGAGTACGATCGAGCGTATATCCTATGATTCCATGTTTCGTGGTATGAAAATGTGCGTGGATGCATTCATCGACAAACACCCAAATCAACCATATTCGTTATTGGTAACACCGGATAACTTTTTATTTGTGTTGATGTTCATGCATCATATCAAGATAAGCAATCTAGCATTGCCTGCTTTCCTGCTGAAGCCGAATGAAGAATGGTATGCGGAGCTTAAAGTCAGTAAAGAGCGGTTGAAGCGTGAACCAGCATACACTCACATGCTGTGGGTTCATGTTACTGGTATCATGTACGATACTAGTGCATACTCGAAATTGATAGAACAGTCTAAATCGCCTGCTGCTGGTCGTAATGATGATACAGTGATTCATGTAATTGCTCCGTATGCGTCGGTCGCTGTTGTAGAGTCACTGAAAACCAGGCTCACAACAGTTGGTGGAAACGAAGTGCATTCACTGATACACAAACTACAGAAACAAGGCAGTCGTATGCTTAAGCCGTTGATACAGCGATTACCAGACAAAGAACTGACATCGAAGCAAGAACGTATGAATGAAGCAACCACCAAGAAAAATCACCAAGTCGTACTAGAAGAAGTAAATCGTTATTTCTTTCGGTGGAAAAAGAACCCTGCTAAAACAGATTTAGAGTCAGCGAAACAGAAGTTCCGAAATCTAGACTTAGATAATTTCTTCGTTACGTATTTTGAGTTCGGTAACGATCCTATCTCGAACAGCGAAAACATGCCATACCACTTCTTGATGCGTATGAGTTCGTTTGAAACAGAAGGCTGTTCAAAATTAATGGCTTCGGTCATCACTTCGTTTTACGAGTATGCAATCAACAACAGTGTTATTGCTGTTCGTTCTTGATTTTTTTTTTTTCAGTTTGAAATAAAAAAAATTTACAATTTATCGATCGATCGATCGATCATGAAGATTCGAGTTTTAAAGCAAGTGCATCTTTGACGTCCGTGACGGAGTCTAATACTATTTGGTAATTTCTACGTTCGTCGTGTGATCTCTTCACGCAAACATACACTACAACTATTACTATTATCAGAGGAACTACGAACCATATTAAAAACGAAATGCCAGCCTCTTCTGTTGTTACCGTGTTTCCACTACCACCGCCGCCGCTTTGCGTAACCGTCACTGTTGTATTCCATCCTGTCGGTGAAACATACACAGTGATGACTTTCACGAGTTGAGTTGTATCCAGAGCTAACCCCACGTTGAGTAAGTCCACAGTGAATAAAGTAAGCGATGAATTGGAGTTGAATTGATTGAGACTTATTAGCGTGCCATTAGCTGACGGCAGAATCACAAACGATACATAATAGGCACTCATCGTAAGAGACATCACGTCGTATCTCGTGGTTTTCTTCGTCTTCTTCTTTTTAACACTGATCTTGGATCTGGTGTTGGGTTTGGATAGCACTACTTGACTTGTGTCTGTAATCACATCGATATCTACCACTTGTGTTGGTTGTATGTTGTATGATTGCGCCACTACACCAGGTAGATATTGGAGCATGTACGCTTTAACCGCATTTACATCCGCCGTGTTGATTCCAGTGGATGTATCCAGCACTATATGCATCTGAACCTGCAGCGACTGCACTATGGTGTTTGTTGTGTTTGGCAGAGTGACGTTGACGAAACTCGGCAGTGGATTTGGGTTGTTCGTTTCGTCGATTGATATAAATATGGTTGTTGATCCGGTAGTTCTGGTGGTGGTGGTTGTTGTTGTCGTCGTCGTTGTATCAAGCAATCGTCTTCGTGATGTTTTGTCTCGTTCGACAACACTGAGCAACCCAGAGTTAGCAGTCTGTGTTGGTTGAGGCATCGTAAAGTAGTAATTGAAATTGAACAGATAGCCGTTACCAGGAGATAAACTTCTGAGTGACAGCACCGGGATAGCGAATCCATCGGTACTGGTTATGTTTACCGTGATAGGCAGTATCGTACAAGTAGTACAGTATAAATCAATTTTGGCAATCGATGGAACGTATAGCATATAAGGAGCAACATCTCCCCAGTATAGGATTCTACCTCCTGGTATTGGTACTCCATATGGATCTGTCGGAGTGATACTAAACTGGGTTATATCGATTATCAGGGTGGCGATGTTTGTAAGCGACGCGAGCATTTCTATCACTGGTGTGATGACTCCATTCCATCTCATCGCGGCATTATAGGTATCAGTTGCTGTTATATTCGTGCCTGTACTCGTGGATATACTGAGTATTTCCAAGTCCCCGATGTTCAGATCGGTTGGTGTTGGTAGTAACCCAAATGTAACAGAATACTGCACATTGACGGTGGTTTGAGGATAGATCAACAGACTCAAGAAGATTGGGTATTCATCTGGTGCCCCCGTTGGGGTTTGGACGGCCAGCGTGCAGCCAGCATACCCGTTGAGGAAATTGGCCGTACCAGGACACCTATAATTGTTGATATAAACAGAGTGTTTTCCGTTTAACGAAGAAGGAAACGAAAAATTTCCACCCATCAGTGCTATTCTGTCTGTGTCGAGTGCTCTCGAGCATAGGTTGAATGCAAGACCATCTGCCGCGATAGGCCTACATGCGGTTTGTGATGTGAATTTGATCAGATACGCCGAGTTGAATAGACCTAGTGGAGTGAGCGATGTCACTGTCTCATTGTAGCAATTCTCTAGTGTGTTATTGTATATTGGAGAAGTCCACAGGATATCCGATATGTTACGAGGACCCACGTAATAGCCATCGTATACAGCACCTTCTGATAGCAGATATGTGTAAACTTCACGTGCTTGACCAGCTGGGCAATTGCTTGTAACAGACAACACCTCGGTTCTTGATATCGATGGCTGGTATGAACTGGATGCACCGGTTGTTATGACACCGGTTGTTGGTATGATGATATAAAAGTTGGTATCGCTTTCAATGTACGAGTTTAGATAACTTCGCTGTGCTACGACCAGCGGAAAGGATATGTAGATTCCGGTTGTTGTGTATAGAGCCGTGGCACCGTAAGCAGAACAGTTCTGTAGTAATGTTGGTATGTAACCTGAAACCGTATTGATGTAGTAATTACCGGTTGGATCAATAGCTACGTTTCTCACGAAAAGGCCAGGACCTGTATTCAGAGGACCTATCACTGAAGCCAATACAGATCCGAACGTAGCGTTCGAAGCAGCAGAGAAGTTCAGAGATCCATATGTTGTCACCCAGCTGTTAAAGTAGTTCTGTAAACCCACAGGATCCGCAACCGCTGTGTATTGTGGCGGTCCTATTGTTTGATTGTATGACTTCACGTCGTTACATATAGATGGTTTGAAAGCACCGTCGTTTGAATAACCTGCTATACCACCACCAATCGATATATACACCCAGTATGCTGGGTATAAGCGAATCTGATTGGGGATCCATACTTGAACCTCGAACGTATAACTGGCTTGTATGACGATAGGGTTGACGAACAGCGGAGAAAACGTATCTGTCACCGCTGTAATATTTCCAGTGAATGAGCCTGCATTCATGCATATGTACCCTGTAACGTCTAGTTGGCAGCCATGGAAAGCACATGCTGTGTTTGGTTGTGGGTACGACGACCAACTAGAGCAAGGATTGATAACAGTGACTTCTGACAGATCGTCAAAGCATTGTGATAAGTATGGATCCCATAAACAACTAGACGCACTGCATATAGCAAAGCTGGTAGTATTACCACATATCGTAGTACCAGGTTTGCATGTATTGTTGAACCACTGGCAGTCTGAACGTTGACTACACGCTAGCGTAGTGTTTATCAAACCACATGATCCTGGTTTAGCGATACATTGTTGATTGGATGTGTTGAATGTGCAGTTAAATGTTGATGCAGTGCATCCTGTTTGATCGGATAAGAACTGAACGCAGTTTATTGGTGCTGGGTTTGTACACGCATTCGTGGCCAAACTGTAATGACACGATGCGCGATTTGTATAACATGCTGCAAGATTGCCTTGTGGTTGATTTGAGCATACATCAGCAACACAATAAGCGGCTAATGCTGCAATTATCGCAAACAATAGATACCACTTTGTTTTGGATTCTACCATTTTTTTTTTAATTTTAATAGTGGAAAAAAAACACTGTGCATAATATCACGTTTCGATGGAGTATATAAAGTATGGTTTTTACGTTCTGTGTATTGTTATCTCTACAGAACTTGGGTCTGTTTCGTCTCCTATTGTGACAGTGAACAGTATGCAAAGTTCATATACGATTACTCGGTGTATCGTGACTATAATACTCGATACAAGCGATACACTCAACAGAATCAACGACATTACTTGCACTCCTGTGTCGTCGCATGCACCATAAGTCTGCATCAACAACATCACGAATGTGATAGCCCACACTAATTGTAGCGTGCTTCCTAAAAGCCATGCTATCTTTGCGTGCATCTCGTTGCGGGTTCTATTTCTCTCTAGATACAGAATAGTCATCGATCCAATACACCAAGAATACACACACGCGTAAACCACTAACATCTCCTGTAGACTTATTACTATACCACCAACTCCACATGTAACACCACTGCTAATCGAGATACTTGCGATGATGCACGACACTAATGCAACCATCAAATTAATACCAGTCAATACGATCAAGAAATGCATTTGTTTATTTTTTTTTTCAATCGTCGTCGTCTTGGAGTAGTAAACGTTGGCGTTCTCCTATCTCGGATTTCTTTTTGTTTTGTATGAGTAGAGCCTTTGCTTTCTTCAGCTCCTCTGCTGTGCCATAGTAGTACCTGTATATGGTGTAACTCACCATCCTTATCCAGAACAATACCAGTGTCAGCCCCAAGTCGATGGGGCCTATGTATATCGGACAAGTTTCAGGGTCGCTTGTGTTGCAGCATATCTCGTCTGGCGATATCCCGTTGAACCACATTGCTTTCGTGGCAACTATCGCAAGCAACGAGTATATCAATGATCTGATAAAGAATCTGCTGACGCCGACAAACACATACAACAGTGCTATTACTATTATTAGCGCAGCTAGTATCGACGCTAATACGTATAGTTTAGTCTGTGTATCCAAATCAGCACCCCATGATGAACCAAACCAATCAATCGCGAATTCTTGAGCATAATGTAGCGTAAAGCCAAACACCAACATAATAGCAACCGTGGATATCAATGCGGTGTAGGCAGCAGCCAAACTGCCAAATACGAATAGAGTGAATATCAGTATGCCGAGGATCCCAGACATATATGCATTCCGCAAGTATGTCACACCAGGAAGAAATACCTGCAGTAGCATCAGACCAGTCATTGCTAGATTGACATTCAGGTAAGTCTGTGTGAATAATGCATAGTCATCCAGCATCACAATACCATACGCTATCAGATCGAACACAAATAACACCTGAAACAGATGGATTGCATCTGCTACACACGCAGTCATTTTGTTTGTTTGTTTGTTTTGTTTTGTTTTGTTGTATATATACAATTGTTTTGATGTCTGTGTTATAACAAGAAGAAGAAGAAAAATGGATGTTCAAGCTCCTAAAGCACACTACAAGAAATCAAAGCAATCCGCTTATGGTAGTAGAAGCAGCAGTGAATATGAGAAATATGCAGCGCCTCAGTACAACCCTGATTCATTGTTTGATGTGTTGATTCAATGGATTCAGACCGATCCAAGCAGCTTCAATCAATATGTGTTTGATTTAACTGTGTGCAACGTACACAGAATCGTAGTAGAAACAGCGAAGGTGGAGTCTGATCATAATCCATACAATCCCGTGTGTAGCGTATGCGTACGAAACTCAGTGATACAAGAAGCAGAACACAAGAGTTCTAACTTGGTGGCAGCACGAGATGAATGGTCTAAAATAAACGATGCGAAGAAAGCCAGGAAAGAACACGATCTGGATTACTACGAAAAAAACAATAAACCATACAGACATGCATCTACACAGCTAGCATCATTTGAGCGCAACGAAATCAAAGCATGGATCGCGTATACTTTAGCAGCATGGAATCTGAGTGTGCAGCGTCGTAAACAACTAACAATCGATATAGCTTCTACAGCTACACCAAAACCAATAACAGCCAAATCAGAGCATCTGACTAAGTATATCGATGATACAACAGAACGCAGTCTAGCTAGGGCATCTGGTTCATTCCGTGATAAGAGACAGTCTGGTAAGATCTACTGTTTCGTACATGGATGCGTTGGTGATATCGTCATGTATCGAGCATCACACTCATACCACGAATGCGGTATATGCATAGATCCAGATGTCAAACGATCAATAAAAGACATTACATCTGCAGCCCCACAAACAAACCATTCATCATCGGCGTATATGTCATCATCTGCATCATCAAGTTCTTCGTCATCATCATACAGCGGAAGAGGAGGAGGAATGGATCGTGAATACAGCAATGATATGCGGAGAGCACCAACCAAGAATCACTACGATAGATTGTCAGGGAGAGAAGACCCGAACAACGACGTCGAAGACGAACACATCGAAAATATGAATGTCGCACCAACTTATGAAAATATATTCGGGGATGCAGAAAAGAAAACAAGCGGCTTTAGATATTAAATTTGATTTTGTCCATTGCTGCATCCAAGAATTCTTTTCTTATCATGTTTCGTTTCTGTAATTTACATTCATTGTGTGTTTTGACCAACACCCAGTTTAATATGGATTGGTAGATCAATCTCATCTGTTGTTTGGAGTTCGCCGAGACATCCATGACATTCTTTGATTCTCGCAGACCTGCCTCTGTGCACATTCTGTTGATCGTAGCATCTCCTATCACACCTTTGATGTAATTCGAATAAGCACGACTGATAATCCCGGGGTTGGTTGGATCGGATACATCGATGTCTTCGACTTTCAAACTCTCGAGTATTGCATTCGTACATTCAACAGGCGTTCGTTTGTATAGCATCGCAACAGTAGACTGTTTCACTTTAACCTTCTTTGTTTTAGGCTTTGGTGTCTGTGGCTCAACTGATTTACGCTTTTTGTTCTTCTTCTTCTTCTTCTTCTCCTCCTCCTCTGATCCCGTTGGTTGTATTGCTGCTGCTGCTAATGGCTCTGGTACTGTTATCTCACCAGATTCATCTTCTGTTTCTATAATTGGTGGTGGTAGTGGATCTATTTCTGGTGGTGCAAGAGCAGCTATCTCTTCTTCTTCTTCTTCTGGTCCTAATATTTCTGTGATTACATCGGCGATAAGAGGCGGTTGTTTTTCTTTGACTTCAGCAACAGCCCATGGATCACCCGCGACAGCAGTTAGTCGACTGAATAAGTTCTGCATAGACTGATAGTTAGTAAGTAAGTGTAAAAGATGCGACAAAAACAAATTATGTATATGGATTGTGTATTGTTTGTTTATGAAAAAACTTAAAGTATTCAAACTGTGGCTCTCCATCTAGGTCGTTTAATGTGTATAACTAGTATTTCTTAGTATATATTGGCGCGTGTGGTGCCTTGGTTTACCTCGTATACAGAGAGCAATGAAGCCTTCTTCGTCATCATCCGTAGCAGCAGCAGCCAAGAAGAAGAAGCCAAAGACCAAACCGAGCAAAGTGAAATCAACAAAGGGCATCATCATCGAGACTGAAAAACAGAAAAAGCAGCGAGCACCAGCTCAGAAGTTGGTGGATTGTCATGGTACTCGAACTGGAACCTTTTCTAGAATGATCCGATTCACGAATCATATGGTGTTTGGCAAAGACGCTGGTGTTCGTATGCAATCCGACTTCAAAGAAGAAGCACGTGCTCTAACTGAAAGAATCATGACTCAGTTTGTTATCAGAGAGGGTAAGAACCGAAGACTAGAAGGCGATGGAAAGCGATTGATGGGTCCTAATATCGTAGGAGCATTTGCTGCATTCACATCACTGGTTGATCCATCTCTGTTTAGTGAATTCAAGCGAATGACCTTGATCGATAAGTTATACAATAAGAAAATGAGAAATGCTGATGCAGTAGAAGCATGGATCCAGAAACAACGATGCGTTGCTAAATTTGCGGATCTCATCAAACAGAATGTAGAGACTGCTAAACGCACGAAAGTGGCAAAGATCACGGATTATGGAACATTCACAGAAGGCGAAGACAGAACTTTATTCAGTAGATACTGCATCGCTGCACTTATTACATTGAAGCTGAAGCCTAAGGCAAATTCAACATAAATTTTTTTATTTTGATACAACAAAAAAATAAATCACCGATGACCATAACCCAATGCAATATCAATGCCTGATCCAGGTGTATTTCCTCTGATACACTTACCAATCAAATGACGACGCATCCAATTCTGTTGCTCGCATTCTAGCTCTAGCTTAGCTTGATCTATCTGACGACCTAATTTACAGAACAACCGACCCATATCTTCTGCTGTGATGACTGCACTGCCACTGCTTGTTCTAAACTTCTTAGCTGGTCTGTAATCTTGATCTTCTTTTTCATTGAGTCCAAGCGCTTGTTGGTATTTCTTTCGGTTGTCTGTACATCTAGAGTAATACGAACCAGCAAATTCTTCCACGCTCTCCCATGCAGCGAGTGCTAGTTTTGCATCTTTCCCAAATGTGGAAATGTATCTAGCAGCGTTACCTGCGATATGCATGATGAAGTAGTACTTGGATGGCATCTCTTTTTCATGCTCGGAGTATTCATTTGTGATAGCAGCCAAGCATTTCTCGAGCCATATTTTATTGAATGCATCCGGTTTGGTTTTCTTCTCTTCTGCAGCGAAGAAGTTATCTGCTATCTTGCATCCCTTTCGCAAGTATGTGTAGATACTTACATCCGTGAGTGGATACGTAGCCACTTTGAATTTGGCGTTGTGTTCACCAGCTTCGTTGGTGGCACCATGATGACCAGGTTGACCCGCTTCATCTATTTCAATAGCATTGCTCATGTGGCCATTTTCTACTACGGAATGAGGAGACAGACTGAAGTAAACATCGTTACCAGTCATTATCTCGTACGGTCCTGTGTTTACAACAGTCTGTGTTCCAGTATACACGAGTGTACCTTTGGCATCTTGACTTCGTAGAGGACGAGCATTACGAACAACACCGGCGAATTGAGCGTCTTTACCAATAGGCCATCCATTTACCGTGGTTGTTACTGCCAGAGAGTTATCTTGACTTACTGGGTTACGTTCAATCATCCCAAATTCATCGACTGCTGTTATAGCTATCTCACCTTGCATCGCTTGGAAACAATCGGGTGTACCCAGCGGAGCATACACTAAATTAGCATCTTGCCATGACGCAGTGTCTGTGATAGGGCGCTTGCGAGGATTAGCAGTGGCCAGAGCTGCACGAGTTGGCTGCATTGCTTTACGTTCGTCGTATTCGGTTCGAGGGAAGTCAACATCACCAGCTATGATGCCTTGCTGTGTACACGGCTGACCGCGACCTCTCGCAGCATTTGCACGATGCGATCGACGTATTTTGCGTTCACTTCCAGGAGCATCCATTTCGTTACTTTAGATTTGGGGTTAAAACAAAAGTAAAAAGAGGACCGTTGTGAATTTATATATGAATTATGTTTTTTAATCGACATCTTGCTGGATAACATCGGTTAAGCTTGCTAGATCCGCTGTCAGCAATTCTGCTTTACGCACTTCTCTCATTGTTTCCGCCATCAATGCTTTCTTGCATGTCTTTTCCTGGAGTCTGGTACAACATGCTAATGGATCTATTGTTTGTATTGTCTGTTTGTTTGTAGATGTTGATACTAAGATTAACGCAAATGCGAATAACATAGATAGCATCAATACGAACATGGAGTTGGATATCGTCATTTCTTGTGTTTGAACAACGAAGGAAACCGAAGTGTTAGAGCAGCGAATGCACGATTACCAGACACAAACACCTGCTTCTTTTGATCTTCGGTTAAATCCGCCTTTATTTTCTTTAGCAACTTTGGTTTGTCTCTGAATCGTTCAAATCGCCTCAATGTCTTGATGACATCTGCTAATCGAAACATACGAACTCCATTGGTGCGATCATCTTCTCCGTCATCTGCTAAGTATCTGTTGACAGTGGGGTCAAACAAGAACGGGAATATGTCTTTCCGTAGTAAGATTGCAGCTTCACCCATCGAAGGCACAGCTTGATCGTATACACGAGCAGCTTCCCATGCTTGTTTGATCCGGTCGTGTAAGATAGGATCTGTTTCTGCTTGATTGTAACACGGTCTAGTCATCATATACTCGAATGCAATCGCGAGTGTTTTCGTTTGTTTGAACCTAGCCAGTATACTATCACACTGATTCTTGAAGTTGTCCATGATTTGTGGTTTGGGTGTTTCTTTGATCGCATCGAAATCACCATCCATCAAAATCTGACCCATCTTCGCTTCTACTAGCTCCATGGAAACAAACGACATTTCAGCGGATCTCCACACTGGTGTAGCATTCGATGCAATGAAATCAACAGACTGTGATGAGATCACATGATTCTTATTGATTCGCTGCTCTGTCCATTTATGATGCAAATCACCAGATTTAGCATTGGGATCATTGAACACATACATGTAAATGCGTTTACCACTGATAATCGTATGAATCTGACGACCTACATAAATCCTGGGTATCGTGATATGCTCTATAAACAAGCCTTCGACCATGGATCCGATATCCTGATGCATCTTGCGCACCACAGTCAATTCATCTAGCGTCAGTAGATCCGTAGCAGTATGCATTAGATCCAATGACATACCACCACTCGTTAGGTGTTTCACATCGCCGTCTTTCGCTATGTCTGCGACACTCGACACCGTAGCATTCTTACTCACCGGCATTTTTTTGTCTATCAGAGTGTATGCGTATTTGAAAAAGCCTTAAATATAATAGGAATGTTTTCAATTCGATTGTATTAACCATACGCATAGATGGCTGACCAATCATCTGCTACAACCCATCCAGCTGCTGTCAATACATCACAGCACCACAAAAAGAAGAGTGGTGGCCATCACAGTCGTAAAGAATCCAACCCGTTCGTTGGTGAGAGTTTAGTCGGTTCTGTTCCATTAGCTAGATCCGAGAGACTAACTGAAGTAACTACTGATTATCGAGATGCCGTTGACAAGTACGGACCTGTCGTGAAGACCGTTTACACTGGTTACGACCCGAGAACTCATGCTACCTACACCACTAAAATCGGATTAGATGATCTTGATAAACTAGGAGATGCAAGTGTCGACATCACTGTACCAACCACTGCTATGAACAGAGAACTGAAAACACCGTTTACCAACAAAGATCTATTAGAACAAAAACCAACACAACCACAACACAAACAACAACATCATCACAATAAACAACATCAAGAATCTTCGTCTGCTGCTGCTGTTCCTCCTTCTCATGCAACAACAACAACAACAAAACACCCTACAGTGCAAACTCCTCATGTTCATACATCTACTAGAACTCATCAATCACACGGAGAAGGCGATGAATCATCATCTGCTTACTCGTTCCTTGATGCTTATAACAATAAACAAGTGGGCTGGCATCCATCTGAAACCAGTCTTCGTAAGCAATACACTCAGAATGATACACTCACCGTGAAACAAACACCAGAATGTCGTAATTGTAAGTTCTCTAAATGCACCAACGGAGAATGTGAATCAGGCAAAGCCAAAACATGCTGTGTCGAGTGTGTCAATGCTGGTATGCCATTAGCTCAATGCTCCTTCTGCTGTGCCGATTGTGCCAAAAATGACTGGAACAGCAGCATGGGACACCCATGTATCGTGAAAGCACAGAGACAACACAGACAACAACTCAAACAACTACAGTCTTCACCGTCTGCTGATACATCACTGGCATCGGAACTTGCATCATCACTAAGCGGCTTAGATAATTGATTGATTTACTGATTTACTGATAAAAAAACTTATTTCATTTTGATCCACACGCGGCCTCTGAACAGACGTGATGTCAGCGATAGATATTCAGAAGTGTAAACCGTATCGCCGGCACTGCATTCGTTGATGATAATTGCATCTATTGATTGTCTCACCATTTGCTCGGTTGCCGCATTCACCACATACGATTCATATCCATCGATAACTGGGAGTACTGTGTATTCGGCTATCTTCACCTCTGTGATATCACTTATTGATTGTACTGGCATTTGAAAATGTATATTTGATTTTATATTCGATTTAAAAAAAAAATTTACAGTGCTATTGTTCTACCTTTACCTTCGATAAACACCCACCCGTAAAAGAAGCCCGATTCATCTGAATACCCTTGGTATGTGTAGATTATTTCTCTCATTCTGCAGTTGGTTGATATGAATTTATCCATTGCTCGTCTGACCCAGTATGGCGTCAATCCGTTTATAGTGAATTTCTCGAATCCATCTACACCAACTATCGCATCTGCTTCATTCATTTTTATCTCGGTTGTTGTTGCTGCTGCTGCTATTTTCGCTGATGACATTCTGGTTTGTTGTTGTTGTTGTTGTATTAGCAGAACCGATAATTTTGCGTATGAGTTGTTTCTCTCTGCAGTATATAGTGAGTCCGTGTGCACTTGCGTGTTCTACACCGAATTTCACTCTGCGTCGAAACCTACGTGCCCCACGACGCCACGCCTGCTTGAATGCTTCGCCTTGGCCGTTGTTGAACGGACCAAGTATTAACTCCAGCTTCCAGTGTGGTGCAATCGGTCGCGTAGCTTTAGAGCCTATCTTCCATCCCTTTTTACGGTTTTGGTTGAATTCGAGTCGATGGAATGGATGTCTTGTTAAACCCAGATAACAATACGCATCGGATAACTTAGAGTCTGGTATTCGTTTGTCACGCGCTAGATACACGTACTTAGGATGATCCAACCCGTCTCGACAGAAACGACAAGCATACTTCATCGCACTATGAAGCCTAGCTGCTGTGTTTAGAAAAACAATCGTGGTAGTTGGTATATACCATTGTGTGTGTTCATAACACCAGAATAAATAAATAAAATGGGAATCGATACTACGCTGCGTGACCATCTGAGAGGAGGACCATGTCATATAGCATGGCTGAAGTTGAAGAAGGGTCAAAAGCCTGATGTTACTGGATTTGTGAGGATACATGATATACTGACTTCGATGTACCATGCAGTAGGCCCCAACGTTGGGCAGGATAGACCTTATATGTTCAGTGGTGCTCAACTATACACTGAATTCATCAAGGGTTCTCGTGCTCACTTCGCAAGCGGTGGTCTTGTTTATATCATTGTGGCCGATGATCCGGTGAATGTACCACCTGAAAAAAAGGAGACACAAGACACCAGAACTGCATCGAGTCCTATTGTGCCGTATCCATCTGAAAGTAAATACACATTCGATGCACGTGGTATGAGTATCGATGGCGCTGATTCGGAACAAGTAGATATACGGAGATTGATGCGAAGTCGTCATATTCGACCTCTGTTGTTTCAGTTCTTAGCAGATATCATGAAAGAGAACGAGCACGTAGACGACCACTGTACATTGATATTCGACTACAAAGCAGCTCAACGCCCTATTATTATCGGTAGTAACATACCAGCTGGAGCAACCGTGCAGCATGCATTGGGCGAAGCAGATATCGGTATGTTTTACTGGGCTCGATTCTACAAAGACTTTGATGTTATCTTACAAACAACCGACACCGATTTCATGCCTATCTTTGCTGCTTATTACAGGTTGATGACTACCGAAGAATTCACACCAGAGCAACGAGATAAGAAGTTCTACTGGGTCTATGACAAAGACAACACCGTAGATGCCAAGTGTCTGATAAGAGAAACGCTCAAATTCCTGAATATACCACTGCGAGCATTCATTGCTCTGTGCATATTGGGTGGCACCGACTTCTACAAGAAGAAACGTATACTGCATCACTTTGGGATCAAATCAATCATTCAGTATGTCCAGTCAACCGCGAAGCAGTGGAGGACATTCGGTGATGAAACGAACCACCCAATCGATAATCGGTACTGTTTGGATTCTCTGTTGTGTATTGCGTATAGTAGATATCTCAACAATGAACCACTCGTGTACAGAGAACCACTAGATGATGATGATGATAAAACAAAGAAACGAAAAGCTGGAGAACCAGATATCAAAACCACCAAGACTGTGAATTGGACAACGTATCGCGGTGCTCTTAAATGCCCTAAGTCATTCTGTCCTCCAACTGATGCAGAGATACGATCAGCTCTTGATCGAATCCTATGGAATGTCAACTATTGGAATTCGCCATTTTTACCTATTGCTGCTGCTTCTGCTGCTTCGGTGGAAGCAAAGAAACAAAAAATCACTGTATCCGAATAAAATTGAAAAAAAATGTGGTTTGTTCTGTATGTGGTGTTTGAGTTTGCTGAAATTTTCGTTTTTTTAATTGCTGCTGGTATGACTGCGTCGAGTGATCGATTATTATCAGTGGTTTTGCTTATTTCTACATGTGGCAGCATGGCCTTGTTCTTATTGTTTCTACAATCAGTGAAAGACTGTTTGGTGTACTGGACGTATTGGGTGTATCACGTAGGCGATGATTTCCACGATGCTGTGAGTATGCTTGCGATCAGTTTAGTACTGGCACTCGATACAAGTCAACCCAAGACAGACTCGCTAGCTGCTACTTCCATACTATGGCTGGCTGCAAGACTCATCAAAGCTGTGTTGAAACGAGTCGTATTAGAGTGTAACAAATTATAATCTGTATATTCTACCAACCACGCTAGTCAGAAACAACAACAAATGGATGCCTTCATACCCAAAGCAACAGAGTATATCAGTCAGGTGGACAAACAGACACTCCAGTTGATTTATATCGGCGCGTCTATCTTCGCGTTAACACTCATAACCATATTTATGTGTTCGTGTAGAGTAACAGAGTCTGTTCCAGTTAAACCACCGCCACAGATAAAGCGTCGTAGATCAGTGACAATCTCTAGAACAGAGTTCGATATAATAGGACAAATAGACAACTTAGCTAAAGTGCACGAAGACACACTGACTGAATTAGAGTCTATCAAACAAAAATACATTGATTCAAAGGTTGTTTTAACAGAACATGGCATTGACGAAGACGAAGGCTAAAAGCGCATTTTGTTTGTGAACGATGACTTAACAAATCTTAGTTCATCATCAATAAAATCAAGCATTTTCACACCTGTGTTGTCACCAGGATACACTGTTTTGAGCAAATGTGTAAATTCATGCGGTTGTATTCTCTGTCTGGTTGCTTCTTCTGTGTAAGAGGAATCTAATTTAAACGAACATCCATCACGCCGAGCTGTTGTTTCTTTTTTAGCTAATGCAGAGTATATCAGAACATTCTCGACTTCATATGCTATCTCTGCAACTTTAAGTGGTATAAATCCATCGGCGTCATCTATTTTCTTTATTGTTGTTGTTATTGTTGTTGTTGTTGCTTTTTGTATAGGAATACCGGCATTGATGAATAGATTCTGCATGACAGGGAAATTCTTTTTGTTGACAAAGTCAGCCATCGTATTCAATAAACCAGAGGCTGTAGTTGACTGGATACACAGAGTCTTAAGATTTTTAGCCACTGTGTCAAGAGGCAGATTATCGTGTCTGGATATTCGATATCTGCTGCAGTTGATCAAGAACAGATGTTCTACGCTAGCAAACGTGTTTGCAAAGAAGTTAGCTTTGATGTATCCATCCTGTATGAACATAGTGGTGGCTTTAGGGACCATGTAGATAAACTCTCTGAAAGTAAGAGGATTGAACCCAGCGGTTGAATCAGGTAACGAAGAAGAAGAAGAAGACGACGATAACAACAATGAATGGCATAGAATATCGACTGATGCAAACACACCACGATGTGGTTTCATTAATTGATCTCGTTTCTGTTGATTGATATTCGCTGCTGACGGATCAACGCACAAATCAAGCAGTGTGATATTGGATATATCGTTTTTCTGAACGCTGCTGCTAGAACACGAAGACGAAGACGAGGAAATGCTACGATCGATAGTATGCAAAAACCTGGATAACTGTTCGATGTTTTTGATGACAAGTGATAGAGTTCTCAGTGATTCTGGTGTGAGTATATCATGTCTCGAACTGGGCTCAAAGCGAAGACGTTCTAATTTATTCAATACTCGTAAGTCAATCCGAGTAGAGTATCCTTTGTTGGCTGGTGAGGCATTATTCTCTAAGTCGGTAAGTGTTAGTGATCGCAGACAATACGCAAAGTTGATGCCCAGATGTTTATAACTGGGATCAGTCAATGCACTGCAAGCATTTGTATGTAAGTGTTGAAGACGGACCAGTTTGGATTGTTCTCTGTTGTTCCACCAGTTAACCTTAGAACAAGCAGACGATATCATACGCTTGTCTTCGAGTATCACTTGACCCCATAAACATTCACGCATACAGTCTTCGTTCCATGCATGACACACTTTACTCAATAAAGTTACTTCACGACCTTCTAGATAAGTAAACGCCAGCCATGTTAAATCAGCTAATACCTTGATATCACCAGTCACACGAACTTTTTTCACCTTTGGCTCTATTTGTTGTTGTTGTTTGATTATCTGGATAACAGCAACGTCTTCGTAGATCGCATTTTCATCTGGCATGTAATCATCATCTGCATGGTCAGAAATTGGACGTTTACGAACATTCTTCTTCTTCTTTGGTTCAGCAGCAATAACACGATTGGATGCAATGCATATCTTGTTTTTCATGAATAGAATAAGTTGTTTTAGGACGTTGAGTGTTTTTGGGTTTTTTTCACTGTTTTCTTCTACAATATCGTCTAATATCACCAAACCAGGTACGCCTATCCCAGCCACGTATATCAGACAATTCGCAATACGCTCGATTGGATATGCGTGTGTTGATTTCGGTATCCCTTTCTGTTGCATCCAGTGATGTATACCAGTTAACGATGCTTCGCCGTCAGGATCAGCCTTGGAAATCTCAGCTGTTATACTCTTCACGAAATCACCAGGAACCATGAATGCCTGTGTTGTTGTTGTTGAAGAAGAAGAAGAAGACATGTTTTTTTACAATTAAGTTAAGTTAAGTTCAGGTTGACTCTTCGTGTGATCAGTATCTTGTCGATGATGGACTTGATTGTGTTTGAGCTGGTGATTGGTTGTTTGGAATATGGCTCAAATTCTCCAGCGTCAAGCATGAACTGGCGTATTAAATGCGCCTCGTACCGATAAGTCATCAGTGTGTCAATTATGTGCGCCACAGTCAGAGTCAGAGTCAGAGTCGCGGCATTTTTTGTGTTTAATTTATATCCGACTTCAAAGTCATCTTTTGCCGTAATCTTTTTTATTTCTCCGTGAGTTCGGAATTTAGATATTATCAACTCTTCGTTAAGGGGCTCTAGTGAAAACAACGCAATTTTACTCATTTCTCAATAAACGTCAATATTGACTTCTTTCTTTCCTGATACACTGCAAGTTCCTGGTCCGACTAATTTAAACACGGTGAATACCACAATAACGACTATTAACGATGCGATTATGTAGGTTACGGTAGAACCACCTAAATACGAAGTGATGTTATTCCACGTAGTATCCAATGCTGTTTGTGACGACGCTGTAGCTACAACAGCAGCAGTAGTAGCAGACGAAGATGTTGTTGCAAGCGGGGTCGTAGGAGTAGCGGTTGTTGTGTGTGATACAGCGGTGGTGGCAGCAGGAAGTGTGGTTGGAACCACTGTTGTTGGTATATCAACACCAAGTAAAACATTTATAACATTAGACGAACCAAAAAATTCAGTGACTTGCCACACGAACACCCCTGGTCCGTAAGCTGTATTGTACACACTTAGTGTTTGGCCTGTATAATCCAGAACATAATCACCAGACTCTGTGAATACGAACGGAGTCACTATGTATTCCTGACATGAATCAGCTGTGCATGCATAAAATCCACCGAAATCGTTAAGACACACAAAGGTGTATGGATCCGAAGGCGGGGTATCATCCAGTTGTGTCTCGAATATGAGCGTTGATGTGTGTTCGCTGTATGTCACATACGATATACCAAAATTATTAGATGTGTCTAATAGCATCTGATAATACCCACTTGGCGTAAGATCGCCACCCCTGAACGCAATCGGAATCGAATTCGCTACAGAATAACACCCACCGTGTGTCAGTATGACACAATTCACTCGCGTTGTTGCTATCACAGCGATAACTAGTAAACCTAACAACAACACCATTTCTTCTGATTGGTTCAATAATAATCTAATTTGGTGTTTTATTACATGTATACAATCAATTGGTTGTTCTGATTCCTTTCATACCAAATGTGTTCATTGGTCTCGGACTCGGTGTCAACAACGCTTTGAATTCATTCCCGTTATTATTACTACTACTGCCACTAGCAGCACGCACATGCAACTTGCTTCTACCGCTTCGTTTCGTCTTGTCATACGGGTTGACTCTCGAATAGCCATTTGCTTCGCCTCCTACTGCCTTCGTGACTTCATCGTTGAGTTTATCGTATAGATCAGATGATGAATTCGTGGCTATCCCAGCAAACATCAACAAGAAACTCAAGCCGTACAGCCAACCCACGGTGGAAAACGTATACACTACGTGGTAAAAGAATGTAATCAATACTTGCTGTGCAGTCCAGATGAAAAACACCAACGATAGCACTAACGTATAAAAGCCAGATACAAACAAGCCTTCAAATGCAGACAGGAACGGAAATGCCTCCGCTGCGAATTTAATCAACACTAAAAGTGATGCTATTACGATAACAGTGATAATAAACCATGTGTTTTTGTACAAGCCGTTGAAATTCACATTGAGGTCGATGATCGGTATATTCGCTGAGAACGACGGGGTGTACGTCGATAAACTAGGTAGCGCCATAATAGAAGGACTGTCAAGTATGCTAAAGCCGGTGAGTTGTGGTGTTAACAGGCCATTCAAAGTGGCTCCTATCCCAATACCAGGCACACCAGCAGCAGCATTCTGTAAAGCGGTTCCAGCTTTACTCATGAGTCCTGCTATATCGCTTGCGAGATGACCATCCATATCATTCACTCCAACACAAATCGTTGTGTCCGGGACGCAATAATTCAACGTGTCTAGAAAGGTTAATATCCCCTGTGTGGCACCTACCAACGCATTGAGTTCTGGGTCTTCGACTCCAGCAGCAGCACCGAATCCATCTGTCCATGGATCATACGCGGTATATGATGGATGTGCGATGGCATAATCACCTGTGTGTTCTATATTAAGATAACTGAACGGACTCCCTAGTGATACAGCGACGACCAATACACCGATAGACGCTATCTTGCACAGCATAGATGCAACGAACAGCTGTTCTATTGCTTTTGTGGCTGACGACAACGACGTTGATGCTGCTTGCAGCAATTTGTTCTGTGGTAGTCCCTTGATTGATCTCGTGGTATGTCTCTGGTTTTGGTGTAGTATCGAAGCTAGACACAACATCGATATCAAACACATGACGATCTCAACCATTCCTATCGAAATACCAGTTCCTGTATACGAGCGACTGTAGTTGGAGATACCAGGCATCAATAAATACCACACAGACACTTCAATGTCAGCCAAAAAGAATGAGAAGAATGCATGCAGCAGAGTGAGAGTCATCGCCCCTCCCCAAAATGCAGCTTCTGTGACTACAGCTTCGCATGCTGGAAACATCTGCAGCGCAACGAATGAAGTTACATACAGGGGTCCTAGTAGAGTAACCAATACAACGAGACTGTATCCAGGATTCACGGTCGTGATAAAGCCAAGACATATGTGTCTCAGCTGTGGGTAAGAACCTGCTATAAACGCCCTTAACGCAACACGAATACTATAGACGAAAGATAGCGTCGAAGTGCTGAGCAACGCATCTTCATGGTCTTCTCCGGTTGTGTCCTGGAAAAATGTCTGCACGTTGCCACCTTCTATATTACTCGTTATCGTATTACAGTTCAATAAAGTGGTGAGCGCTGGTACAAATGTCACGTTGGTGGTATACCAGTCGTTACCATCATAGATCGTTATCAATAGATAGCCAGTCAATACCATATAGAGCAACATCAACCATCGATAGCTTTTAACTGTGTCTTTCACGATGGTAATCAGTGCTCTCCAAATAGCGCTCACGGTGTGTGTAAGCCTGTCTATGTTATCGTTTGTATCGCGTGTGTTGACAGTGGCTATTAAAACGAACAAAGCTCCTCCAAGAGTTACCACGATATTCAACCACGATGCTGATGTATAACTAAACGGTAACAACTCATAGAACACGAATATCGCAACCATACTGCCAGCGCCATACAGTGGTTCATCCTCGTTGTATGTCTGCATTGAATCAAGCCCGAGACACAACAGCGCAGCTAGTACAACATCTATCATTGAATACAACGTGTAGGTGCTGATGAAACTATACGAATCAGGCCCAGTGGGATCCCATAACCCCAACGTCCATTGAGCACCAATCCAACCCGATAAAATCAACCACAACGCAGTTTTACTCTCGAACGAAAGAGGATCTGGCTTTGTCTTCGAGTCGTAGTTTGAATCGGACGATTCGTCGTCTTTGTTGTCTACATCAGGCAGCAAATTACTCGTGTATAATTGGTGGTAGAATATGTTGCATAATATTAAAACGAGCCATGGAGTCAGAGCAAAGAAGTTGTACCATGTGTATGCTTGAGGATTAATGAACCACGCCGTCTTTTCGATTGTGAGCAACAACACAAACCAATCTGCTATATCGCCATAGTTCGACTGGATCAAGTTTTCATTGAATGCACGACCCATATACAACGCCCATGCCAATAAAAGCGGAATATACGAACTGTTGTCTATTGGGTAATGCGTCTGTATATTGACCTGTATGACGATATTTGTATGTGTGATCGCATCGAATACTGTCTGGGGCTGCGATGTAGTATAAGACCCAACCAAATTAGCAATTGGCACTGCAACGAACGGACCTATCAATATTGTCAACTTTAGAAGTATCAGCATGATGTCTGCTGTTACAGGATCGCTTTTACCACTCTTGCGAGAGAAAAACGACGAAAGCATCTTTTTTTTTCTTCTCTTTTTCTCTGGAGAAATCAACTTAGTTAATGCATTTCAAATGAATAAAAAAGATGTTTATACATAAATGCTTATTTGTTGGTGGTATCAGTAACATCACCACCACTACTACTACAATGCCGATGAGCTCTATCACTATCACCACCATTGCATTTTATACACATCAAGAGATCACAGGTACCACAGAAATAGTCGTGTGTGCAGCAGCAGTAGTAATTAGCACACACAGCGCACCTACTCATCGATGAGACAGTATCCAATTTACAACAACCAGCACAAGCAATCTGTGCTCTGTGTGAACACGTAAAGCACCAAATCTTAAGCGGTCCATCTGTTAATTCACCCGTTATCCCATGCCACCAATATGTTTCACGACAGACCACACAAACGACAACAGGCATTTCGTTTTCACCATCTGTGTTTGTAGGGCGTTTACAGATCTCGCAGTGACACGGACCTATCACTATAACCGTCGATGACATTTTGTTTTCTGTGTATATACGTCAACAAAATCCACAGAATTTACATTTTTTCATGAGTGCACAATTCTTGCATATCAATGTAACTTCACATGTCTTGCATCGCACAAAGCATGAAGTCAACGCTGTGTAAAAGCAGCAAGCTTTACGACACGTCCCACAATAACGCAGCTTTTCCCCTCTCTGTGAATCACAACATTCGCATTTAGCAGGCGTGTTGTCGCTACATGATAAACACACCGTCAAGTCGCCGTTTAATCTAATCGTGATACAATGACCGCATTTATAGCTAACACATATATCACATTTATACATGAACATCGTTTCGGTTGTGTGGGCGCGACACTGTGCTGGTTTAGATTGACAAATACCATACACTAAGACTTTCGATGACATCGTTTCAACTAATTTTCACAGACAAACAAAAAAATTTACGCGGTTAAAGCAGCAGCATAGAGACATTCATCTATTGCTCTGCAATCAAATAATCTCATTGGTTCTTCTCTGTTGTATAGATCCGCCTTGAAGTTCGCAAACTTCCTGTAGAATGATAAAAAAGAAGGATCCGACCACTTGCCTCCTACTCCTTTGATCAACAGGATCACTCTTAAAATGTCATCTGTCTTGTCTGTGTGTGAATACATCATGTAACCAACCAGTAACACATACAGTAGATGCGCTCCCATATATGCAATGAATGATGTGATCTTGACGTATGCGTGAGCTAGTGCATCACACACTCTCTCTACTGTGTCATTTCCACCGTCTTTTGATAAATGAATACTCGAATCACGTACAATCTTACAGAATCCACATATCGTGATACACGTCTTCTCTATATGATCTCGTGTTAGCGATGTGACACAACCAGCATCCATCATTGTTTCTATGCGCCTAAACATAGTGGATACATCTGACATCAACGAATCGAAGTGTCTGTGTATCTGTTTCAGACCAGGCGAACGACTTGGGTGCAACCCGACCCATCGTTCAAACAACAACGCAGTGCTGCGAACAGTACGACCATGTGGACGCTGTGTCTGATCATCGGTGATATCCAACTGCTTGAGCATCCCTCTAGTGTATTGATGTAATGCAATGACATCGAAACAGAAACAGTGATAAGTATCAGACGGTCTATCATGCACGATATCCAGCATGTCGACTACTTCTTGTAGTGGTCTCAGTTCAATCATAATCCACTTCATGAAAATTATCACATTCTGTAATATACCGAAACGGAACAGCATGTTGTAATACGTGACTGCTAGATGATGTAGTGTTTCAGGTGCTACCAAACACACAGTCTCATCGAAGTAGTTGTTTGTTTTAATGAACATCGATTTCAGCTTCTTGAATTCACGTTTGCACTTGGTAGTCACATCAAAATCGTCGTATGCATCGAGCAGCGGCATCAACTCCAAATACATCAAAGCAGCAGATCGATTGTGTAGATTACGAAATGCTGTCTTTGTTGCAGATAAAAACAAATAATGATCGCTGTTTTCTATATACACTGATCGAAAATGCTGATAAACATTCTCTAACGGACAGCCGAATAAAAGAGGAAAGTCTCCCTCTTCTGTTGTTGTTGTTGTTGTTGTTTTCGACATTTGAGAGAGATGTTAACAACTACTAATAAAACAAAACAGACAAAGCGTAATTATCGTGAATACACATACGACAACTACAACAACGAAAACACAAACAATGGCATATTCAGTAAAAATCCGGTGTTAGGAGATGGTGGTGATGATGCATACAACGATCCTCGATTCATCTCATTGGATATGGAGACATTGAATCGATTCTTGCGCATATACGAAAAAGACAATGACATACAGACATACTCACAGTCGAGTTTGAATCATGCATTAGCTGGTGGTGTCTTATTCACACGCAAAAACAAAATGCTGCCAGAAGAATCAAAAGATTGGCACAACCAAATATGGTCTGGGTGGGTGAAGCAAGTAGAGAAAATGCTATTCTGTCACGGCTTCTGTATCGCTAGCTGTAAACCACACCCTAAATACGGCGCAGAACCAACCGTGTTGAGCATGGACCACATTGATATACGGTACCACTTAGATGTTCACGGTGTACCAACATTTAGAGTGTTTGAGAAATTAGATGCCATCGATATGATAATCAATTCTAACAGCCACAACAGCGAGCAGTTCGTATTCGGTCGACAACCAATTACTAACATACGGTGGTGGATTGCAACGCCTCCTACTCGAACAGGCGCCATTCGATCGAGCTTGATGACACTGCTGAACGATATCATGTACGAGGCACAGCTAATGCATCTGTCATCCATAGCGGATAGAGCAAGAGCCAACCCACCAATGGTGACACAGCGAATACCACAACAATACAAGGCTGGTGCTATTTCGTCGTCGGCTCCTTCCTTACTAGGAGGTGGTAATGGATCAAGGTTTGGTAATGGCACAGCACCTGATAATTCTAACAGCACAAATACAGCTTATCATAATGACGGCCAGAATTTAGTAGAGCTGATGAGGACATTCGACTCTGAATCTCTCGGATCCATGTCATCTAAACTAGAGCGCATGATGGCTACTCGCATCAATAACTCGGCATACGAACAAGTCTATCTAGAAGATGGTCGTCAGCTAGTTCAACAAGTAATCGCGACACCACCACATGATATACTTCTAGCATTCAAGCAGGCTATATCCGTAAGAGTAGCGTTGAAGTTTGGGCAGACGATACCAGCACTCACACAACCACCTAAGGGGTTGAATACATCAGAGATAAAAAAAAGCGGAGACAAAGGCGCCAGCAATGACGGATCGAATTCTATTTACTTCGAGACACACCAACGGGAAATGAAACAACGATTCATATTCTACATCCACGAGATGTATACGTTCATACATACTCCACAGTTCGCGTTAGACGAGATAAGGGAAGCACAGCAGACCAAGACCAAGTTAAACCCAACTGAGTTGAGAGATGCTATAAAAGTAGAAGTTAGTCTACCGAGTGTACCGGAAGATAATACACTACACGCTCTGTATTCGATGGGTATCCTCAAACACGAATCGTTTATCAACTACATCAGTTCCAAACACTCGATACCAATAGAAGCTTTCGAAAGTAAACCTGTGTTGACAGTGCAAGAGAGAAACGGAATTGTCGAAAAGCCCGTAACTGAACCAGCGAAGAAGTCAAAAACTAAAGCGTAACTGCGTTAAAAAAAGAGCCGCGCATTTAATTCAATTTAATTATCCGTTTATGACTATACGAGTCACGCTTTTTGTGGAAATTGCGCGACTGACTCCGTCGTAAGTCATTTTGTGTCCGCAACTGGACGAGTCATAAACTTAAAAAAAAGTTCGTGACTCTATAAGTCATTTGTGTCCGAGACTGGACTAGTAACGCTTTTATTGAAATGACGTGACTATGAGAGTCATATGTACACACACTGGTGATGCAGAAACCATAACATTTCATGCTTCTGTTTTTTTGTTGTGTTAGATTAGATGACCGATAATATTAATGGACTTCGATTGGGGAGCGTCGTGACCATTGGCACACAAGGAAATATGTGCGGGGATGCTCTAAAAACTGATGGAGTAGCTGATCCCAACTTACACTGGACAATTGAAGGAGTATACCAGGATGGAGGATCGTGGGGGAGAAATCTTCGGATCGCAACAGCAACCGGAATCCCAACAAAATCAGAAAGCACTTGGTCTTTTCTGGAAAATAAATCAGTGATGATACACGCAGGCATACCACAGAAGATCCAGAGAGTGATTGGCTGGTATGATATCACCGGCGTAATCAAAACATGAATTATTTTTTGCACAAAAAGACAACAAAAAATTTTATTTTGGTACATATACAGGTTTGACTAATAGCGTGTTCAAGTATTCTATCATGCATTTAAGCACCTCTCCAACATCGTTAGGTTCTTCTTCTTCTGTGATCACTAGATCATCGTCATCATCATCATCGTTTATGGTCTCTTTGACAGATGTATTATCTCTTACTAGTCTATGCAAAATCTGCATATCATCTGGTGACTTATACACGATGGATTTGAGCTTGTTTGTTATCTTCGTCATTGAATCTTGATCTGAGTCATCTCTCATAATGCTATACAGACCGATATCCGTCATGTGTTCACTTATCATAGCTAACACCGACTTTCGATAATCCATATCGTGACCCATATCATGAGTCTTCCAGTATTTTCTCACTGCTTGCTTCACATTGTAATTAAAATCGCGCGGTATCGATTGAATAGGTTCGAACCTGAGTACCAACGGCGTTACTTTCGAAGATGACGACGAAGACATTTGCACACACACACACACACACACTTAAAGTTAGATTAAATCAATAAAAAATCAAAGTGTTTATGACATGTAAAAAGTTAACGTTTGTAAGTAAGTGCTTTGCATTATGGGCTTAGTTGATAATTATTTTCCGGTTTTGTTGTCTGCATCAGATGGTTTGCCATATATGTTTTCTGGGATCATCACTTTAGTGGTCATGTAAACAATGATGTGATCAAGAGCTTTCGATATGTTATTATGTTTTTTGTGTTCGTTGTCATCTGCTATCTGTTTCAAAACGTCTAAGTCTTTCGGTGTTGTCCCAGCGATGATAGCAAGAATTCCAACTATGGATGATTCAACCTCGGCTACAGAATCACATCCGGGTTTTGTGTACCTAGTAGTACGGAGTTCAGAGTCTGTCATCTTAACCAACAGAGATCCAATTAACTGTCTGTAGTTTAGATCAGATAAATTCAGTTCCTCAAACACTCGTTTGATTTGATAAGTGAAACCACGAGGAAGAATATAGGTTGTATCGTTGTCAAAACCATACAAAGAAGAAGAAGAAGCCGATGACATTTTTTTATTGTAATTGTCTGAGTCTTGATTCAGGAGATACAATACTGTGGAGTGATGATGGTGCTGATACTGCGGAGATAGATGGGTTATCGTCGTGGAATTGTGAGTGTTGAGAGACTAACTGTTGCAGTCTTGAGTCACGGTAGAATTTGATGCTTGACGTATACGCACACGGTATGAACACTAACAGTAAACAGAGAAAGTAAGCTGGTACGATAAACAGAGGGTGTCTGATTACTTGCGCGATACTACAAGTCTGAACAAAATCCGTAGAATTCATTTAAATTAAAACTAAATTCTAAAAAAAAAGCGTGACTCTATTACAGTCAAACAGTCAGCTTGTACCGCCACAGAACACACTTGTAGAGTTACGGCAAATTTATGACTGGTTGAGTCACGGATAAATATTTTTACCGTACTTGCAGGGCAGCTGCCTAGCAAACCAAGAAAGTTGCACCCATTGAAAAAAAATCCAGGCCAGGGTAAAAATATTTTTTAAAAAGGTCGAAAATTTAATGCCGTAACAAGGCTGCCTTGCATTTTGTCGAAGTTGGCTCACACTAAGATTTTTTTTTTTTTTTTTTTTTTTTTTTTTTTTAAGATTAAGATTAAAAAAGAAAGTAAAATTTTTAGATGGGTTTGTGGCCAGT
>Ga0302197_10000407_pt1 | contig 43274 bp, 41 predicted proteins | sample II_Bog_N2_1_FD_193526 | JGI IMG/M metagenome (GOLD analysis project Ga0302197, IMG submission 193526) | Peat permafrost microbial communities from Stordalen Mire near Abisko, Sweden - II_Bog_N2_1 | ecosystem: Environmental > Terrestrial > Soil > Wetlands > Peat | place: Sweden: Abisko... | reverse complement strand
GGCCGAAGAGGGCGTGTCGAGCGGTATGAATCGAGTGCGCAAATCCACGCTGCCATTTTCTTTCCTGCACCACGCGGGACTCTTTTTTTGATCCGTAGTGTCACTGTATTACGCGGGGTTCAGTAAAAGAATGTGAGTGCGGCAATCTTCGGCGCGAATTGGCTTCAGCAGAATCGCAAATCGAGCGAGCTGCTCGTTAACGCTTCATCACATCGGGAGTGATGGTGCCATCCCACACGGGCGATCCCTGAGGGTGGTAGCGCCCCAGCTTCGTCCAGTCGTCGCGAGTCAGTCCGTTCAGATCCCAGACCACTAGGCCGTCGCGGACCGTCATCTCGCAGAGCAGTTTCATGCGGCCATCCATGCGCGCCCCATAGCTGTCCACAAAGCCGAAGTGACCGTTTTCCACGCGCAGCACCGCAATGTCGGCGTCCGACCCCACGCTGAGCGTGCCCAACTCCGGATGTCTGATCTCCCGCGCCGGATTCGATGTGGAATCGCGAATAACTTCCGTCAGTGGAAGGCCCATATTCAAAAACTTCGACATCGCATTGAGCATGTCCTTCATCCCGTTGTTCATGCTTCCAATGTGAAGATCGGTAGAGATCGAGTCAGGCACCCACCCCTGCCGGACGGCCGGCACGACTTGGCGAAAGAGAAAGCTTCCGCCGCCGTGGCCCACGTCGAAGACCACGCCACGCTTGCGAGCTTCGAAGAGATAAGGCAGCAGATTCTGCTGCCCGTCCAGCATGGGAACCCAGTCCAGATACATATGCGTCGAAATATCGCCGGGGCGCATTTTGCTTAGCACAAGTTGCTGGTACGGGCGCTCCGGGCGGAACGTGCCAAAGTCCACCATCACCGGGATATTGGCCAGAGTGCCGGCCTCGATGGCTCTATCTACAGCTACCCATTCCGGCCCTGCGTAATGAGCCGTCTTGATGCCCACAATCAGGCCGGGATATTTTTTGGCCATGGTTGCCGCAGCCTGGGAGTCCATCTCCGCAACGTTCTGCTCATACGCGGGTCCGCGCATGCCCGCACCTACAATATTCAGGAATGCCAGAACGCGCGTCTTCGAGCGGTCAATGATGTGCGCCTTGAAGTCCTCGAAGTTTTTCCAGCCTGAGCAGCCCGCATCGGCAACCGTGGTTACGCCGGCACGAAAGGTAAACCCGTCCGGAAAGACAGCGTTGTCGCCCGCATAAGAACCGGCTTCTCCAGTGCTCGCATACACGTGAACGTGAATGTCCACGAGGCCTGGGGTCACATAGAGGCCGGAGACATCCACTGTCTTTGTGGCGAGCGTTGGATCAATGTGCGCGGCTACTGCGGCGATGCGGTGATTCGCAACAGCAACGTCCATGACTGCATCGATGTGGTTAGCCGGATCGATGACACGACCGCCTGTCAACAAAAGGTCGTAAGTCTTCTGTGCCCGCGAGGGAGTACAGGCCAATACCAGGACAGCGATTGCGAAATAAATACGTTTCATGAATAGATTTTCGCAGTATTCCGCCCAAATTCTCTGGTGTACTGAGCGAAATGCAGGTTGTGGAGAGTTATGCCCCGGCAAGACACGGGCCACTCCGCCTGGCGGAATGGCCCGTAGTAATGATGCACTGAATGTAATTGCAAAGAGCCGCTTTAGACGCCGATCACGTCGCAGAGTTCCTTGACAGCCGCGGCGCTTTTCAGCAGGGCGGTGCGCTCTTCGTCGTTGAGCTTGACCTCGACGATCTGTTCCAGACCGGCCGCTCCCAGTTTGCATAACACGCCCATGTAGTAGCCGTTGATGCCGTACTCGCCTTGGAGGAAAGCCGCACAGGGAAGAATTATCTTCTTGTCCTTGAGGATGGCCTCGGCCATCTCTACTGCCGCAGCCGAGGGCGCGTAGTACGCGCTGCCCGTCTTGAGGTGCTTGACGATTTCACCGCCGCCGTTACGGGTGCGCTTCACGATGGCGTCGATGCGCTCCTTGGAGAGCAGTTCGGTGATCGGAATGCTGGCGACGGTAGTGTAACGGACGAGCGGGACCATCAAGTCCCCGTGACCGCCAAGAACCATGCAGCTCATGTTCTCTACGCTCACCTTCAATTCCTGCGCGATGAAGCTCTTGAAGCGGCCTGAATCCAGGATTCCGCCCATGCCGATGACCCGTTCGGGGTTGAAGCCAGACAATTTATACGCAGCCTGCACCATCGCATCCATCGGGTTGGAGACGACGATGAGAATCGACTCCGGCGAGTAAGCGACCACGTTCTTGACTACATCGGTCATGATCTTGAAATTGGTGTGCAGCAAGTCGTCGCGGCTCATGCCGGGTTTTCTGGGAATACCGGCCGTAATGATCACGACGTCGCTGTTGGCCGTGTCGGCGTAGTCGTTCGAGCCGGTGATGTGAATGTCGGATCTTTCAATCGGAAGAGCCTGCTGCAGGTCCAGCGCCTTGCCCTGAGGCACGCCTTCGACCACGTCGATCATCACAACGTCGGCCAATTCCTTGACCATAAGCCAGTGCGCTGCAGTTGAGCCGACGTTTCCGGCGCCGATAATGCTGACTTTCTTACGCATTTGTTGCCTCCCAGGGGATTAAGGCCCCAATCCTGTGTTTTCGTTATTCGTTATATGTTGGCGATGATGCGGCTTGCAAAATCGCTGGTGCCAACCTTGGTCGCACCTGCGGTCTGCCTTTCAAAATCATACGTCACGAACTTCTGCAAAATCGTCTTCTCCAACGACGTCTCGATCAATCTGGCCGCTTCTTTCCATCCGATGAACTCGAGCAGCATAACGCCTGACAAAATTACCGAGCCGGGATTGATGAGATCTTTGTCGGCGTATTTTGGCGCGGTTCCGTGCGTGGCCTCAAAAACTGCATAGCCGTCGCCGATGTTGGCGCCGGGTGCGATGCCCAGGCCGCCCACCTGCGCCGCGGCCGCGTCGGAGATGTAGTCGCCGTTGAGGTTGGTGGTGGCCAGAACGCTGTAGTCTTCCGGCCGCAGGATGATCTGCTGGAAGATGGAGTCGGCGATGCGGTCGTTGACCAGCACCTTCGACTTCCATGCGCCATTGCCGTGGGTTTGGCCAATGGAATCAAGCACGTCTTTCACTTCGGCACAAACCGCGTCCTGGTAGGTCTGCGATGCCATGTCAAGGCCCGGCTCGATCAGTGCCGCGTTCTGCTCGACAGTCAACGCCGGATTGGCGTCTTTGTTGCCCAGAATCCAGCTCTCGCGCTCGGTAACCGTCTCGGCGCGGAACTCCTGCTGGGCGACTTCGTAGCCCCACTCGCGGAATGCGCCCTCCGTAAATTTCTGGATATTGCCCTTGTGGACCAGCGTAACGGTCTTGCGGCCCGCTTCGAGAGCGGCGCGAATGGCGTAGCGCACCAGCCGCTTGCTGCCGAAGATGGAAATCGGTTTGATGCCTACGCCGGAGTCGGCGCGCACGCGCTTCTTGGTCTGGGCCAGCAGGTCATTATTCAAGAAATCAATCAGCCGACCGGCGTCCGCGCTGCCTTCCTTGAACTCAATGCCTGCGTATACGTCTTCGGTGTTCTCGCGGTAGATGACGATGTCCAGCTTTTCAGGGTGCTTCACCGGACTGGGGACGCCCTGGTAATACTTCACCGGCCGCACGCAGGCGTATAGGTCGAGCAACTGGCGCAGGGCCACGTTGAGCGAGCGAATGCCGCCGCCCACCGGCGTCGTAAGCGGTCCTTTGATGGAAACTCTCAAGTCGCGCGCGGCGGCTACCGTTTCGTCCGGCAGCCAGTTGCCAAACTTGCGAAAGGCCTTTTCACCGGCGAAAATCTCAAACCAGCGAATGGCGCGCTTGCCCCCGTAAGCCTTTTCCACCGCCGCATCGAAGACTCTTTGCGAGGCCTTCCAAATGTCGCGTCCCGTGCCATCGCCCTCGATGAAGGGAAGGATAGGATGGTCGGGCACCTCGAACTGGCCGTTCGCGTACTCGATTGGCTGGCCGTTTTTTGGCAATTCCAGCCCGTTGTAGCTTGTTTGCATCGGTTTTGAAAAACCCCTCTTCCCATGTGTTTAGAGCATGAGGCTACCATTCTGGATTCATAAGCGCAATGCCGGATGATACAGTTGCCTTTGCCTCGGAAGGACGTCAAACGAATTCCAGCCGCAGTGATAGCATGCGGCAAACGGGGTCGATTAGTACTAACGCGAGGGAAACTGCAAGAAATGCCGCTCTTGCCCGCTCAAATGCGATAAAATCATGCGGGTACCCTTAAAAAGTTTCTTGATTTTCAACCACAGGAGGACACATAGAAATTGGGAAAAAGCATGGTCCCGAAGAAGATGTTTTTCACCAAGGGCGTAGGCAAACACAAGGAGCGTTTAACCTCCTTTGAGCTGGCTCTTCGGGATGCGGGGATTGCCTCGCAAAACCTGGTGAGAGTTTCTTCCATCTTTCCGCCGCAATGCAAGCTGATACCGCGCAAGGAAGGTCTCAAATACCTTAACCCCGGCGAGGTGGTTTTCGCGGTGATTGCGGAAAACTCGACGCGCGAGCCTCATCGGCTCGTAGTGGCCAGCATTGGCGTGGCCATTCCCTCCGACCGCAATACCTATGGCTATCTGAGTGAGCACCACAGCTTCGGTGAAACCGAGGAGCAGGCCGGCGAGTACGCCGAGGAGCTGGCGGCTGAGATGCTGGCCACCACCCTGGACGTGGATTTCGATCCGGACAAGAGCTGGGACGAGAAAAAGGAGATTTACCGCATCTCCAACAAAATAGTCCGCACCAGCAACGTGACGCAGTCGGCCGTGGGCGATAAGCGCGGAAAGTGGACCACCACGATTGCCGCAGCCGTCCTGATTCTGGAAGAGTAAGGATTGTATTCAGTGGACCTCCTAGGCCAATCCCGTTGGGCAGGGTTGGCCTTGCCGCACGTTTTGGAGGCTGTCCAATAACTCGGTTTCAAGTGAAGGGTACGGGCTTTAGCCCGTACATCAAAGGCAGAGATAGTAGTGGGCTTTAGCCCCTGAGGCATGGTTTTACAGCAGTTTGCATTCCCTCAGAGGCTAAAGCCGGAAATCGAGAATAGGCTCTCAACATACGGGCTAAAGCCCGTACCCTCCAAGACATAGTTTTTGGACAGGTTCTTAGAGGAATCTTTAGCGATCCATGGCAGACGCACGCAAATACAACGTGGGGCTCGTGCAGATGCGCATGAGCGCGGACCCGGAGGCCAACTTTGCCTCTGCGGTGCGTCATGTCCGCGAGGCAGCGCGTCTGGGCGCCAACATTGTCTGCCTGCCGGAGCTTTTTCGCACGCAATACTTCTGTCAGCGCGAGGATCTGCGCCTCTTCGATCTGGCGGAGCCGATTCCAGGGCCATCAACGGCGCGCCTCTCCGAAGTTGCGCGTGAGGCGAAGGTAGCGATTATCGCCTCGCTCTTTGAGCGCCGCGCACCGGGGCTTTATCACAACACGGCCGTTACCATAGACGCCGATGGAGCCGTCGCGGGCGTCTATCGCAAAATGCACATTCCCGACGACCCGCTCTACCACGAAAAATATTATTTTGCGCCGGGCGATCTGGGCTTTCAGGCCATTGACACCGCCTTTGGCCGCGTGGGGACGCTGGTCTGCTGGGACCAGTGGTATCCGGAAGCCGCGCGGCTCACCGCCCTCAAGGGTGCTGAGGCGCTCTTCTACCCGACGGCCATCGGCTGGCATCCAGCGGAGAAGGATGAGTTTGGCGCGGCGCAATATGAAGCGTGGCAGACCATCCAGCGTGCGCACGCCATCGCCAACGGTGTTTATGTGGCAGGCGTCAATCGCATCGGAATGGAGCATGGCGACGTCAAAGGCAATCGCGCCGCCGGTCCCGGCATCGAGTTTTGGGGCGGCAGCTTTCTGGCCGATCCCTTCGGACGCATCATCGCCAAGGCCTCGCACGACGCCGAAGAGATTTTGATTGGCGAGATCGACCTTGGCCTGATCGAAGATACGCGCCGCAACTGGCCCTTCCTGCGCGACCGCCGCATCGACTCCTACGCGCCCATCACAAAGCGTTTCCTCGATCCCGTGACCGCATGGCCGGCGGACGAAGACTCCGAGTAAAAATGCCTTCTCCTGTGCCCGAAAATACGCCGCGCGAACTCGGCTATCGTATGCCCGCCGAGTGGGAGCCGCACGATGCGACATGGCTGGCCTGGCCGCATAATCCCGGAGACTGGCCTGGAAAGTTTCAGGCCATTTCCTGGCTCTACGCCGAAATTGTCCGTCTGCTCTCGGCGCATGAGCTGGTGCATCTTATCGTCGAGGACGCGAAGGCCGAACAGCGCGTGCGTGGAATTCTGGAGCGGGCGGGCGCCAATCTCGACCGGGTGAGCATTCACCAGTGGCCCACCAACCGGGGATGGACGCGTGATTCAGGCGCAATCTTTGTGCGCAACCGCGAGGGCCGGGTTGCCGTTACCAACTGGCGCTTCAACGCCTGGGCCAAATACTCCGATTGGCAACTGGACGATCAGGTTCCGGGTCGCGTGGCTGCGCTGCTCGGCGTGCCCGAGTGGCAACCCGCGATCAAGTTGGAAGATGGCCACGAGCACCGCATTGTTCTCGAAGGCGGGTCACTTGATGTGAACGGCGCAGGCACTCTGCTCACCAGCGAGGAATGTCAGCTAAGCGAAGTGCAGCAACGCAATCCCGGCGTCAATCGCGCGCAGTTGGAGCAGGTTTTTCACGATTTCCTGGGCATCGATCAAACAATCTGGCTCAATCGCGGCCTGGCCGGCGACGATACACACGGCCACATCGACGACATTACCCGCTTTGTTGCGCCGGCGACGATTGTTACCGCCGTCGAGCCGGACACGAACGACACGAACCACGCTCCTTTGGCAGAAAACCTCGAACGCCTCAGAGCCGCACGCACCCTCGACGGCAAACAATTCACTCTGGTCGAGTTGCCTTTGCCGCGCCCGGTCATCTTTCGCGGCCAGCGTCTTCCGGCGAGTTATGCCAATTTCTATATCGCCAACGGCCTTATCCTCGTTCCCACCTTCCATGATTCCAACGATCGCGTGGCGCTGAACATTCTGGCCGAAGTATTTCCGGGCCGCGAAGTGATCGGAATCCACAGCGTGGACCTTGTCTGGGGCCTCGGCACGCTGCATTGCATGACCCAGCAGCAGCCCGCCGGGCTAACATTGAACCCATGATCGACGACCACGAGGCCATGGAAGCTGCTCTCGCTGAAGCCCGTCTGGCAGCGGAAGCTGGCGAAGTGCCGATTGGCGCGGTTGTGGTGCGCGAGGGAGCCATCGTTGCGCGCGGGCAGAATCGCGTACTGCGCGATGTGGACCCAACGGCTCATGCGGAAATTGTGGCCATGCGCGCCGCAGCCGCGGTGCTGGGCAACTACCGTCTGCTTGGCTGCACGCTTTATGTCACTTTGGAGCCTTGTGCCATGTGCGCTGGGGCCATGATTCATGCGCGATTAGCGAGACTGGTCTTTGCTGCAGCCGATCCCAAGGCCGGCGCAGCAGGGTCAGTGCTCTCCGTGCTCAACCATCCGCAACTGAATCACCAGATGCAGGTGGAGCAGGGAATTCTCGAAGATGAGGCTGCGGAATTGCTGCGGAGTTTCTTTCGTGAGCGGCGATAGCGGTAAACTAGCCTCATGATCGTGCAAATGTACGGGGTTTCCTGGTGCCCGGATTGCCGGGCAGCCAGAAAGTTCCTCGACTCCCACGGCATCGAGTACTCGGAAATAGATGTGGACCGTGACCCGGCTGCCTCTGCCGAGTTGGTGCGCCGTGTGGGCAAGCGGGCTGTTCCGCAACTGGTGATAGACGGCGAGTGGTTCCAGCCCTACAAGCCGGGCCGAGGACTTCTGGTCGATGAGTTGCACGAGCGTTTGGGACTTCCTCGCGCCTGAAGGCTCATTCCTCGTACAATTTAGAGTGTAGAAGGGCTGCGGAATGTGGCTCTTGCAAGGAGCCTGCTTTGATCGAACGCTATACTCGCCTCGCCATGGGCCGCATCTGGACCGAAGAGAACAAGTACCGCTGCTGGCTTCAAGTGGAGTCCGCGGCAAGCACCGTGCTGGCCGAGGATGGAGTGATTCCTGCCGAGGCGGCCGAGGCCATTGCTACCAAGGCTGGCTTCTCCGTAGCCCGCATTCAGGAGATTGAGGCGGAGGTGAAGCATGACGTCATCGCTTTCACCACCGCGGTGGCCGAGAGCCTGAACGCGCAGAACCTGGCGGATGCGTCGCGCTGGCTGCACTATGGGTTGACCTCCAACGACGTGGTCGATACGGCGCAGGCTCTGCAAGTGAAAGAAGCTTCGGCGCTGATCCGTGCCGGTCTTGTGGAACTGATGGCCGTGCTCAGGCGCCGGGCCGTCGAATTCAAACACACGCCTACCATCGGCCGCACGCACGGGATTCATGCCGAGCCAACGACCTTTGGCCTCAAACTGCTCAACTGGTTTGCTGAAATGAAGCGTAACCTTGTCCGTTTTGACGCGGCTGCTGAGGATATGCGCGTGGGCAAGCTTTCCGGCGCTGTGGGAACCTTCGGCCACTTGAAGCCGGAGCACGAAGAGAAAATCTGCGCGCGGCTGGGCCTCAAGCCGGCGCCGGTGGCCACGCAGGTAATTCAGCGCGATCGCCACGCGGCTTACATCTCCACTCTGGCAATTATTGGCAGCACGCTGGACAAAATCGCGCTCGAAGTGCGCCACCTGCAGCGGACCGAGGTGCGCGAGGCACAGGAGTTCTTCAGCGAAAAGCAAAAAGGCTCCTCGGCGATGCCGCACAAGAAGAATCCGATTACGAGCGAGCAAATCTGCGGCCTCGCACGCGTGCTGCGGAGCAATGCGCAGGCGGCCTTCGAAGACATTGCGCTGTGGCACGAGCGCGACATCTCGCACTCTTCGGTAGAACGCGTGATCTTTCCCGACTCGACGATTCTCGCGGACTACCTGCTGGCAAAAACCACGGACCTCATTGACCGGTTGCTGGTCTATCCCGAGCGCATGAAGAAGAATCTCGAAAGCACCGGCGGGCTGATTTTCAGCGGCCAGTTGCTGCTCGATCTCGCAGAAGCCGGAATGTCGCGTGAGGATGCCTACAAACTCGTCCAGTCCCACGCCATGCGGGCCTGGCGAGAAGATCTGGTCTTTCGCGACGAAGTGGCAAAGGACCCGGCGATCACAAAGCTGCTCAGTCCTGAAAAGCTGGCTAATACCTTCGACTACATGCGTCAATTGGGCAATGTGGACGCGATCTTCAAGCGGGTGCCGGGCGAGTAGCCGTATGAACCAATTGGCAGAAGACGATTACTCGCGGGTTATGGAAGTCATTCGGCAAGCGGTAGAGCTGGGCCAGCAGAATGACACGGCCTTTGCGACGCAAATTATGGAGGCTGTGGTCGAGGAATTTCCAGGGCTTGCAATTGGCCACAGCTACCTGGGCTGGATATTGTCGCGCACCGGCCGGCATCGCGAGGCAATTGAGCAGAGCCGCGTGGCCGTGCAAATGGAACCTGCATCGGAGAGAATTTCGCTCTTGCTTTTTCGTGCGCTCTGGGGCGCTGGTGAACGCAATGAAGCGCTCCATGAGATGAATCGCTTTACGGCTATTGGACACTCAGATGAATACTCCAAAATGATGGAGGAGTGGGAGAAGATTGCGGAGGCGTAGCTGTCGTTTCCCAGGTCTTCTGAGCGGGACTTGGAGCGTTCGGCTAGCGAGCTTTCTGCCGTTTGATAGAGAAGTTCCCGCGTTGGCTGGCCTTATCTGGCGCAAACTGCGGGCCTAAATGCCTCATTGCGCTTGGGCTTAATCAATTACAACAAAATGACAAAGCATTCACTCCCTGTCTTCCAATCCTGAGCTACAATCTCCCGCAAGGAGGTTGACTATGTTCCTTTCTTCCCCACTGCTCAAGAAGTTGGTTCTTTTGGCTGCAGTAGCGCCTTTGGCCGCTACCGCTCATGCCAATGGAATCTCCGCCACAGCCACCTACACCGACTCACTGGTTTCCCCTGGGGTCTACGACTACTCGATAACTCTGAACAATACCGGCACCACAACGATTGGAACCTTCTGGTTCGGGTGGGTTCCAGGAGCCGGATTTTTGTCTGCAGCACCAACCAACGTCATCTCACCCACCGGATGGACCCCAACCGTGACGAACGCTGGCAAGGCCGTTCGATGGACCACCACCAGCAGTCTCCTCGCACCGGGCGATTCGCTGAGCGGTTTCAGCTTTGACAGCACGGAGACCCCGGCGCAACTGCTACTCGACTTCACAGGCACCGGCACTGGCTCCGGCGACCCCGTGGCAACATCTTTTGTTTACATTGCGGCGCCGCTTGCGGACCCGGGCGCTGAATTGGTTGCCACACCTGCCCCCGAACCAAGTTCGATGCTTCTGCTCCTCACAGGGGTTGTTCTGCTTGGTTTTATTAGGCGCACGGTTAGGGCCTGAGTTTCAATTGCAACTCTCGTATTACCGGGTCTGGCTGGGGATGCACGCCTGGCTGGACCCGGTTTTTTGCGTTTCAAACATCCGACTCAGAGCGCGAAGCAGTCGGAACAGGCGGGATAAGCGAAGGCAGGACCATGAACGCGAATTCTTGACCACAGCCGCGCGCAGGCCAGAGAGGTACGCCGAGGGCGCGATCGCTCCAGCTCTTCACAATTGAGCGGAAGCGACCAGCGATACATTATTCTTCATAAGTATCATAAGGAGATTAAGCTAAAGCCATGAATCTAACCGCAGCACTCACCGGCGCATCCGGCGCGATCCTGGGCCGCGAGTTGCTTCGCGCGCTGGAAGCAGATGAGCGCGTGGCCCGCGTTCATTTTGTCGCTTCGGAAAACTCCTTGCGGGTGCTGGCCGAGGAACTTGGGCTGAGTGGCCGCAACGACCTGGTCGAAAAGCTTCTCGGTGCTGCGCCAGCCAAGACGGTGCAACACTCCGACGCGGACATTGGCGCAGCCATCGCCAGCGGCAGCTACCCTTCGAACGGAATGATTATCCTGCCATGTTCCATGGGCACGCTGGCGGCGATTGCCCACGGCCTCGCTAACTCGCTCATTGCTCGCGCCGCCGACGTCACGCTCAAGGAGCGCCGTCCGCTGATTCTTTGTGTGCGTGAGACGCCCTTCAACCGCATTCATCTGCGCAATATGACGCTGGCCGCAGAAGCCGGGGCAGTCATCTTCCCGGTGATCCCGGCGTTCTATAACCAACCCGCAGATTCGACTGAGATGGCGCGCCAGTTCGTCTGCCGCGTTCTGGCGCACTTCGGTTTGCCGCAGCCGGGAGCCTATGTGTGGAAAGCGGAGAAATAGGAAATAGCCGTTCCCTGGTGCTTTCCTCAGCAATAACAATCGATTTGACATTTTCCGCGTTTTCCATCGATACTGCTAACAATGTCGAACTCAAGAAATCACGGAATTGCGGCCATGGCTATGTGTATGTGTATGAGCTGCGGACCTGTCCGTGCGGTTCTTGAGCGGCGAATGCGCTAGACGCAACCGATCTTGAAGCCAGGCGGCCCGGGTCCGAAGAGGATTCGGACCGTTTTGTTTTTTTGCGCGGCCCGCAACCTGACCGATTCGCATCCACAAGCCAAAACCACGACCACAAAACACCGATCAAGGAGCTGATCATGTCCGAATCGAAGCAGCAGTTTGCTACCCTCGCCGTCCACGCCGGCCAAGTGCCCGACCCAACTACGGGTTCGCGCGCCGTGCCCATTTATCAAACCACTTCGTATGTCTTTCATGACGCAGGCCACGCCGGGCGGCTCTTCGGGCTGCAGGAGTTCGGCAACATCTATACCCGCATCATGAACCCGACAAACGATGTCTTTGAGAAGCGTGTAGCGGCTCTGGAAGGCGGAGCGGCGGGTCTGGCCACGGCCTCGGGCCAGGCGGCGGAGACGCTCACCCTGACCACCCTGGCCTCGGCGGGAGAAGAAATCATCTCCACGACCTCACTCTACGGCGGCACCTACAACCTTTTTCACTACACTTTTCCGCGGTTGGGCATTACGGTCAAGTTCGTGGACGCGGACGATTTCGACGGTCTGCGCGCGGCCATCAACGACAAGACCCGGGCCATCTACACCGAGACGCTGGGCAATCCCAAGCTGGATGTCGCGGACATCGAGACGCTGGCCAGGATCGCTCACGAGCACGGCCTTCCTCTGGTCATTGACAATACCTCGGTTTCGCCGGCCCTGGTGCGGCCCATCGAGTGGGGCGCGGACATCGTACTCAACTCCGCCACCAAATTTCTGGGCGGCCACGGCACCACCATCGGCGGCGTGATCGTGGACGCGGGCAAATTCGATTGGGTGAAGTCGGGGCGCTTCAAGGGGTTTACTGAGCCGGATCCTTCGTATCACGGCCTTTCCTACACCGAGGCCTTCGGTCCGCTGGCGTTCATCCTCAAGGCGCGCGTGCAAGGGTTGCGCGACACCGGCGCGGCGCTCTCGCCTTTCAGCGCTTTTCTGCTGCTGCAGGGCATCGAGACGCTGCACCTGCGGCTGGAGCGTCACTCTCAGAATGCTCTGGCAGTCGCCAAGCATCTAGAGCAGCATCCCGGCGTCGAGTGGGTCAACTATCCCGGCCTGGAGTCCAGCCGCTATTACAAGCGTGCGCAGAAATACCTGCCCGATGGGCGGGGAGGACTGGTGACATTCGGCATCAAGGCTGGCTCCGAGGGCAGCTACGAAGCAGGCAGGAAGCTGATCGACACGCTGAAGCTCTTCTCGCTGTTGGCCAACATCGGCGATGCCAAGTCGCTGGTAATTCATCCCGCCTCGACCACGCACCAGCAGCTCACGGTGGAGGAGCAGGCGGAAACCGGCGTAACTCCCGAACTGGTACGGCTGTCGGTCGGCATTGAGGATATTCGCGACATCATTGCCGATCTGGACCAGGCTATCGAGATTGCCAACGGCCACGCGTTTACGGGCGCAACAAAAGCCGCGGAGCTTGCTGCACAATGAGTATCATGACTGAACCTCGCGCCGGGGCCGGAGTTGCGCCGGCAGGAACAGGCGTTCTAACGCCCACCTACGAAGGCGACTTTGTGCTCGACGAGCACTTGCTGCTGGAGTGCGGCCGCGCGCTGGCCGGCGTGAACCTGCACTACGCGGTGTATGGCCGGCTGAACGCGGCCAGGGACAACGCCGTGCTGGTCTGCCATGCGCTTTCCGGTTCGGCGTTGGTGGGTTCCTGGTGGCCGGAAATCTTTGCCCCCGGCGGGGTTTTGTCGTTAGATCGCGACTTTGTGATCTGCATCAATATGTTGGGGTCTTGCTACGGCTCGACCGGCCCCGGCTCGGTGGACCCCGAAACAGGCAACCTCTATGGCCCGGACTTTCCGCTGGTTTCCATCCGCGACAATGTCCGCGCGCAATCCAGGCTGCTGGATTCGCTGGGTATTCGACGGCTGCGGCTGGTTCTGGGCGGCTCCATCGGCGGCATGCAAGCTCTGGATTGGACCATCCACGACCCCGGACGGGTGGAGCGCGCGGCCATCATCGGCGTTGCGCCGCTCTCCGCCATGGGGCTGGCGCTCAACCACTTGCAACGCCAGGCCATCGAACACGACCCGGACTGGGCGGGCGGTTACTACCTGCCCCAGCGCCCTCCCAGGCAGGGATTGTCAATGGCCCGCCAGATCGCCATGCTCAGCTACAAATCAGCGGAACTGTTCAACGAGCGCTTTGGGCGCAATCCGAACCGCAACGGGGAGGACCCGTGGGGGCTGGACAACCAGGGCGGCGGCTTGATCGGCGGGCGTTTCGATATCGCCGGCTACCTGGACCATCAGGGAGAGCGGTTCATTGATCGCTTTGACGCCAACTCCTATCTCGCGATTCTGCGCACCATGGACACCTGGGACCCGCTGCAAGGCCATTCTTCGCCGGCGGAGGCTTTTGGCCGGATTCGCGCCCGCCTTTGCTTTGTTGGCATCAGTTCCGATTGGCTCTTTCCTGCCCGGGAGGTAAGCGACTTTGCCAATGCGATTCGTTCGGCCGGCGTGCATGCTGATTACCGGGAGATGAGCAGCAATCACGGCCATGACGCCTTCCTTGCTGAACAGGCGGAACTGGTGCGGTTGCTGCAATGAAGCTGAGAACAGCTTTGCCGTCCAGAGTGTCTGACCAGGCGCGCGCCCTGAAAAGCCAGCGAGCTGGGTACGGCAAAGGGGGCTATCCACGGACGTTTCATTCCCGGCTCAGCAGCCTGTTTGGGAAGGGCAGCTTTCCTGGCTGGGTACTTTGGGTAGTGGCACGGAACTCCGGGATTTGCCTTTTCACGGAAATTATTGACTTTCCAAATAACTTTGCTTGTCACAAAGGCCGGGGCTTTCTATAATCCTTCAAAGACCGCAATGGAATCCGAGGTGGTATGGTTTATCTGTCACCCGGCGCTTAACCGCCCGTAAGTGCGGTTTTGCATTCCGCGAGTGCTTGAACATTGATCTCCATTTTGGCAGTTCCCAGGAGCACTGAATGAAGAAGTTAGTCTTCGCGTTTGTGTTGGCATCGGCGAGCATTAGCCTTGTTTCCGCGCCTTTGCTGCGTGCCCAGGATACGATCACCATCAAGGATCCGGCAGAGTACAACACCTACCAAAACGCTTTTACTCAGAAAGACCCCCAGGCCAAGGCTTCGGCCCTGGAGAGCTTTCTGACGGCTTATCCCCAGAGCGTCGTCAAGAGCGCAGTTCTTGACTCTCTGATCGACACCTACCAGGGCTTGGGCGACGCCGACAAGACGCTCAGCGCGGCCACCCGCCTGCTCCAGGTAGAACCCACCAATATGAAAGCCATCTTCTGGTCGGTTCTTATCAAAAAGAGCCAGTGCGGCAAGACCGTCAACCAGAAGACTGGCCTGACTTCAGACCCGCAGACCTGCGACGATGCAGCGGTGCTGGCCCAGAAGGGGCTCGTGGCGCCCAAGCCTGCCGCCACCTCAGCCGACGATTGGAAGAAGCTGACCGCTGGAACTTATCCGGCATTTCACTCGGCCATCGCTTTGGACGATATTGCCTCAAAGAAGGACACAAAGGCCGGTATCTCCGAATACCGCACCGAGCTGATGCTCTATACGCCCGAACAACAACAGACCGGACCGGGACTGGCAGATACGCTGCAATTGGCAGGTGCCTATACAAAGCCGGACGCCAAGGATCTGGCGCAGGCGGTTTGGTTCTATTCGCGGGCATGGAATTTCGCGCCCGCGCCGATGAAGCCACAGATTGAAAAGGCGATTGAGTATTACTACATCCAGTATCACGGCAAGTTGGACGGACTGGACGACATCAAGGCCCAGGCCGCGGCCACCGTCTTCCCGCCGGGGACCTTCGTCATCTCTCCCAAGGCGACTCCGGCTGAACTTGCTCACAAGGCAATCGTGGAAACGCCCGACCTGAGCAAGATGGCGCTCGTCGATACGGAGTTCATTCTGGCCAACGGAGCCAAGGAAGACACGGACAAGCTGTGGGCTGTGCTGAAGGATCAGGTCACGCCGGTTCCGGGGACCGTCATTGAAGCCACCGCCTCGGCCATCAAAGTTGCCGTCACTCAGGATGCCAAGGACAGCAAGGTGGCAGACTTCGTTGTTAACCTGAAGAAGCCCCTGACAGACAAGGAAATCCCAACAGTTGGGTTCGCGTTCAAGATTCCGCCCGCGACCGCACTGGTGGGAACCTATGACTCTTTCACGCAGGTTCCTGCCACAGACACCACCTCTGCGTCTGTGCAGATTGTGCTGCGCGACGGAGAGATCCAGTCTGAGAAGAAGAAGCCCGTTCCGGCGCACAAGCCGGCAGCCGGACACCACACGGCGAATTGAAGGGTAGTTGATCGGATTTGCTCGCCGCACCGGACCGCATAGGTTTCCGTGCGCCAAACCGTACTCCTGGGCCATCAAGGGCAGCCTGATTCAGGCTGCCCTTTTTGTCTCTTTAGGACTCCACCACTTGAATCTGCCGCACACAGCGGCCACACTTCTTGGTGATAGGCTAAGGGCAGAATGGAACGACTCAATTTGCTCCGCGTTTTCCTGGCCATTGGCGCCATCACCGCTGCTTGCGCCTTTGCGAGTGGTCAGACGGATCAGAATCTTTCCGTACCTCAGCCCAGCCGCGTGCGCAAGGCTGCTCCGCGCCCCATGCCGTTTCCTCCGGCCGGCGAGACCTCGCGGCCTGTCCCTTCGCCTGAATTCCTGCCTTACGAACGGATGACACAGCAGGACCGCGACCTGGAGGCGGATGCGGAGTCCTCAATCAGCGAGCGGGCTGGGTTCGCCGGTTTGGAATTCAATCAGGGCAGATGGAATTACCGGCAGCTTATCTGCCCCGCGCTGCCCAACCACCTCTTCTTGCAGTTCACGCGCAGCAACGGCTCCGGCGACGAGAGCGTGTTTTCGGCATCGATTCCGCGAGACGGAGACGGACGTGTGCGCATCATCCCCATCCTGCGCCGCGGATATTCGCTCTTCTCGCCCGCGCCCATCAACGCGCTGACCATCTCGGCCTTCAACCACATCCGGGCCGAAGAGCGCGCGGTCGAAGCTCTCGACTGGCTCGGAACAGGTTTATGCTACGCAGCCCTGGCGGGTGCGCATCCTCGGATAGGTCCGCCGGAGGAGACAGATTTCAAAAAGCTACCGGCAGCTCCGACGGGCGGAGAGATCGTTCCCATCCACGGCGGCGCGGTCATCCGGTTCACCGATGTCGCGGCAGTTTCACGGGCCTCAAGAGCTATGGAGTGGACCATGACCTTCAACGGCAAGGGAAGGCTGCTCAAGGCCACCCATTCGAGCGCACCAAAATCGGGAGGAAAAGTTGTCGAGCGCACTCCGGTTGAGGTTCAGGGAAAGCTAGTTCAGTCAGGTGATCCCACTGGGAGGACGATTCTTATCCGATAGCCCGCGCAGGCTATTCCTTATTCCCTATTCCCTGTCTTTCGTCACTCCCCCAGCATGATGCGCTGAATCCGCGTAGCGCGCCCGGTCCTGGGATCGCAAGCGACCAGCGTGGCGCACATCTTGGGATTTCCCTTGGCGGCTTCAAATTTGCTAGGCATTCCAGTCAGAAACTTGCGCAGCACCAGCTCTTTTTCGACGCCGATCACGCTGTCGTAGGGGCCGCTCATGCCCACATCGGTTTGATAGGCAGTCCCGCCCGGCAACACCCGCTCGTCGGCGGTGGGAATGTGCGTATGCGTGCCCAGCACCGCTGTCACGCGCCCATCCAGATGCCAGCCCATCGCAACTTTCTCGCTGGTGGCCTCGGCGTGGAAGTCAACCAAAATGACCTTAGCCTGCACGCCGGCCAGCAGCGCGTTGACGGTGTGGAAGGGGTCGTTGGTGGTGTTCATAAAAACACAGCCTTGCAACTGGACGACCGCGTAGTCCACGCCGCTCGTCGTGGTTCCCTCAAAGACGCCGTAACCAGGCACTCCCGGTTGCAGATTTGCCGGACGCAGCACGCGGCGGCCTCGTTCCTGGCTGCCGGCAGGCGCGGCGTTCATATAGTCGATCAGATCGCGCTTGTCCCATACGTGGTTTCCGGTGGTCAAAACGTCCGCGCCCAGATCGAAAAGCTCATCGGCAAGCTGCGGCGTCAGGCCAAAGCCCCCGGCGGCATTTTCGGCATTGATGACGACCAGTTCCACTTCATGCGCCTGACGGATATGGCCGATGTGTTCACGCACAATCCTGCGTCCCGCGCTGCCGAAGATGTCGCCGACAAAGAGGATATTCACTTTTGGGCTTCTTCCTGATCCCTGTTCCCTGACCCCTGTTCCCTGTTTCTCATCAACGGGAACAGAATCACATCGCGAATCGACTTGGAGCCGGTCAGCAGCATCACCAGACGGTCGATGCCAATGCCCTCGCCGCCAGTTGGAGGCAATCCGTATGCGAGTGCGCGAACGTAGTCCTCGTCCATCTGGTGCGCTTCGTCGTCGCCACGCTGGCGCTCGTCAAGTTGCTGGGCAAATCTCTTGTGCTGTTCCACCGGATCGTTCAATTCGCTGAAGGCGTTGCCCAGCTCAAAGCCGCCGCAGAAGAACTCAAAGCGCTCCACGTGCGCCGGGTCGTCCGGCTTGGCCTTCGAGAGTGGCGACACTTCTACCGGATAGTCGTAAATAATCGTCGGCTGGATGAGGAAAGGTTCCACAACCGCCTCAAAAAGGTTGTAGACAGACTTGCCCAGCGGCGCGTCTTTCATTGACTCGTAGTAGACCGCGGTCACAGCGCCAAGAATCGTCTTCAACTCGACAATGCGCTCCGGGCTTAGCCGCGCTGTATCTCCTTCCGCCTTTTCCAGCGAGCTTATCGCCGCGTGAAGCCTCGCCTGCAAGACCGGCGCCGACTCGAACGCGGTCATAGCCGGTTTTGCTCCCGCTTCCTCCGGCCAGAACTCGCGAATCGCCTCGCGCATGGTCAGCCGCGTCCACTTGCCCAGATCAATCTCGACGCCATTGAAGTTCGTGATCGTCGTCCCGTTCACTTCCTGCGCTACAAACCCGATCAGCTCCTCGGTGATCTGCATCAGGTCGTGATAGTTCGCGTAGGCCTGGTAGAACTCCAGCATGGTGAACTCGGGATTGTGCTGCGTGCTCACGCCCTCGTTGCGGAAGTTGCGGTTAATCTCGTAGACGCGGTCGAAGCCGCCCACCACCAGCCGCTTCAGATAGAGCTCCGGCGCAATGCGCAAGAACAAATCCATGTCCATCGTGTTGTGATGCGTCTTGAAGGGCCGCGCAGCCGCTCCGCCGGCCACCTGCTGCATCATCGGCGTCTCGACTTCCAGATAGCCGCGCTCGTCGAAAAATTGGCGCAGCGCCTTGAGCGCCTTACCGCGCTTGACGAAGACTTCGCGGGCTTCAAGGTTGGTAAACAGATCCACATAGCGCTGGCGGTAGCGCAACTCCACGTCAGCCAGGCCGTGAAACTTCTCCGGCAGCGCCAGCATGGCCTTGGCCAGGAAGGTTAGCCGCTCAACGTGAATAGTCAGCTCGCCCGTGCGGGTGCGGAAAAGGTAGCCGGAGACGCCGATGTGGTCGCCCAGGTCGAGCAGCTTATAGAGCGCAAAGCCCTCGTCGCCGATCGCGTCCTTGCGCACGTAAATTTGCAGCCGCTGGCCGCCTTGCTGAAGCGTGGCAAAGCCTGCCTTTCCTTGGGCGCGGATGGCCATGATGCGCCCGGCGACGGCCACGGTGACCCGATTGACCTCCAGAGCCTCGGCTTGCGACTCGTCCCACTTCGCGCGCACCTGGGGCACGGTGTGCGAGGCAGGGAACTGGTTGGGATATGCCGCCTGCCCCAACTTCTTAATCTCTTCAAGTTTTGACTTGCGCAGCTCGAAGAGACTGCGCTCAAATTCTGAATCAAACACGGTTATTCCTTCCGTCATTCGGGCAAAGGTCCAAAGGGAAGTATACCCGCTCGCTGACGGGCGCTGTATGCTGGAGAGTAGCTTCTATGCCCTTTCACCGCGCCATTCCGGATTCCAAGCAGCCTGACAAGTCCCGCAGCGGCTTCGGCGCGTATGTCGAGGCGGAAAAGCTGATGCAGATTGCCTTTGTGCTACCCTCGGCCGTGTTCATCGGCTGGCTGGGGGGCGCGTTGGCGGACCATCTGCTGCACCAAAAATGGATCGTGATTGTCGGAATCATCCTTGGAAGCATCTCCGGGCTGGTTTTTGTTGTGCAGACGGCAGTTGCCGCCGAGAAAAATTCCCGCAAGGAAGACACCGCCCAGAATGGAACTGGGAAGGGAACGAGCGACGATCCGTCATGACCGAAGAGATTCACCCCATCGTTGAACTTACCCAGGCAGACCTGGACGCCATGCTCCGCCGAGCATTGCGCAACACGCTGATTCTGGGGCTGGTTGCTGCCCTTGCGGTGCTCATTGGCGCGGGCTGGCGCAGTGCCGGTATGCTCGTGACCGGCACACTGATCTCCGCTGCCAGCATCTGGGAGTGGCAGCGCCTCGTCCGTGTAATCAACGCCAGACTGGACAAGCAGAAGACGCCCGCAAGCGCCGCAGTGGTGGTTATCTTCTTTGTGCTCCGGCTCACCGTCTTCGCGGGGGTCATTTATGGTAGCCTGAAGTGTTTCCACGGCTCGGTTGTGGCGCTGCTCTGCGGCCTCGGGTTGGCGGTATTGACCATTGGTTGGGAAGCGCTACGATTGTTGCGCGACTGACCGAGACCGGATTTAGAAGTGGTACTGACAAGACTCAAATATGCCTGGTGGCGGATGTGATTTCCGCCCGGAGGCGGAAAGACTCAAGTTTTCATGCCGGAAACTTTCTCACTCGTGCACTTGCTGAACAATCTCTTTATGGGAGTTGAGGTCAAGGCCTTTCAGTCGATTGGCCTTTCCCCTGTCGTGGCCTCCGAAAAGGCCGTCGGCGTCAATCAGGCGTTTGGATTGGAACTGCTGGTCGCCTGCGGCCTCATCGCCTTCTTCGTTGTTTTGCGGCTGACCCTGTCCGTAGAGAAGCCCAATCCGGCTCAGAATATCGCTGAGTGGGTACACGGGTTCGTCGGTGGCCAGGCTGAGCAGGTCATCGGTCACGGCTATGAGCGCTTCCAGGCCTTCGTGACCTGCATCGGCCTGTTTGTCCTGCTAAACAATTTACTGGGGGTGATTCCCGGCGTTGCTGCGCCGACCACCCAGCCGTGGGTGCCGTTGGGCCTTGCATTCCCAACATTCCTTTACTACAACTTCCACGGGCTCCGGGAAAATGGCTTCATTGGCTATATGAAGCAATTTGCCGGACCAATCTGGTGGATGGCGCCGCTGATGTTTCTCATTGAAACCATCTCGCATCTGGCGCGCATCCTTTCGCTCACTGTACGTCTTTACGCCAATATGTTCGCCGGCGATCTGCTTACGCTGGTCTTCTTTTCGCTGATCCCGTTGGGCGTTCCGGTGATCTTCCTGGGCCTGCACGTTTTTATCTCGTTCATCCAGGCTTTCGTCTTCATGCTCCTGACTATGATTTATCTCTCTCTGGCAGTTGCGCACGAACACTAGAGCTAGGGTTCGATTCAACAAGATTCCGCCGGAGAGCGCTTCCGCTCCGGAAAACGGTAGGCCGCAAGCGTGAGGGGGCCAGCACGGTGAGCTTCAACCACCCACTGGCGGCCAATTCAAAGGGAAGCAGGAGAACTATGCAGAAGCTACAGTATTTGTTCATGGCCTTGGCGGTTTTGTGTTTCGCCATTCCGGCCTTCGCGGACGGCGGTTCGGCCGTCGTCAGTCTGGTTCCGATCGGCGCCGGTTTGGGCATGGGCTTGGCCGCTGGCCTGTGCGGCCTCGGTCAGGGCAGGGCTGTTGGCTCGGCCGTCGAAGCGCTGGCCCGCAATCCTGGGGCGCGCGGTGGAATCTTCACCTTCCTGATTCTCGGTCTGGCCCTGATCGAGTCTCTTACCCTGTTCACGCTGGTTATCGTCTTCATCAAGATGTAGCCAGATTGGCTTGACTGCAAGCAAAACGGCCTCACCTGTATGGGTCGGGCCGTTTTGGCTTCGAGGCATTCCGGCTTCACCGGCCGCCCTGGGCCGAATCCGCCCGCAGCAACTGAATAGCTTGCCGGTAATCCAGTCTGGCGGGAACCGGCGCATACTGGCTCATTTCCTCCGTGGTGTCAAAATTCTTGTTCTTGAACAATATCCGCAGGTTCATCTTCATCTTGAAGCGCGCAATCCGCCATTGCCCTCTGCCCACATCGGATTGCTCGATGACCACCCATCCCCCTTTGTCCAGCTTGCCCAGGATGCCCCAGCCATAGTCTGTATCCTGTTGTAGATGGCCCTCCAGCCGCGTTACGCGCTCCTGTGCGGCGTCGATCCATAGTTCGCCGGTCATTGCGGTCAGAGCCTGCGTTTCCAGGTCAGGCGGGCTGAAACTCGGATTCGGGCGGAGGCGAAACTTCTCCACCGTCCCGGAAGGGCTCTGCCCCGGACCCGCATATTCGTAGAGGAATGCCTGGGGTAACATGCGCAGCAGCTTGAAAACGATCCCGGCGTCCGCTTCCTCGCTCTGTTTGCGATGCCGCTGCCGGCTTGGGTCGCTCAGCAGCGCATCCAGCCGCGCCTCTTCCTGCTGCTCGGCGATCTGGCCCAAGGGCTGGTCATTGAGCCTCACCAGCCGGGCCACATCGCCGTCTCGTGTTTCAACGATTTCCTTGGTCGAGGTCAGCCGCGGGCTGGACTTGCGCAGACGGTAACGCATGGGGTGGTTTGCGTCCCGGGCCGTACGCATCTCTGTGGCCAGCGCCCGGTTCACCAGCGCCTGAGCCTGGGCTGGCGTAAGGGTAGCGGGGGCAATTGGTTGCGCCAGTGCGGCTCCGGCCCACGGAAGAAGCAGGAAAAATGTCCAAAATCTATGCACAACCCCTAGTTTAACGGGCATGAGCCGTCCATGGAAGTTGGTTAAATCTCTTTGTTCTGTTAGAGGCGCGGATGCCCCGGTTTGGAACAATGGGTCCGGGTTGCGTATAGTTCCATCAGGACGAATTGCAAGGTGCGAGGTTTCGCAGGCTGAAGCCGAAGGCTTTAGGCCAGAGCTACCCCAGGAGGTATCAGGTCATGGCAGTAGAAAACAATCCAGCACGCATCGGCAAGACCGTCGTGGTACGTGGCGACGTAAAAGGCAGTGAAGATTTGGTCGTGGAAGGGCGAGTGGAGGGGACAGTGGTCCTCGCCGAGAGCCGATTGACCATCGGCGCCAATGCAACCGTTGCCGCTGACCTCACAGCGAAGGACATCCTGATTATGGGAACTGTCCATGGCAACATTATTGCCAGTGGTCGCGTTGAGATGCGCGCCGGTTGTCAGGTACAGGGCGATGTGCGTGCCCTGCGCCTGGCGATAGAAGAGAATGCAGCTTACTGCGGCAAGGTGGACTTGACACAGGGCGCTTCAAAGCAGCTCGACAGCCCAAGGACGCAACCTGTGGGAGCCGTGGTTTAACGAGAGGCTGCGTGTTGGTTCGGTCGTGTGTCGTCGGCTGAACCGCAAGGGGAATTGAGGGTGCTGAGCCGTTGGTTTGAGAAGAAAGAGGAGAGCGGTCCCGCCGCTCCCGGTCCCGGCTTGACCGGGCCCAAAGTACCGCGCCACTCGGGCGGATGGGCGGCTCTGCGCAAACGGTTTGAGAAGGACTCTGGCCTCCACACAATTGACATCGGCTATACCTCTCCCGCCAACGTCCACTACCTGACCGGCCTGGGCCATAGTATTTTCATGGCCGACATGGTCCACGATGCCTACACGGGAAACTGGCAGAAGGGCACGGATGATGACGGCAACCCGGTCTGGGATGTCGAGGGCTTTATCTCCCAGTCACTCGACTTTTCCGGCCGCATGTTTGACGTGGTCCTGCTGTGGGACACGCTTGACTATCTCCCCGAGCCTCTGGTGGTGCCTGTGGTTCAGCGCCTGTTTGAGGCGACATATCCGGGCGGGCAGGTACTGGCTTTTTTCCATACCCGAACTCAGGGCGAGGAGACGGCTCACTGCCGATTCCACCTTACTGCCGGCGACGATGTCGAGATCCAGTCGGCCGAGCAGTTTCCCATCCAGCGCGCATTTACCAACCGCAACATCGAGCGGCACTTCGCCGCCTGGTCCGGTTACCGCCAGTTTCTGGCCAAGGACGGCGTCTCAGAACTGATCATCACGCGCTGAAGAGATGAACTGCCCGAAGATCCTCACACGATGAGCCTGACAAGGAGACACCATGATGAACTTGCAGGGAACGCGCATTACATGGTTGGGGCATGCAACCGTGCTGATCCAGACTGCCAGGGGAACGAACCTTCTGATTGACCCTTTCATTGCGCAAAACCCCAAATACCCGAAGGATTTTGTTCTGCCGGAGGAGATTCAGTACATTTTGTTGACCCACGGCCATGGGGACCACATTTCCGATGCGGCGCCCGTTGCCGCAAAACACCATTCCACCGTGGTGGCAATCTATGAGTTGGCTGCCTATATGGCGGGCAAGGGCGTTGCTCATACCATTGGGATGAATCTGGGCGGAACCGTGCAACTGGACGATGTGGCGGCCACCATGGTCGAGGCCAGACACTCATCCGCGGCGCAGGATGAACAGGGAACTCACGATGTTGGGGTTGCGGCGGGGTTTGTATTAACCGTTGCGGATGGTCCTGTTCTTTACCACGCCGGCGATACGGCGGTCTTCTCGGACATGAAGCTGATTCGCGAGCTATACCGGCCCGAGGTGGCCATGCTCCCCATTGGAGGTCACTTCACGATGGGTCCGAGGGAAGCAGCGTTGGCTGTGCGTTTTCTGGAGCCGAAGCTTGTCCTTCCGATGCACTTTGGGACCTTTCCTCCCCTGACGGGAACGCCGGAACAGCTCGCTGCATTGGTCGATGGCGGCGTGCAGGTGGCTCAATGGACACCGGGAGAAACCGTCTAGATTTTGCTGCCCGAGGTTGTGCCGCAAACTGGGAGTGATCCCTCAGGGACCGTTAAAGATAGCGCGAGGGCTTCGGTGGCGGCAATTGACGGACGGCCGGATCTGGCGCCGAGGGAAGTCCGGAAAAACCTGGATCGCCAAGATGTACGCCGGTGGGAGTTTCAGCGGCGCGATAGTTGCGCAGGTCGCGCAGAATCTCTTCCTTCTCGCGGGCATATTGGCCGGCTAAATGAGTCAGGGCATAGGTGATGATATCGCTGTGATGCAAGTCCTGCATCGAGGGATCGCGGCGCATATTCACCCACAATCGATGCACCAGTTGCACGTCGTCGGGGCTCAGTTTGGGCGCGTGCGGCCCAATGTAGAATACTTTGGCTTCTCCGCTGGGCTTGACAACATAGAAGTTGAACTGGCGCTTCGGCTGCGGCAGCGCCTCCCAGGCCTGGCCCAGATAGAATGCCTGGTCTTCGGAACTCATCGTGATCGAGACTCCCGAGATCACCGAGTCAACTTCCAAAGAGTTCGCGCTTTGCGCCAGCGCGGTGAAGACGTCCCCGGCTGGAATCAGCAGCAGAGAAACCTTCTTGCCAAAGCTTTCGGCCACGGAGATGGCCTTGGTAAAGATCATCTGCTCGTGCTCGCTGAAACTCTGGTCCACGGCGCTGAGGTACTCCGGTCCGCCTACGCCCATCATGCGCACATTCAGCACCACCACATCCTGATCTTCAGTGCTGGTGTGAGAGAGAGTCCACTTGAGAGCAAAAGGGTTGGAGGCGTCGTGCATGGTCACCATGACGCCGCCGGGGCGGATAGCCGCCGACTCGCGGCTTACGGTGTCCTGGTGCTCCAGTTGGAAGAAGTCCTTCATCTGCCGGGCAGTGAGGGCGTGCTTGCGCAGGTTAGAGCGCTCGGAGACGGTAAAAATGACAAAGAAAGCCGCGGCAAACAGAATGCCGCTCACCGTGGCCACTGACTTGGTAAACAGGTTGACGATGGCTGTGGAGAGCAGCACCAGAAAGACGGAGATCAGGCCGACAGGGACCTCGTATTTTCCAATCCGCAGATTGGGAGGAACCTTCCAGCCGCGTTCTCCATGGAACTTCCAGCGCAGCACCAGCATCGCCAGGCTGTTGAATGTGAACGACCAGATGACGCCGAAGGCATAGGCCTCGCCCAGGGTGATGACGTCGCCCCGGCTGGCCACAATGGTAATCATCTGGAGGACGAAGACCATGTTCACGATGCGGTGGCTGGTGCCAAATCTGGGGTGGGGCTTTCGGAACCAGTCGGTCAGCACGCCGTCCTCGGCCACGCGCATCAGCACGCCGGTCGAACCGATAATCGAAGTGTTGATGGCGCCGGAGAGAATCAGGAAGCCGACCAGCACCACGAAGATACGGAAGGCGATGCGCCAAAACATCGGACCAACCATGTACATGGCCAGACCGGCGATCAAATTGTCCTGGTAGATGTGCGTCCGCTGCCAGGTGGGAATCAGCATGGAAGCCAGCAGCGTGGCGCCGCCGGTGAAGATCAGGCTGTAAATTGCGATGACAATCGCCGCCCGCTTCAGATTCTTCAGCTTGGGATGTTCAATCTCGCGGTTGACCTGAGCAAGGCTTTCCTCGCCGCTCATGGCCAGAATGGAGTGACCGAAGGCCATGAGAATGCCGAACAGGCCCATCAGTGGAAGCAGCCGCGGAGCTCCTTTCAGGAAACCCAGGGCGTCGCTGCTGAACTTGAGATGGGAAGGTATCGGCGAAGGAGGGAGTTGAGATCCCTTCATAAACACGGAGAAAGCGCCCCACAGCAACAGAATCGCCACCATCACCGTGGTGACCTGCATAACGCGCAGTGCCTTGCCGCTGGACTCTTCGATTCCCTTGATGTTCTGCCACCAGTAATAGATCGTCACCGCGGCCGCAAACACCGCAGCCGTGTGATTCATATTGAACTGGAAGGGATGGTTTGGAGACTCCATCAATGCCGGAGGAAGCCAGTTGCTGTTGCTTGCCACCTGCAACAGTTCGTTCATCAAGCCTGTAATGTATTGGCCGGCTGACACGCCGGAGATTGGTCCCGTAAGAACGTAATCGAACATCAGGGCAGAGACGCTCAACTTGGCGAAGGTGCCTCCCAGGGCCTCCTTCACCACGCGATAGACGCCGCCGCGCGTGAACATCGAACAGCTCTCGACGTAGACGGCGCGCACCGCAAAGCTGAACAGCATGATGCCGAGAATGAACCATGGCGCCGCCGCGCCCACAGCCTGTTCGGCGATGCCCCCGGCATAGAAGGCTGACGAGCCCAGATCATTGAGAACAATGGCTGCCGCGCGCCAAAAAGAGATAAACGTCAGCATCACCGAGGATGCCACGATGAGTCGGACGCGGTCGGAAGGAGGAGCTACGGTCGTTCGGTTGGATGCCATCGCGATGGTGCCGGCGCGATGGCCGGCAATTTCTGCTTACTGGAGCGAAATAAGCGTGCGCCCCGGCTGAGTATATTTCTGAATCATGATGAAGTCAATGGAAATAACAACACGCTAGATGATCAGGCCCTCAAGCGCGTGGTGTAGGCGGCTCGTCTTTGCCGATAAGTTCCTTGCCATCCTCGAAAAAACTAATGAGAACGACCACAGCAGACCCCGTAAGGCCGACAAAAAACATCACTTCCAGCAGTCGCATGGCAAAGACAGCAAATAGCATACGCAAATTGTAGCCTTTTTCCAGCCTGTTCGCGGTCTTTTCACAAAAATGTGCTATTTCGACCTGCCGTCGAGGCGGCAATTCTGCTCATTGTGCGCTTCAATGAAAGAAAGCCAATGGCCCATGCGCCGCGACAAGATGCCAGATGCGATAAACTCGGCGGAGTATGAAGCACGCATCCTGGAAGTTGGGAGCCTGGAAGTTGTGGGCCGCGGCCGTTCTCTCCGCCGCCCTGCTCGAGTTGCCGTTCCCGCTGGCTGGCCCACTGCCTCCCTGGCGCAGCATCTTCGCTTGGTTCGGGCTTGTTCCGCTGCTCTGGGCTCTCCTTTCGCCAGATTGTGCGGAGTCGCCGCGCCCGCTGCGCCGCGGCTTTTTGATCGCTTATCTCTGCGGCGTGCTTTGGTACATGGGCAATTGCTACTGGGTCCGCGACACCATGCTCCACTACGGCGATATGCCGCTGGGTGCGCCCACGCTGCTGCTCATCGCCTACAGCCTTGTGCTGGGGCTTTACTTCGGTCTCTTCGGCCTCGGCGTTGCGCTGGTCCGCCGGGCAACTGGCAGCACGCGTCTGGCGCTCGCTGTTGCGCCCGTTCTTTGGACCGCATTGGAACTGGCCGCTGCCCGCATTACCTCTGTTCCGTGGGACCAACTCGGCTACTCCCAAGTCGATAACGGGATCGTGAACCAGCTAGCTCCGTGGACGGGCGTTTACGGGATCAGCTTTGTGATTGTTGCAGCGAACGCACTTCTTGCCAGCGGCAGGCTGGTCCCATGGCAGGCGGCCACGCCAGCGCAGCCGCTGTGGAGGTTGAAAGCTCTGTTTGGCGAGGAGACTCGGCGCGTTTTCGTCTTCTGTGTAAGTGTATTCGTAATCGTATATTGGGGCACTGAGGTGTTGCCGCCGAATCCCGCGCCCACCGCAACCGCAGTCCTGATCCAACCCAATCTCGACGTAGGTGCCGAAACCAATTGGTCAGGTGCCGGTGAATGGGACCAGCACATTGCCGAGTTCAAACAGCTGGCCGACGAGCAATGCAAAACCTATATCGCCGGAATCCCGCAAACCGGCGCGCCGCAAGGCGAGATCATTTGCCCGCCTTACGCTACGCATCCCGATCTAGTGGTCTGGCCCGAGTCGCCCGCGCCCTTCGTCGAGAACGACGCACGCTTTCAGCAGGCTCTGGTATCCATCGCCCGGCAGGAGCAGGCGCCTCTGGTAGTTGGCAATATCGGCGCGGATTTTTCCCCCGAAGATCAATCCTGGCGCGAATACAATTCCGCGCTGATTGTCGGCGTGGATGGCGCGCGCGTGGGCCGCTACGACAAGATTCACCTCGTTCCCTTCGGCGAGTACATTCCCTTCCACAACCTGCTGACCTTCGCCCATAAGCTCACCGGACGCGTCTCGGAGTTTTCGCGCGGAGACGAGCGCAAGGTCTTCCGCCTCAATGGCCATCGCTACGGCGTCTTCATTTGCTATGAGGCCGTCTTTGCCGACGAGGTGCGCGAGTTTGCGCAACTTGGCGCCGAGGTGCTGGTCAACATCAGCGACGATGGCTGGTACGGCGACACCAGCGCCCCCTGGCAGCACTTGAACATGGCGCGCATGAGGGCCATCGAAAACCGCCGCTGGCTTCTGCGCGATACCAACAACGGCGTCACCGCGGTCATCGATCCCTACGGTCGCGTCCGCCAAAGCATTCCCCGCCACGCCATCGACGCGCTGCCTGCGCAGTTCGCTTTCCGCAGCGATGTGACCTTCTACACCGCCCACGGCGACTTGTTTGCCTGGCTCTGTGCAATACTGGCTCTAGGGACAGTTGCCTTGGCGGGAAGAAAACTCCTGCGCCAGTGGATGGCTTCCTCGCAAGTCCAAAAAAGTCAGGTCTAGAGCCAAGCATGTCGATCTCCGATCTCGAATTCGCTTACGCTCCCGTGCGCGACCAAGTCCGCGACCTGCGGGAGTATCTTTGACCCTGCTCGCATCCGCAGGGAACTCGCCGAAATTGAAACCAAACTGGCCGATCCGGCTCTCTGGACAAATCCCGCCGCCACCAAACCGCTCATGCGCGATAAGAAGCGCCTGGAAGTGATGGTGGCCGACGACGAAGCGCTGATTCGCCGCACCGGCGACATCGAGGCCTACATCGAACTTGCCCGCGAAGGCGAAGACGTGCTCGCCGATCTCGAACGCGACATCAAAGCCCTGGCTGTCTTCTGCGAGGAACTCGAAGCCCGCACCATGCTTAACGGCGAGGCCGACCCGCTCAACGCCATCGTCACCGTGCATCCCGGCGCCGGCGGCACAGAGAGCCAGGATTGGGCTGAGATGCTGCTGCGCATGTACCTGCGCTGGGCCGAGCAGCAGGGGTTCAAAACCGAGATGAACGACTACCAGGACGGCGAAGAGGCGGGCATCAAATCCGCCACCTTCACCATCATCGGCGAGTACGCCTTTGGCCAACTGGCTGGTGAAAGCGGCGTCCATCGGCTGGTCCGCATCTCGCCTTTCGATTCCGCCAAGCGCCGCCACACCTCTTTCGCTTCCGTTTACGTTTCTCCAGAAATCGACGAGACCATTCATGTGGACCTCAAGGTGGAAGACCTGCGCATTGACACGTATCGCTCCGGCGGCAAAGGTGGCCAGCATGTGAACACCACCGACTCAGCCGTGCGCATGACACATCTGCCCACGGGCATTGTTGTGCAATGCCAGAACGAGCGCTCGCAACACAAGAATCGCGACAAAGCCATGAAGATGCTGCGCTCGCGCCTCTATGAGTACGAACTCGACAAGAAGCGTGCCGTCAGCCAAAAGCTCGAAGACTCGAAGCTCGAAATCAATTTCGGTTCGCAGATTCGCTCTTACGTCTTGCAGCCCTATCGCATCGCCAAGGACCATCGCACCAAGGTCGAAGTGGGCGATGTGGACAAGGTGCTGGACGGCTACCTGGAGCCGTTCTTACGCGGCTATCTGCTGGCCAAGCGGCGCGGCACAGCCGTTGCCGCCGAAGCCACCGACGATCTCGATGTTTAGCGGCTGAATCGTCCGCTGCACTCATGAGTCCAAGGATGAGGAGTTATTGCTTGACTGCCATGCGTATCCCTCGATTGATCTTCTTGATGCTCTTGTTGTTGTCCGCGGGCTTGCCCGCGCGGGCGGTGTCGAATTCCGCAGATGCTCCGCATGTGCGCGTGGAATTGCTTGTCATTCCGCAGGGACTCAATCGGGGCGAGACTGCCGACGCGGGCCTCTACTTCAAGCTTGAGCCGGGCTGGCATATCTATTGGAAGAATCCAGGTGATGCAGGTGAGCCGCCGCACATTCAGTGGACGCTGCCTGCCGGCATTACCGCAGGGCCGATGCAGTTTCCCGCGCCGAAGCGTTTGCCCCTTGGCCCCTTGATGGATTACGGCTATGAACACGAGGCGCTGTTCCCGCTTCAGTTGCGCGTTGCTGATGGTGTCACGGCTGGCCCTGTCACACTTCACGCCAAGGTGGACTGGCTGGTCTGCCGCGAGAGCTGCATCCCCGGCAAGGCTGAATTGGAAGTTAGCCGAAGTGTTTACGACCATCCAGCCAAGCCAGTTTCACTTGCTTCCGACGAAGAGATTTACAAGCGCTTTTTGGGGCTAATTCCGAAATTTCCGCCCGCTAATTTCAACTCCAGATTCCAGCCGACCAAGGAGGGCTTCCGCCTTTCTATCGAGACTGGCCAGCGTGAGCTTTCCGCCGCATTTTTCCCCTCCGATTCGGATATTCTCGACAATCCGGCCTCGCAAAAGCTGACGCTAACCGCAAATGGCCTGATTCTTGATCTGAAGAAAGACGCGAACCTTGTTTCCAATCCTGCTCAATTGAAAGGGGTTCTGGAGCTTTCTGGCGGCCGGGTATATGAGATTGCCGCGCTTCCGGGTACAGGTGCGGCTCCCGTAGAGCAAACCTCAGGGGCTAAAGCCCCCGGTGAACCAAACACCCCTGATGCCGGGGTTGAAACCCCTGCCTACCATTCCAAACCCTCCCCCAGCAGTGCATCCTCGCCGACGTCCGCGCAGCCGCTTTCCTTTTCGCTGCTGCTGCGGACCGCAGCCTTGGCTTTTCTCGGCGGACTGCTCCTGAATCTCATGCCGTGCGTTTTTCCGGTGCTGTTTCTCAAGGGGCTTGCGCTAGTTCAATCCGGCAACGAGGAGCGGCGCGCCCTGCGCATGCATGGGATGGTCTATGCCGCGGGCATACTGGTTTCCTTCTGGGCGCTGGTCGCTGTCCTGCTCGGTCTGCGCGCGGCTGGCGCCACGCTTGGCTGGGGATTCCAGTTCCAATCGCCCATCTTTCTCGCTCTGATGGCCGGGCTGCTCTTCTTCCTCGGCCTATCGTTGGCCGGGCAATTCGAAATTGGCCTCACGCTCACCAGCGCGGGCGGGGCATTGGCACAGAAGCAAGGCTACACGGGCAGCTTCTTCACCGGAGTGCTGGCCGTGGTCGTGGCCACGCCCTGCACCGCGCCGTTTATGGGAGCGGCAGTGGGTTACGCGCTGAGTCAGTCGTCTCTAGTCACCTTTGCCGTCTTCACCGCGCTGGCGCTGGGACTAGCCGCGCCTTATGTCGCGCTCACCCTGCAACCGGCCTGGACGCGTTTGCTCCCGAAGCCCGGCGCATGGATGGAAGTGCTGCGCCAAGCGGTTGCCGTGCCCATCTTCGCCACGGTAATCTGGCTGGCCTGGGTTTTGGCGCAGGCTTATGGAGCCGGTGTGCTTGCGGCGCTGCTGGCGAGCTTCCTGCTGCTGGCCATTGCCGGCTGGTTCCTCGGCCGCTGGCCGGCGCGGCGTTGGTCTACTGCGGTTGCCGCATTGATTCTCGCGGGAGTCGCTGCACTGGCTTTCTTTGCATCGAGAGAACTTATTGTTGCTCAGGAGAGCTTGTCTTCGCCAGGAGTCCAAGGCCAGTGGGAGCCGTGGTCAGCCCAGGCGGTCAGCCGTTATCAGTCTCAGGGGCGCCCCGTCTTTGTGGATTTCACCGCAAGCTGGTGCCTTAGTTGCCAGGTAAACGAGCGCGTGGCTCTGAACCAGCCCTCCGCTCAGAAGGTCTTCCAAACCGCCAACGTTGCGTTGCTTCGCGCCGACTGGACTCGCCACGACGAGGCCATTACGCAAGCCCTTACCGCCCTGGGCCGCAGCGGCGTACCCGCTTACGCTCTCTACGCTCCCGGCCAGAGCCAACCAGAGATGCTGCCGGAAGTGCTGACGCCGGGAATTGTGACGGATGCGCTGGGCAAGTTGCCAAAAGCTGCAACCCAAGCCAGCCCGCCAGCGTCAAACCTGAAGTAAGTTGATCGTCTGACTTCCCCTCAGGAGATTGACACTCATGAAACTCAGCTTTCGTCTTTCAGCCTGCGCGATTGTCGCGCCTGCGCTGCTCGTGGTTTGCGCTGCCGCACAGAACGTTCGCGTGGGCGTGTCTGCTCCGGGCTTTATAGCCACTGACTCACGCGGCCAAACCCAGGACCTGGCCCAATACCGCGGCAAGTACGTGGTTCTGGAATGGCACAATCAGGGTTGCCCCTACACGCGGAAGCACTACGTTTCCGGCAACATGCAGACCCTGCAAAAGGAATGGACCGCAAAGGGCGTGGTCTGGTTCACTGTCATTTCGTCCGCGCCCGGCAAGCAGGGCTACCGGACGGCGAGTGAGGAGAATGCCTATCTCGCACAGGTCCACGCCGTTCCTACCGCCGTTCTGCTGGACCCCGAAGGCAAGCTGGGCCGCCTGTATTCCGCCAAAACTACTCCGCAGATGATCGTGATCGATCCCGCCGGCAAAGTGATTTATGACGGAGCCATCGATAGCAAACCCACGCCCGAGGTTGACGACATTAAGAGCGCGGACAACTACGTCTCCGACGCGCTGACGGCGGCGATGGCAGGCAAGCCGGTGGCCAACGCGTTCACCCGTCCGTACGGCTGCTCTGTGAAGTATGCGGACTGAGCTAGGGACTGAGGGACTAGGGATCAGGGACAAGGAAAGACAGAGTAAACAGAAAATTACCTGCAAGGTTTTGAAAATATAAATAGGGGGGTGGGGGTGCCTTCAGGCGGTGCAGGCCGGGCACATACCTGACATCTTGAACCGAGGTGTGACCATTCTTTTCACCCTTCCAGTTTGCACTGAAGGATGGCAATTATCTGCAAATCTTAGATGCCTTTTTGGAAGGTAATTGAGGGTTAGGTCTCCCACCTTCGCGACAAAAACAAATGCGTCGCAAAGGTGGGATAGACAGCGTGATTAGAGCGAAACCAGAGTTGATGTGGCCCGTTGATTCTTGTGCTGGGTCGCCGCTCCCTGTTGGTCGCGTCGACTTGAGCGCAGTGGTTTCGGGATACAGTCACTCTGGTTTCTCTGTAGCCGGGTGTTGGGCTTTCAATGCGCAAAGACGGCCTTTGCTCCCTCTTCAATCTCGGCTGGGGTGGGTTTGGCGATGGTTTGTCCGATAGACCAGTACAAGCCGAAGGGATCCCGCAGCACGCCATAGCGGTCGCCCCAGAACTGGTCTTTCAAAGGCATCCTGACCTTGGCTCCTGCTGCCACGGCCTTGGCCCATGCGGCATCGGCGTCATCCGTCTGGAGGTGGAAGGTTACCGGGCAGCCTCCCAAGGCTTCCACGGTCTCGGGCTTAATGCCCATCTCGGCGGAGAAGTCGTCGTTGAGCATCAGATCGCGGTTGGCGATCTTCAGGCTGGCGTGCATGATTTTGCCACTGTTGGGCGAGAGGTGGCGAGCGGTTTCCTCCGCTCCAAATGCAGCCTTGTAAAAGTCGATCGCCGCGGCGGCGTTACTAACGGCGAAATGCGGGGAGAGGTTTAATAGTTCACTCATGTTTGTCCTCCATTTGTGGGGATTGTGGGGAAATCGCGGGTGCCTCGATCGGCCCGCGCGAGGAGATTCTAGCACTTTTTCTGCCTAATGTGGATCAAGGGATTTTGAAGAGTTTCGTATGCTGAGTTGCTCGGTCTCAACCGCGCTTGGCGGCCCGAATCCGTCGAATCTCTTCCATGCGCTGCGCCAGCATCTTTTCGCGGCCCTCTTGCGTGGGGTGGTAGTAGCTGCGCCCTTTGAGTGAGTCAGGCAGGCAATCCATGTCGGCCACTTTGCCCTCTTCGTTGTGGGCGTAACGGTAGCCCTTGCCGTAATCCAGCTCCTTCATCAGCTTTGTGGGCGCGTTGCGCAGGTGCAGCGGCACCGGCTCCTGGCGGGTCTCTTCGACCTCCTGCTTCACAGCGCCGAAGGCTGTGTAGACCGAGTTTGACTTGGGCGCGAGACAAAGATAGACGACCGCTTCGGCCAGCGCAAGATCTCCCTCTGGCGAGCCGAGAAAGTCAACGGCCTCCTTGGCCGAGAGAGTCAGGTTGAGCGCCTCGGGAGCGGCCAGGCCGATGTCCTCGATGGCCATGCGGACGATGCGCCGAGCGAGATAGAGCGGGTCTTCGCCGCCGGCGAACATGCGCGCCAGCCAGTAGAGCGCGGCGTCGGGGTCTGAGTTGCGTACGCTCTTGTGCAGAGCGGAGATCAGGTTGTAATGCTCCTCGCCGGTTTTGTCGTACATCAGGACGCGCTGCTGGACAGCTTCTCCGGCAATAGCTTTGTCGATTTTCTTCTTGCCTTCGACGGCAAGTTGCGCGGCGACTTCGAGCGCGTTGTAAGCGTTGCGGCAGTCGCCGCTGGAATAGCTGGCGATCAGTTGCAAAGCGTCTTCATCCGCGGTCAACTCCAGCGCGCCCAGGCCGCGCTCTTTATCTTCGAGAGCACGGCGCAAGAGAGCCGCGATCTGCTCCTCAGTGAGCGGTTCCAGCACGTAGACGCGGCAGCGGGAGAGGAGCGCCGAAATAATCTCGAAAGAAGGATTCTCGGTGGTAGCGCCGATCAGCCGGATGTCGCCGCGCTCCACGTAAGGCAGAAAGGCGTCCTGCTGCGCTTTGTTGAAGCGGTGAATCTCGTCAATGAAGAGAATGGTGCGCGAGTGCATTTTGGAGGCCTGGGCTGCCACAACCATCACCTGCTTGATCTCCTTGATGCCGCTCATCACGGCGGAGAACTCGATGAAGCTGGCCTTGGTGGTTTCGGCGATAATTTTCGCCAGCGTGGTTTTGCCCACCCCCGGCGGACCCCACAAAATCATCGATCCCGAATCGTCGTGCTCGATCTGCACGCGCAGCGGCTTACCGGGGCCGACCAAGTGCTCCTGGCCGCTCAATTCTTCCAGCGAGCGTGGGCGCATTCGCTCGGCCAAGGGCGCGGTGCGGAGTGGACGGCTAGAGCCTTCGGGCTCGTCGTCAAAGAGATTCATCGCGCACTCCTTCGCTGCCGCGAAGCCTCGTAGAGCAATACGCTGGCCGCTGCCGCCGCGTTGAGGCTTTCAACGGGGCCGGGGCAGGGAATCGTAACGGCACCATCGGCCAACTCAGCCAGCGCTTGAGGCACGCCGTTGCCTTCATTACCAATCAGCAGCGCGACGGGGCCGGCCAAGTCGATGCGGTCGGCTGGCTCTGCACAATTCGTCGCGGTGGGGAGGGCGGTCGTCCAAATTCTGACGCTGGCTGCGTGAAGGCGGGAAAAACATTCCTCCACACTCGTTTCCAGCAGCGGAAGCCGGAAGACGCTGCCGGCGGAGGCGCGCACAGCCTTGGGATTCCAGGCGCTGACGGTTCCGGGCAGACTGAGGATGGCCTGAGCGCCAAAGGCCTCGGCGGAGCGCAGAATCGTGCCCAGGTTGCCGGGGTCTTGCAGGCCAGCCAGGATGACAATGAGCGGCGCGGCCTTCGTCCGGCTGCCGAGAGCGTCGGCCCAGGCCCAGCTCGGCTGCTCAACGAGGGCCGCAACCGGTTGGGGCGATTCGGTCGAGAGCGCGGAATCCAGTAGCTCTTTAGGTACCTGCAGCACCTCTGTCTCCGCTGGCAGTGCCAGCCCATTCAGCAGATGCTCTGCTCCCTGCGCCACAAAAACACAAGGGATGCACAAGCCGGCGCGCAGGGCCTCCTCGAGCAGGTTTGGCCCTTCGATCCCCGCAAGCGCACGGCCATTGCCGCCGGCCAGACTGCGCCTGCCTTGGCCGGGATGGGTCAAAGCGCGGCGCAAATCCTTCAAGCGGACATTCTGCTTACTCTGTACAATGCGATAAGGCATCGGCACGTAACCTGTTGACGCTTAGCCGATTTTAAGCTGTTTTGCCGGACGGCGGCAGACGGGCGCGGAGGTTTCCGGCTTTGGGCCGGGACTTGCGCGGGGTACGGCGGCACTGCGGTTTTCGGTATTGTGGTAACTCATATCCTGGAACTGAGGTAGACCTTCTTGTCCGCGGAGATTTTGCGCGTCCATCCCGATGAACCCCAGCCTGACCGGATCGACTATATCGTCTCCTGTCTGCGCAAGGGAGATGTAGTTGCCTTGCCTACCGATACCTTTTACGGCCTGGCCGTGGACCCGGTGAATCTCCAGGCGGTGGAGCAGATTTATCAGATCAAGACCCGCCAGAAGCAAAAACCACTGTCCCTGCTGATTGCGTCGCTGGCGCAGGCGTATGAACTGGCGCGAGACACTGACCCCATGCTGGACAAGCTGGCCGAGCGCTTCTGGCCCGGTCCGCTAACCGTCATTGTGAGGGCCGGCGGAAAGCTGCCGCTGCGGTCTACGGCGAATACCGGCAACGTTGCCCTGCGCGTGCCCGACGCCGCCATTCCCCGCGCGGTTGTGGAGCGCTTCGGGCTGCCCATCACGGCTACCTCGGCCAACCTTTGGGGGGCGTCGGAGTGCAGCAATGCAGCTTGCGTCCGCGACCAGCTTGCCGACCGCATTCCACTGATCGTTGACGGCGGCACTACAGGCCGCGCGCGGCCCACCACAATCGTCGATCTTTCGCTGGGCGCCGGCCGCTGGGTAATTCTGCGCGAGGGCGCCATTCCGACGCATGAGATTGTCATGGTGTTGCAGCGATGACAATGGTCACTGACCGCTAACCACCCTTCACTGTTCCCTGTTCCCTGAGCCGAAGGTTCTCCATGCAGCACAGTTCCAACCCGAAAGTTCGCTGGTGGGCGATTCGCGTAGCGCTCCTGCTTATACTCACGCTGAGCATAGGGGGCTTGGGCTGGTGCCACTGGGTCTACTCAGAGATTGAACGCTATGCTGGCCAGGATCTAGCTGCCCAGGTTGTGCAAGGCGCTCCGGCGGACGCCATCGGCGTTTTTGGCGCGGCGGAATACGATGGCCGTCCCTCGCCGGTTTATCGCGCACGCTTGAACCACGCGCTCGTGCTTTACCATCGCGGCATCGCCCCGCTGATCATTACTCTGGGCGGCAACGGCGGCGATCAGTACAACGAGGGGGCCGTGGGCCGCGAGTACCTGATGACGATGGGCGTACCGGAGAGCGCTATCATCGCCGAAACCCAGAGCCGCAACACGGAGGAATCAGCCCGGCGCATCGCGGTGATTGCCCGCGCCAACGGATTGCGGCGGCTGGTGATTGTCAGCGACGGAACGCACCTGTTCAGGATCCATGAGATATGCGCCTCGGATGGACTGGACGTACTCACTTCGCCGCGGCCTCGCGTGGAAGTTGAAGGCGGAACAGGGGAAGGCGTAGGAGATTTCCAACGCATCGCGCATGAGATATTGAGTTACACGGCGTGGCGGATGCATTTGCATTGAGGCAAAAGCAATCCGGCGTGCGATGCTTGTTGAAGAGGGGCAAAGTGAAGACGCAGGGAATATGGATTATTGCGGTTGTTCTGGCTTTTTTTCTTGCACCCTGCAAGGGTTTGTTCGCGCAGAAGTCGAACTGCGGCGAGATTGATGCGATGGCGAAGATGGCGCGTGCGATCTCTTCCGGGGAGTTGGCCGCCAATCGATTGAAGGCGGGCGAGAGTTACCGCGCGCAGGTTGTCTTTGCGGAGATGGAATTTGAGTTTTATCCGCAAAAACATGATGTGGCTCTGCTACTGCTCAATCTCATTCCCAAAGACGATAACGAGCATCGTGCGGTTATGACTTTTGGCGATCACTTGTGCGACTTTGAGAATCCCCACGAGATGAAATCGCTGAATCAGATCGGCAATCACTTTCCGCGCGATCTGGCACGGGCGGTGCTGATTGCGCCGGAGAGACTTCCTGAATACGTAGCCTATTCCGTCGCGTCTGTTAAGGACCCGCACAGCGACTATGCGCTTCAAATGCAAAAAGTCTGCCGTGCCAGGCATACTGAATTTGTCCAAGCGATCGCAAAGATGCCCGCAGAGAAGATGGAAGAGTTTTTAAAATACGTCTTCAATCCTGATGGGTGCGATGCACTGGCTCTTCCTGAAGGGGAGTAGCGCTGTGGCCGCTTGAATTTGTGTAGCGCCTCCAGGCGGGCTGTCGTGCGGACGTCCTCGCCCGCGCGAAACTAACCCACGCCGGGATGTAACAATAACGCCAGCAACCCCAGGGCAAACGCCGCCGCGCTGGCTGTCGACAGGAAGTTGACCGCGTCGTTGTTCAGCCAGCCGCGCCGTTCCAGCGTTGCCCCCAGCAGGCTGTCGAAGAAAAGCCCGAAGACGCCGCCTGCGCAACTGATCCAGAACATTGCAGAGCCGCCGTTGAGCGCCATGCTTCCGGCAGCCGCCACAATCACCGCCGCTGCCATTCCGGCCAGAGTGCCAACGAGGCTGACGGCGCCGTCTGTGCCCGGCTCCGCCCGGCGCAGGGTGGTGATCATGCGCGGGCGTCCGCCAATTACCTGGCCGATCTCCGAGGAGACCGTATCCGCCGCAGCTTCAGCCAGCGCGGCCAGCCCTGCCGCAAGAAGCAGTGCTGGTGCCGCATGGGAGAGCCAGCGACTGGCTGCCAGCCACGATTGCGCCAGCCCATCCGAGAGCAGTGCGGCTACGCCCAGGTTGGCTGCTATCTGCGCCGCCGTGCGCCCCTGCTTCCGCTCCGCAGTGCCAAGCCGCTCCTTTGTCCCCCGACCCAGCCGCGTGGCGGCCCAGGTGAGCAAAAAGACAGCGAGCACCGGCAGCAGGGCGTTGTGCCACGGGGCATAAGGAAAAGGCTCGCTGGGAGTGAAGGTCGCTGTGGAAAACATCAGGCTGGCGGTGATTACCGTCCCGGCAAAGGCTCCGCCCGGCGTGGCTGCGCGCAGTTGAAGGACAGCCAGCCCGAGCAACAGGCTCAGGCCTGTCGTCCAGGCTGCCACTGGCCAGCAATTCACCGCCCACCAGTGCGCCTGAAGCACGACGCTGGCGCCGGCGAAGGGCAGGACCAGAAGAAGCACAAGTTTCGATTGCCAGATCAGCTTGATTCGAGCCACGCTTCCATCGTAACCTGCAGGAGCGTTGAAGACCGGCGGTGCGAGGGGTCGCCCGTCTGCGGCCTTCTGACGGCCTTCTGTCGCCCTGGGGCGCCAAAGGCCCGGCTGCCTGATTTACAATCACGAAGTAAGCAGGAAAGAACTGAATGAGGCTTTTTCGGATGAGTTTTGGACAGTCGGGTGTACGGTTGGTTCAGGCGGGCGCGGCCTTTTTGGCTGCAGCTCTCATCGCTGGTTGCGGAAACAATTACCGGCCCGTGGTTACGCCCGTTAACCCCAGCGGCCCCGCGGCACAGCCACAGTCATATGCAATAGCGGTTTCATCCTCTTCCACCACAGCGGCCGGCACCGCCACCATCATTGACTACTCCGGTGACACGATTTTGGCCTCAGCGCCCATCGGCCCTGGCCCGTCTGCGTTTACCCTGGATGAAACCGGTTCCAACGGCTACACAATTAATAGCGATGGAACTCTTACCAACTTCCCTGTTTCCAACACTTTGCAGAAGAAGAGCGTGACCTACACGACGCTGGAGAACTGGGCACTGCCGTTGAATCTGTTCTCGCCCTCCTCCGGGCTTTGGGCTGCCGATCTTTGTGCTAAAAATTCCCCTTCGTCCCCGTGCCAAAACGCTGCCGATGATTTCACCGGAAGCCCCCAGGCTTTCCTGCTTTTCATTCCAACGGCGGCCACCAGCCCTGTTCCGGCCAACACCCCGGTCATGGTGGTCGGTGCTGGCCTTCGCGGCTCACGGTACTTTGCTATGAGCCAGAACCTCGTAACTTCCGCGAACCCCAATCCCACCGGGATGGAGTGCAATGTTTCGCCCACGGCGCAGCCCGCCGGCGCGGTGACCGCAATCGAGGTAGCCAATAATACGACTGATACACCTATTCCTGTGGGATCGTGCCCGGTTTATGCCGTCGAGAGCAGTGATGGTCAGCGGCTCTTTGTAATCAATCGGGGCAGTGACACTGTTTCGGTGATCAACGTTCCGGACGATACCTCAGACGCCTGCACACCGTTCCTCAACCAGGCCGGTCAGACGGTGACCTGCCACCCCACCTTGCCGCTTTCTCTCGCGGCGGTGAGCGCGTTGAACACCATTAAGTCCGGGTCCGGTAACCCTCCCAATGGAACAACCGGTATGCCCTCGGTGGCTGGCCCGGTCTATGCCGAATACAACAGTGCCAAGAGCCTGCTGGTGGTGGCTGACTATACCGGCAACACGATCAGCGTCATCGACGTGAGCCTGGATGAGTGGGGTAACGACAGCTCGACCTTCGGCACCACCTATACGATTCCGGTGGGCACCAACCCGGCAAGCGTAACCGTTCTGCTGGATGGCAGCCGTGCCTATACGGCCAACCAGACCGATCAAACGGTGACTGTCGCGAACCTGAGCAGTTACACGGTGGAAAAGACGCTGCCTGTTACCGGCCATCCGCGCACCGTTGTTAATACTCAGAATTCGATCTACGGCAAGGTTTATGTGGCTTCGCCGGACAGCCCAGATCTGACCATCATTGCCACCGGGGGAGACAACCCGGATACGGTGGATACTACGCTGGATCTGTACTCGGGCAACCTTGTGGATGTGCGCGTTCAAGCACAGAATGGCACCAGCGGAAACAACAATAATTTGAGCAGGATTCCCGGCTACGGCCAGCCCTGCAACCTGCCACTCACTGATTTCAATCCTGCAACGAGCTCAAATGCAACGCTTTCAAACTGCCAGGATAATGCTTCGTCGTCGCTCGTTGAGCCGCCAACCGTCAGTTGCTCGGCCAGCCCAAGCACGATCAAACCGGGTGACACCAGCACTGTCACCGCAGTCGGTGTCAGTCCGCTGAATCTTCCGTTGACCTATAGTTACTCGGCCACGGCGGGCTCGATCAACGGCAGCGGCAACACGGCGACGTTCAATTCGACCGGCGCGCCGACCGGCCCGGTCCTGATCACCTGCAGCGTGACCGACAGCGAAGGTCAGATCGCCAGCGGGAGCACCAGTGTGACCATCGTCCCGCCGGTGTAAACTAGGCCGCGCTGGAAGCCCCTTCGGCAGCCAGCGTGTTCGGAATAGCTCTGAAAAGCCAAAGGTTTCTTCCCGCGAGGGAAGGTTCCTTTGGCTGTTTTTGCGTCTGGCAAGTGGTGCATCGACGGGCGTGTGAAACGATAAAGAAATGGCCGCCGAAGCAAAAATGCGCGTAGATCTTCTGCTCGTCGAGCGGGGACTGGTTCCCAGCCGGGAGCGGGCGCGTGCGCTCATCCTCGCCGGCCGCGTTCTGGTGCGGGAGCAGAAGGTAGAGAAGGCCGGGTCAACCGTGCCCGTTGGCGCTCCCATCCGCCTTCTGGGCGAGGAGCAGCCCTATGTGAGCCGCGGCGGGCTCAAGCTGGCCGCGGCGCTGGAACACTGGCCCATCACTGTGCAGGGGCGCGCTTGCCTGGACGTGGGCGCTTCAACTGGCGGATTTACTGATTGCCTCTTGCAACACGGGGCTGCGCACGTGACCGCTGTCGATACCGGCTTCGGCCAGATTGCCATGAAGCTGCGCAGCGACCCGCGCGTGCGCCTGCTGGAGCGCTTCAACGCCCGTTTTCTTGAGCCTGGAGCGCTGTCTGTGGAGCAAGGCAGCCCCGAGATCACGCTGATAGTGATGGACGTCGCGTTTATTTCGGCTACGCTGCTGCTTTCGCCGGTCTTCGCCGCCGCTCCGCTGCTCACGGAAGCCGTCGTCCTGGTGAAGCCGCAGTTTGAGGCCGGGCGCGGCCACGTGGGCAAGGGAGGGATCGTTCGCGACCCTGAGGCGCACAAGCTGGCCATCGACAAGGTTGCTGATTGTGTCTGTTCACTTGGCTGGGAGGTGGCCGGGACGATTCCGTCGCCGATTACCGGCGCGGAAGGGAATCACGAGTTTTTGCTCTATGCGCGGCGACCGTTGCCATAAAGTGAAGGGCGCTCATTAGTTGGCCTCGCAGTAGGCCGCATCCGTTACACTGAGACCGCATGGTTCGCGTCGCTATTGTCTGCAAGCCGCATAAGAAAGAGCTGGCCCAGCTTCTGCCGGAGCTGGTCGCATGGCTGCGCCTGCACGGCTATGAGCCGGTGCTGGACCTTGAGGGCGGGCAATACACGACGGCAGCGCCGGCTGTGGACCGCGCATTGATGCCCGAACAAAATCCGGGGCTGGTCATTGTTTTGGGCGGAGATGGAACGCTTCTGTCCGTGGCGCGCACCTTTGCCTCGACAGGCACGCCCATCCTCAGCGTGAACCTGGGCTTTCTCGGCTTCCTGACCGAGGTTCGCCTGGTCGATCTTTATCCCACGCTGGAGAGCTGGCACGGCGGCCGCCATGACCAGGACGCGCGCGCCATGCTACACGCCGAACTGTGGCGCGGGGGCGCGCTCTGCTCCAGTTATGAAGCGCTGAACGATGTCGTCATCTCCAAGGGCGACATTTCCCGCATGGGCGATTTCGCCGTCGAGTTGGACGGCAAGAAGGTGGCCCGCTTCCGCGCTGACGGGGTCATCGTCTCCACTCCCACCGGCTCTACGGCTTACACGCTGGCCGCCAACGGCCCCATCCTGACGCCCAACGTGGACGCCATGGTGGTGACGCCCATCTGCCCGCATCTGCTCACGCTCAGGCCCATCGTGGTTCGCGGCGACGCCTCGCTCATCGTACGCGTGGAGGGCGTCGCCAACCCGGCGCTGCTGACCGTGGACGGCCAGAAGGCTG
>Ga0302197_10000398_pt1 | contig 43803 bp, 33 predicted proteins | sample II_Bog_N2_1_FD_193526 | JGI IMG/M metagenome (GOLD analysis project Ga0302197, IMG submission 193526) | Peat permafrost microbial communities from Stordalen Mire near Abisko, Sweden - II_Bog_N2_1 | ecosystem: Environmental > Terrestrial > Soil > Wetlands > Peat | place: Sweden: Abisko... | reverse complement strand
GTTGCCCTGGGTAATGTCGTTGAACGCCGAGGCAACCTTTGCCGCGTAAATTGCCGGCTGAATGAACCCCACCTGCGTGCCGAGTTGCTCGTTGGCCACGGCCACTAATCCAGCCCAAAGCGGAGCAACCGCGCTGGTGCCGCCGATCGTGCTTGTATCGCCGTCCACGCGAATCGTGTAGCCGGTCGTTGGGTCGGCATCGCCGGCCACGTCCGGCACGCCGCGCCCGCCTGTTTTGCCACTCGGCTTCGGCACCTTCGCGTTCGCCTGCCAACTGGGCAAGGCAAACACATTGCTCACGCCGCCGCCGGTCGCGCCATCCTTGAGCGCCAGTTCGTTCCACACCACTTCGGAGACAATCGTCGCTCCGTTGGCGTCGAGCTTTGTCCCTCCGCACGCCAGCACATGCGGACTCGACGCAGGAAAGTCGACATTGTTGCCGGTCAATCCGTCCGTTGACCCGTTGTCGCCGGCGGCAACGGTGATGGTGACGCCCAGCGCGGCAGCAGACTGGCAAGCCGCGTCCAGCGCCGTCATCGACTGCCACGTCCAGGTCGATTCCGGTCCGCCCCAACTGATCGATATCACGCTCGGTTTGTTGGTTTCGTCGTGCACCGCGGTGGTGATGGCGTCGATAAACCCCTGGTCCGTGTTGGGCGTAAAGTAAACCGCGATCTTCGCCCCCGGCGCCACTGACGCAGCTACTTCAATGTCCAGCATCACCTCTCCGTCGGCGCTGTTGGCATTCGATGGAGCGTTCTTGCCTCCATCCACCAAGACGGCGGTTATGGCCGGCGCGGGGAGACCGAGCGTTTTGAAGTAGGCGGTGAGATCGGCTTGCCTGTACCCTCCGCCGAGTTCGATGATCCCGATGGTTTGCCCGGCTCCGCTGGCGTTTGCCGGGAACTTGTACGCCGTGGCGACTTGGGGCGGGGTGTAGCTGGTGGGGGCCGCAGGGCCCCGCTTGTGAGTGCGAAAGTGCGGCTGTGCCTGGGGACGGTTATCCAGCCCCAGCACAGCCTCCACTACGTCCTTCAGCGATGCCGGCAGATGAATGCCGCCTTCGCGTACCCGGCGCTCGACTCCATCCACTGTTTTCTGTTCCAACACCACGCCAAAGGCCTTCTGGATGTCAGCAGCAGTGCCGGTAAGCTGCACTGTCCGGCGCGCCGAAGCGGTGGGATCGGCCTCGACCTTCAGGTGGAACTCTTTGGCAAACGCCTTGATCTGCTTGATCGCCGAAGGATCGGCGGAGTGATGCGCCTTGAACGAGGCGCGGGTTACGCGAACCGGTCCGTTCGCCCTGCCGCCGCGCTGGTTGATCTTCAGCGGTTCTTTGCGTTTCACAATGACAGAGACAGTCACCTTCGACTTGGGTGGCGTAGCCTTCACGTGAACGGAATTGGGAGCCACGGCTTTCTCACTCCCAGCCAGGACGACGCGCTTCTGCTCTGCAAATTGCGGTGGCTTGACTGAATTTGCCTGCGGGGGCTTTACCGAGCGCGCCTGCGGAGACCGGACGAAGTTTGCCTGTGGAGGCTTGACCGATAGCGGGCGCGGAGTAAGTGTCATCTGTGGAGGTTTGACCGGCATAACTTGCGGAGCCCTGACCGCGTTCGCCTGTGGAGGCTTGACGGAATGGGATTGGATGCGTGGGGAATTCTTCATGACTAACCTCGCTTTTTTCTCGCCCAAGCCTCTTTCTCCGAGTCTTGGACCGGTTGACTCCGAATGATAGCGTGTATTCTTGCGACGGGATACAGCAATTTTCGTCAAACGAAGTTTTTTTGATAACTCCGCCTGCCGGACGACCTCCTTCCTAGCCGCCGAAACGCTTCGCCCCAGGCCTCATCCAATCCCGAATGTTCATGCATCAATGGCTGCGCGACTTCCGCTGGCACTGCGAGCGAAGATACCCCAAGGTCAGGGGCGGTTGGCCTTTGCTTTCTGATCCCTGCTTTTCCCCGTTACAATCAAATGAAGATGATTCGTTTCTCAACAGCTGGGGAATCGCACGGGGAGGCGCTGATTGCGCTGGTCTCGGGTCTGCCCGCCGGCATCCCTGTCGATCTAGAATTTGTGAACCGCGAGTTGTGGCGGCGTCAGCAGGGTTACGGCCGGGGCGGCCGAATGAAGATCGAGACCGACAAGACCCACGTGCTCTCCGGCGTGCGCCACGGCAAGACCATCGGCTCGCCGATTGCCATCGAAATCGTCAATCGCGATTGGAAGAACTGGGAAGAAAGGCTGCCCGTCGAAGTCGGCGACCCCGCGCTGCATCAGGCGGTAGCCTCGCCGCGGCCCGGCCACGCTGACCTGGCTGGCGCCCTCAAATTCAATTTTCCCGACGCCCGCTATGTGCTGGAGCGCGCCTCAGCCCGCGAATCCACAGCGCGCGTGGCTGCCGGAGCCTTTACCAGGTTGATGCTGCGGACACTGGGGATTGAAATCGCCAGCCACGTCATCCGCGTGGGCCGCGTAGCGCTTGAACGCTCCGCCACATGGGAAGAGATCGCCGCCTCCGCATCCAAAGATGAGGTTATCCTCGGCTGCATCGATGAGCCGACCGAGGCGTGCATGGAAGAAGAGGTCGAGGAAGCTGCCCGCACTGGCGACACCGTAGGCGGCATCTTCGAAGTTGTGGCTCACGGCGTTCCCGCCGGACTGGGCTCTTACGCCAACTGGGACGAGCGCCTCGACGGCCAGCTCGCCGAGGCGGTGATGAGCATTCAGGCGGTCAAGGCCGTCGAAATCGGTCGCGGCATGGAAGCTGCCGAATCCTTCGGTTCCCGCGTCCACGACCCCATCCACTACGCGGCGGAAGACAACGGCAAACCTACCCGCTTTGCCCGTCCGCAAAACAATGCCGGCGGCATCGAGGGCGGCGTTTCCAACGGCGAAGACATTATTGTTCGCGGCTACCTGAAGCCCATCTCGACTCTGCGCAAGCCGCTGGCGTCGGTGCGCTTTGACACCCGCGAGCCAACCAGCGCAAGCTACGAGCGGTCGGATATTTGTGTTGTCCCGGCGGCTGGAGTAGTCGGCGAAGCCATGGTGGCGCTCACCATCGCCCGCCTGGCTCAGGAAAAATTCGGCGGGGATTCCGCCCTGGAATTGCAGCGAAATTTTCTCGGTTACATCCAACAGATACGGAGCTATTAGCAGACTGATGATTCTCAAGATTCTTAAATATCCCGATCCTGTGCTCTCTCGTCCCGGCGAACCGGTCACCGAGTTCGATGCCGAGCTGCGCAAGCTCGTCGCCGATATGTTCGAAACTACCTATGCCGAGCAAGGCATCGGCCTGGCCGCTCCGCAGGTGGGCGTATCCAAACGCTTGGCCACGGTTGACCTCAGCATGGGGAAAAACCCAAAAGACAAGCTGGTACTCATCAACCCCGAGATCATTTTTCGTGACGGCAAGCAATACGAGGAGGAAGGCTGCTTGAGCTTCCCCGAAATCCGCGAGAAGGTGTCACGCGCGGCCAAAGTACGCATCCGCGCCCAGGACGAGGGGGGCAAGTGGTTCGAGATGGACGGCGAGGAGCTGCTCGCGCGCTGCTTCCAGCACGAGATTGACCACGTGGATGGCATGTTGTTCATCTTCCGCATGAGCGCCCTCAAGCGCGACTTGTCGCTGCGCAAGATTCGCAAGATGCAGCGCGACGGCGAGTGGTAGAAAGATGAAACTCATATTCTGCGGCACTCCGCAGTTTGCTGTGCCCACTCTGAAGGCATTGCTAGCGGCGGACCACGAAATCGCATTGGTTGTTTCCCAGCCCGACCGCCCCGTAGGCCGCGACCGCCAGCTCACCGCTCCGCCCGTGAAGCTGGCCGCGCTCGCCGCTGGCCTCAAGGTTGCGCAGCCCGAGAAGATTCGCAACAATCCCGAATTTCGCGCGCAGATCGAAACCATCGCGCCCGACGCCATCGTCGTCGTTGCCTACGGGCGTCTGATTCCGCCGTGGATGCTCGCGCTGCCCCGGCTGGGCTGCATTAACCTGCACGCTTCCTTGCTTCCCCGATACCGCGGCGCCGCGCCCATCCAGTGGGCTGTGGCGATGGGGGATACCATCACCGGCAACACCACCATGCTCCTCGAAGAAGGCCTCGACACCGGCCCCATTCTGCTCCAACAGGCGATGGTCATCGCACCCCACCAGACCGCGGCAGACCTCTTCGATCTTCTGGCTGAAGGCGGCGCGCCGCTGGTGGTCAAAACTCTGGCCTGTTTGGACAATAAGACCATCGAGCCCAAGCCGCAGAATCATGCAGGAGCCACTTTTGCCCCGCTTCTCAACCGCGAAGACGGCCGCATGGAGTTTGCCGCGCACACGGCGATAGAGCTCAAGAATCGTTGGCGCGGCTTCCAGCCCTGGCCGGGCGCATTCACCGCGCTCGACGGCAAAAAGCTGATCGTTCATCGCATGGAGGTCGCGGATGCGCCCGCCTCTCAGGAATCGAGCTCGGCCGGTCCCGCTCCCGCCAAAGCTGCTTCCGCCGATTCCGCCTCCATCCTCCCCGGCCAAATTCGCATCCAGGACCATCGGCTGCTGGTTGCCTGCGCCGGAAACACCTGGCTCGAGCTCGTCGAAGTTCAACTCGAAGGCAAGAAACGCCTCGCGGCAACCGAGTTTCTGCGCGGAATCGCACTTCCCGCCAACGCATGGCTCGGCTAATGCCAATGGCCAAAATCTCCTCAGCGCGCAAGGCCGCCTTCCAGATTCTGATGTCCGTCGAGCGCGGCCAGTCCCACTCCGACGATCTGCTGCGCGGCAAAGCCGTCAGCGCGCTCTCTGCGCCCGACCGCAATCTGGCCACAGCGCTAGTCCTGGGCGTGCTGCGCTGGCAGATTCAACTCGATCAGCAGTGCCAGACGCTGCTGAAGCGGCCCGATGCGAAGCTCGATCCTGAGATTCGCATCGCTTTGCGGCTGGGCGCATTCCAGTTGCTCCACATGGACCGCATCCCCGCCCGCGCCGCAATCGACGAAAGCGTCGAACTGGCTCAGCAAATGGGCCACCATTTCGCCTCCGGCATGGTCAACGCTGTCCTGCGTAAAATGGCCAGATATAAGCAGACCTTGGACAGCCTCTCAGCGCCTATCGAGGACCTGGCTTTGAAAGGGCACGACTTTAGTCGTGCCACAAGCGCAGGAAGTGCGGGCGAGGCTTTACAGGATGCAGAAAAACCGGACCTCGGCTCGCGATTGTGTCAGGGCATGACTTCAGTCGTGCCGCAAATGCACCAAAAAGAATGTGGCGCTTTAGCCCCTGAGGGAATGCATTCTAGAGAATCCGCGACCGACTTGGCTCTCGCCCTCGCCCACCCCATCTGGATCGTCGAGCGCTGGATCAGCTTCTACGGCCTTGACTTTGCCCGCGATCTCTGCCGCCACGGCCAAAACCAGCCTGCCCTGACCCTGCGCCTTGCCGGCCCGGCCGCAGATGCCGAACTCGATGCCGCCGGCATCGGTCTCGAACCCGGCGAATTGCTCACGGCCGCGCGAACCGTCATCTCCGGCAACCTGACCGCTGCGCTGCTCGACGGCAAGCTGCTTGATCATGTCCGTCTTCAGGACGAAGGCTCGCAACTGGTGGCAGAGCTGGCCTCCTGCATCAACGAGAATCCCCACCAAAAAGTAAAAACAATCCTCGATTGTTGCGCCGCTCCCGGCGGAAAGACACTCATCCTGGCCGAGCGCAACCCGCAAGCCCGCATCGTAGCCTGCGAATCCAGCGCGGCAAGACTTGAGCAGTTGAGGAAGCGGCTGGCTTATCTCGGCGAACGGATCGAGTGCCGCCAAGCGGACGCAACCCTGCTTACGGAAGACTCCGTCTACGACATTGCCTTGGCCGATGTGCCCTGCAGCGGCACCGGAACGCTGGGCCGCAACCCGGAGATTCGCCACCGCCTGCGCCCGGAAGACCTCACGCGCCAGGCCGAACGCCAGCGCGCAATTCTTGCTGCCGCGTTGCGTGCTGTTCGTCCCGGCGGTCGCGTCGTCTATTCCACCTGTTCACTGGAGCCGGAAGAGAACGAGCAGGTTATAGCCGCTGTGCTTACGGCAACACCCAACGCCCGCCTGGTTTCGCTCCAAGAGCGCATCGGCCATCTTCTTGGCGAGGGCATTCTCACTGCTACCGGCGCTGAGCGCCTGCGCGGCTCGCTAACGACAGAAGGCTTCCTCCGCCTTCTTCCTGGCGCATTTCATACGGACGGCTTCTTCATTTGCTTGATTGAGCGAACGAACTAACTCCGCTAACTGCGCTGCTAAGCTCACTCGCTAGCCAGCCGCAACTCCGCGTAGTCGCATCCCAACTCAACGCACAGAGCTTCCACCACCAGTTCGTGATCGGCGCGCTGCGGCAAGCCGGAGACGGTCACGCTGCCCACTACGGCTGCTCCCGCCACGGCCAGCGGAAATGATCCGCCATGCGCGGCATAGTCGGCCACCGGCAGGCCAAATTTTTCAAGCAGCGTTTCGTTCTTCACCTTCAGGCTCAAGCCCATGGCATACGAGCTGCGATGGAAGCGCGCCACCAAGTTGCTCTTGCGCCGCACCCACTCCGCATTGTCCGGAGTGGTGCCGTCCAACGCCGCATAGAACAGAGGCTGTCCGAAGCGTCGCACGTCGATCACCAGCACCAAACCACGTTCGACAGCCAGAGTTCGCAGCTTCGTACCTAGCTGCCACGCAACCTGCGCGTCCAGTCGTGGCAACACAAGTTCACGCTCCTGCAGCGCCACCCGCTCCAGATCTTCGCTTAATCCCATTTCAATCTCGCCTCCATCGGCTCTATATCGCAACCGTGCCGGCCCTATTCCCTGTTCCCTATTCCCTGTTCCCTGCACTTCTCACTTCGCCACCGTCAACTTCACCAGCACGCCTTGCTCCACGCGCGTGCCGGCTGCTGGCTGTTGCGCCATCACCGCGCCCGGCTTCACCGGAAGCGCAGGCGCCGCATCTCCGCTGCCTACGGGTGCTACAGGCACATTCACAAACTGGGGCTTCGCGGATTGAATGCCCACCCGCGTCAACTCCGCTTGAGCAGTCACGACAGGAAGGCCAGTCAGGTCGGGCATGACAAAGGCGTCAGGCGCATCGTCGTCTGGCGCGGCAACGAGCAAGTCGATGCTGGGTCGCGCAATTCCCAGCGCGTGCGCCGGCGGGTCCTGCGCCAGCACCGTTCCTTCGGCAGCCTTGCCGTAGGGCAGCCGCGCCGTCACACCCGCCTCCAGGCCCACGCGCCTCAACTCAAGCGCCGCCACGCGCTCGTCCAGGCTCACTGTCTCCGGCACTTCAACCTTTTGCGGTCCCAGGCTCTCGGAAACGCGCACCCGCCACTCCCGCCGCACCACGGTTCCCGGCACGGGCGATTGCGTAAGAATGTGCCCAGGAGCCACGTCGCCCGAGTAGTAGCGATTGTCCACGTCCAGATCCAGCCCCAGCCCCGAAGTCTGGCTGCGCGCTTCCGCCACGGTCATGCCCTTCAGCGAGGGCACACGCACCTCAGCCCCGTGAATGGCGAAGTGCATGGTGGTGATGGCGGCCAGCAGCGCCACGGCCACCAGCGCCATCACCAGCGAGGCCACTTGAAAAAAGTTGATTACAGGACGATGCATCATTACTTTGACTCTTTGTCAGGATAGACGATCTCGCGCCCGACCACGGGGAACTCTCTGCTTCCGTTTGTCTAAGCAGCAATGCCTCACGCACTGCGTGAGGCATCGGTTCGAGCGCGGTCTTTCTGTTCCCTTATCTTAGTTGAACAAATCCTTCATTTTCTCGATCAGGCTGTGCGACGCGGGCTTGTTTTCCACGGCGAGCGATTCGGCAAGTTGAGCGACCAGATCGCGCTGCGCGCGAGAAAGCTTGCGGGGAATCTCAACCATCACCTTCACGATCAGGTCGCCAGTTCCCTTCTCGTTTAGGAATGGGATGCCTTTGCCGCGCACGCGCAGCTCTTTGCCGCTCGGCGTGCCCTCGGGAACCTTCAAAGTGACCGGACCGCCGATGCCGGCAATCTCGATTTCAGCGCCGAGCGCGGCCTGAGGAAAGCTGATGGGGACGACGCATCGCAGGTTGTAGCCGTCGCGCTGAAAGAATTCATGAGAACGGATGGCGAGCACCACATAGAGATCGCCCGCAGGCGCACCTGCTCGGCCGGCATCGCCTTCGCCAGCGTAGCGTATGCGGGTTCCACTCTCGACGCCGGGCGGCACTTTGACGCTGAGCTTGAGCTCTTTGGTCACGCGGGTTTCGCCGCGGCAAACCGTGCAAGGATCTGGGATGACCTGGCCGGTGCCGCCGCAGGCCGTGCAGGCGCGGGCCACGGCGAAGAAGCCCTGCTGGTAGCGGACCTGTCCGCGGCCCTGGCATTGGCTGCACGTGGCGGGTCCGCGGCCGGAGGCGCTGCCACTGCCGTGACATGTGCCGCACGGCTCGAGGTGGCGAATCTTGACTTCGGTTTCGTAGCCGAAGATAGCGGCCTCGAAGTCCACAGTCAGGTCAAAGCGCAGGTCGTCGCCGCGCTGCTGCCGGGTGGCGCGCCGGGAGCTGCCGCCCACAGAAAACATTTCGCCAAACAAGTCGCCAAAGATGTCGCCAATGTCAACGCCGCCGGCAAACGGCCCGCCGAATCCCTGGCCGGCCCCGCTGACGCCGGCATGGCCGTAGCGGTCGTAAGCGGCGCGCTTGTCGGCGTCGCTCAACACCTGATAGGCCTCACTGGCTTCTTTGAATCGCTCCTCGGCGGCATGGTCGCCTGGGTTGCGATCAGGGTGGTGCTTCATCGCCAGCTTGCGATAGGCGCTCTTCAATTCCTGGTCGCCGGCATCGCGCGAAACGCCCAGAACCTCGTAATAGTCGGGTTTGCTCACTCTAGTATTAGCGCTCATTCGCTTTTCTGTTTCGGGTTGGAGTTTATGCGCACCAGCGCGGGACGCAGAAGACGATCACGCAACTTGTAGCCGCGCCGAATCTCCTCGGCCACGTGCTGGTCGGGCAGGTCTTGGCGCTCGACGGTGCCGAGGGCCTCATGATGGTGGGGATCGAACTCCGCGCCAACGGCAGGAATCGCCGTCACATTCAACTGGCGCAGAACATCTTCCATCTGTTTCACGATGATTTCGACGCCGGAACGCAACTGCTCGGCAGTACTGTCGGACTTGAGCGCCAATTCGAAGTGGTCCATTACCGGCAGAAATTTTTCCACCACGCTGCCCACGGCGTAATCGCGGTCAGCGGCGCGCCCGCGCTCGGACCGCTTGCGGGCATTCTCGAACTCCGCCTGCAACCGGGCGAGGCGGTCTAGCAGTTGATCGCGCTCAGCCTTGAGCTGGTCAAATTGCTCACGAGTTACGGGCTGGGCCTCACCCGCTTCTTCGCCCGTCTTCTGGCTCGCAGCCTGGTTCGCCTCTGGCGCGGGCATTTCAATCACGGAATGTCCAGCTAACGCGGCAGACGCCTCTTTGGACAAGGTCAACTCTGGTTCTTGTTCTGGCATGGTTCTACTCAATCTCCGAAACAACTCTCTCGCTTGTTTCAATGATAATTTCCACGGCAAGCACCGGCTTCTCTCTTGCTTCCCGGGAGCAATGCAGGTTCCGATACCAGCCTGCCTGCGCCCCTAGTCAGCGGGAACTTCCAGCAGGCGCTCAGAGAGCTTTGCGATGTAGCGCACTGCCTGAATCATCTCTTGATATTGGATGCGCGTGGGTGCGATAACGGCTACCGTGCCCAGATTGGCGCCATGAAGCCGCGCCGGCGCGCCAATGAGCACCAAGTCCTGCATGGCTTGCGAGGCCTCATCCAGACCGCTCTGGCCCAGACCCACCACCACGCGCACCTCCTGCTGGCGGCCGTCCACATAGGCTGTGAGCAGCTCGACCAGCCGCTGTTTGGCTTCCAGCGCCAGCAGCATCTGTCGCAGCCGCTCGCGATCCACTTCGGCGCCGATAAGGTTGGCCATACCGTCCACAAAAATGGCTGGACCGGTGTCTCCGCCAGCCAGCGCGCCCTTGCGGCAAAGCTCCTCGACCGAGGTCAGCATCTGGTGATAAGCCTCGCGGTCGAGTTCGACGCGCCGGGCCACTTCGGCGCGGATGCGCTCAATGGGCCATCCGCGAAAGTTCTCGTTGAGGTAGCGTGCGGCCGTTTCCAACTCGATTTGGTTCAGTTCGCGATCCAGAGCCAGCACGCGATCTTGCACTGCGCCGGCCTGAGTAACCAGCACGGCGAGCACGCGGCTGGTAGAAAGCCGTGAAAAGTGAATGTGCTCCAGCACCTGGCCAGCCGTGGAGCTGGCAAGCGCAACGCCCAGGCCACTGGAAAGCAGCGCCAACACGTGCGATGTGCGCTCCAGATAATCGTTGGTGCTGGCCACGCCCGAAAAGCTCTCCTCGATCTGCTCGCGGTATGCTTCGCTCAAAGACGACGGCCCAAATGAAGATGCGTTTGGCTGCACAGCGCCCATGCCCGAGGCTTGCACCCCGGTGGCCATGTGGCCGGGCTGGGTAATCTGTTCAACGTAGTAGCGGAAAGCGGCGGCGGTGGGCACGCGGCCAGCGGAGGTGTGAGGCTGTTCCAGCAGTCCGGCTTCACCCAGCGTGGCCATCACGTTGCGGATGGTCGCCGAACTCAGACCTTCCCGGTCGGAGAGAAAGCGCGCGACCGCCTGCGAAGCCACCGGTTCGCCGGTAGCGATGTACATTTCGATGATGGCCGTGAGCACCAGCCGCTCTCGCGGACTGACGCGCGCATCAGGCATCTTCCTCGCTCTCCGTTCCGGGCTTGAAAATGGCTCTTAGAGCCAACCTGCCCGGCGCTGAAAAAAGCCACTCAGCCCTTGCTTTTTCTATCATTTAGGCAAGAAAAAGAGCAAAGCTCTCCTCTCTAATTCTAGGGAGCGGCAACGGTCGCTGTCAACATGAGCGCCGGAGGCGGTGCCCCGCTACGGCTGGTTGTAATAGCCGGAGCTGGTGCGGGCTGTCAGCGCCGGGTTGTCGACGAGCACCTTCAGATCGTGATATTCGTTGACGCCATTCGCGTGCGGCGGATCGAATGAGATGGTGTAGTAGGCGCCTGCATCCTGAACACAACGGTCAATCTGGGCTGCCATATCGTTATCTGGGCCGACAACAAGCCCGCCGGTCTCCACGGCGAAGACCTTCAGGCCCAGGTTGGGAAGATTCATCTTCGCCGGCTTCTGTACCCCTTTCAGAAAGCCTTGATAGAGAAACGTGTTCAAATTGGGTTGCCCGAGCGAGACGCTGTAAACAGAGATGCGCGCCTCGCGCAGCCTGGTGGAAAGCTCAACGAGCGCATCGTAGTTCTGTTGCTGCTCCTTAAATGTGACGTCAATGCTCGGATTATCGAAGAACGGCCAGCCGGGGCCGGTCCAGATCAGCAACTTCCTGCCCGGCTTTTTCGCTTCAGTCTCGGCAATGTTGTGGAACATTTGGAGCGAGAGCTGAAATCGCTCGGATGCGCCCCAGAACCCGGCTGACCTGTGAATGGTGCGCAAATGGTTGTCGATCCGGCTGATGTCCTTGGCCAGCCCGTTTCCGTCATAAGTGGGCCGGCGCTGGGCATCCACGCCCTTGTCGGTCAGCATGAAGAGCGATACCGGCATCGCGAGATGCCCGCCGTTCTGATACAGGAAGTTCGCAATCTGCTGCCGCGTAAGGGCAACCTCTGAGAACGGCTCATTCACTGTGTCGAGGAGCAGAATGACTTCAACCGGTGGGTTGGCTCTTTGCGCACTTCCCCCGAAAGCTCGAAAGGAGAGAATCCGGCCGGGTTGGTTATTGTCCAGCAACGTGAAATCCTTGAGCTCCAAACCGGATACGGGCGCTCCCGCCTTGTTGGTGACCTCTACATCGAGGTAAATGGAGCCTTTCTTCTTTTCGGGAGTGGCTGCGGGACGTACACTGAGCGCCAGAGCCTGCGGCGCGGACGGCGAAGCGGCCTGGGGCTGCGCCGGACCGGGATTCTGCTGCGGCCATGAAATGACCGGCAAGCAAACCAGGAACGCCAGACAACCGCATCGCAACAGGCTCATACGATTCACCTCGTTGAATTTCCCCCGCCTACTTCGCACCAAGTCTAACAGCGCCGTCTTGCGCGGCGATATTCTTTACAAGACAGGGGTAAGGAGCTTCGACCAATGAAGAGCCGCTTGAAAAGCCTGACAGCATTCGCGCTGGCATGGCTGGCTGCCGGTTTGTTGGCGCCGGAATCCGCAACTGCACAGACCCAGCAGGCCGCCGTTCCGCCCCTGCCTGCAATTCCGCAGCTGATGCGCGAAGTCGTCAGCCACCAAAATCAACTTGATAAAGTACGCGAGAACTATACCTACAGCGTGGCGCAGGTGGTTCAGGATTTCGATGGCAAAGGCCAAGTTAGCAAGACCGAGACACAGGAGACTGAGATTTTTTTCGTCAACGGCCACCCAGTGGGGCGCTTGGTGAAGAAGAACGGGCAGCCGGTAAGCGGCCACGACCTGGAGAAAGAGACAGAGGCCGTAACCAAGCTGGTGGAGAAAGCGGAGAAGACGCCCTCCGATCAGCCATTGGAGGGCCAGGTGATCTCTATCAGCCGCTTGCTGGAGATCATGGATGTGCGCAATGAGCGGCGCGAGAACTATCGTGGCCGGTCGGCGATCGTCTTTGATTTTGTGGGCCGGAAGAACGCCCGGACGCACGGCATGGTCGAGGATGCTTCAAAGAAATTGCAGGGCACGCTGTGGGTTGATGAAGCTGATCGCCAGGTCGCCCATCTGGATGCAGTCTTCAACGACAATTTTCACGTAGGCGGCGGAGTTGTCGCCAATGTCCAGAAGGGCTCCAATTTCCATTTCGATCAGGCGCTGGTGAATGGCGAAGTATGGCTTCCAACCGGTGCCGAAGGAACCGTACAGGCCCGCGTGCTGCTGGTAAAGAGCATTCGACAGCACGTCACCGAACGCGATTACGACTACAAGCGTTTCCATGTGGATGCCGAGCAAGGGAAGGGCGCAAAGGTGGCGGGGGTTAAATAGCCGTCGCCGGGTTGGCACGCGGGGTGGACGCCCGCCGGGCGCGCATCCATTAAATTAGAAGGATGTTCGCACGCAGGTTTTCCATTCAGCGGATCGATGTGAGCGGCGCGCGGCACGCGTGCCCAATTGGCTGGATCGACAACTTTGCCATGCGCAACTTCACCAACGATCCGGTCTTCGACGACACGCTGCCCCTGGCCGACGGAGTGCTCGAAGCCGGAACGCGCGTGCCACTCGCGCGCCTTCAGCCGGCCATGGAAGACTGGTTTCGCCGCAAGGGCTACCTGAAGGCGGGTGAGCAGTTGGAAGTGCTGGAGACGGACGGGACATAATCGCGGACCCTCTTCCGCCCGCCGGAAAAGTGTCAGGCGGCTGACTGCTGCGGAGCCGGGGCGTTGCGCCAAAGTTCGGCCTCGGCCTGGCGGCGGGCTTTCAGCGCGGAGTTTTCCTGCCCGCCGGCATGGTCCCATTGCAACAACTCCTGGGCGGCCTCGTCGAACCTGCCTGCATTGAGAGACTTGAGAAGAGTGGCAGCCGCAAGGCGTCCAGCGCCCAGGTTGAAGCAAAAGTCCACCAGGGCGTCGAACTGGCCCTGCGAGAGCGGCACCTTCACGAGACGTCCGACGGCTTGCTCGGCATCGCCGACGTCCGAAGCCAGAAGATTGGCGGCCTGCGGCTCGGTAATGCCGTTTGGAAACGACTCGGGATGGAGCAGCCGGTGCCCATAGCCTATGGTTGGAAACCCGGCCACATCCAGGTAAACGCGATTGCGAAACCCCTCAGAACGCTTCAACAATTCCATTCCCGCGGTGCTCAATTTCATTTCTTCCCCTTCTTTTTGTTGGAGATAACGTAAATTTCACGCTAGCAGGAGAGGAGAAATAATCTGCAAAAGCTGCTTGAGCTGTCCAGCGAAGCACCCCCTCCGGCGCTTCCGGAGCGGTTCGGACTCCGAGAGGGTTTCCGGGAGTTGCCGCCCGGACCTCGGTTTTAGAAGCCAGAGAACGCGGAATCGACCAGCAAAGGGCCAAAAAGGCGACAATTTCACCTCTTTCAACGCATCTGCCTAAGTCTTAGACAGGGAATGGATTAAATGAGAAAAACCCAACATTCCCCGCTATTTTGAACAAGATTTCCTCGTATCTATCTTGATAACAGTTTGAAGCGCTAGTGGCGAATTGGTAAAATGGGCAAATGGTGAAACGACGAATTTCAAGCAATGCGAACTCGAAATCATCGCTTCGGATTTGGCTGGTGGCGGGAGTTTCGTCCGCTGCGCTGGCCGCGGGGGTGTTGGCAGTCTCCACGCGGACAGTGTTGGCGGATGTGCGGTTCTCCCGTTCAGCGGCAACCGCTCCCCTTGCGGGTCCGACAGCGAGTACGACGCCCGCCCTGCTTACGCCGCGGAAACCCCTGGAAACCGAAACCATTCACGCACTCCACGGTCTCGCCTCCTGGTATGGCGGCGTGTTCAATGGCCGCCGGACGGCCAGTGGAGAACGCTTTGACATGTACGCGATGACCGCCTGCCACCCAACTCTGCCTTTCGGCTCGTTGGTGCGGGTGGTCAACCTCAACAATGGGCGCTCGGTCGTGGTGCGCATCACGGATCGAGGCTACCTTTACGAGGGCAGAGTTCTCGATCTGTCGTATGGCGCGGCCCAGAGGCTGGCCATGACCAAGCCCGGACTTGTCCCGGTTCAAATGCAGGTTCTTTCCCTGGGCAAGCCTCACCAAGAAAAATAACCAACCCAAAGCGTTCAACAGCAAAGGCCGGCCTGAGGGTCGGCCTTTGCTGTCTGGCGGTTTAGTAAGTCTCCGCAGATGAGATCCTGGGGATCATCGGTGCTCTTCGCGCCGGGTTGTATGTGCTGGCTGGCAGACGGGCAGTCGTGGATGCCGACGAACTACTGGCGTAATCCTGCCATTCATTCACGATGCTGTCGGCGACTGTTCCATCCCCCTGCAATCCAAATCCGGAACCGGCTACAGTGTAAGGGCTGGTGCTATCCGTGACGGTTCCCTTCAGAACCCCATCGACATAGATGGATAAGGTGACAGTGGAAGGTCCCGATGCGACCAGGGCGAGCGTGTGACTCACGGTTGCCGACACCGTTCCGCAACTTCCGCCGCCCAGATACTTGAAGTTCTTCATCACGTAGCACGCGGTGTAATTGCCGCTTGAAACGGCGCTGAACCCCACGCAATATCCAGGGATACCCGAGGATACCCGCACGCAAGCCAGCTTCTCGTAGCCGATGGTGGCGCTCGATGGAGCCAGAGTGATCTGCGAGGTATTCGACGTGGAGCCGGCGTTGTAATAGATTGCGCTGACCGAGCCGGAAATCTCTGCGCTGTCGGAGCCCGTCGTGTAGATGGAGTTGGTGCCCCCGGCGAGCGTCCATTGGGAGTTATATGTGGGCAGCAAAGTGCCGGAAGCGCCTGTGAAGTTGTCAACACAGCTCCCGCTTCCGTTTGGGCAGTCATTGGGAGACGGCGAACTGCCGCTGTAGTCCTGCCACTCATTCACGGTGCTGTCAGCGGGCGTGCCATCTCCCTGCAATCCAAATCCGGAACCGGACACAGTGTAAGGGCTGGAGCTATCCGTGACCGTCCCCTTGAGAACGCCGTCAACATAGACGGATAGGGTGACAGTGGAGGTTCCCGACGCGACCAGGGCGAGTGTGTGACTCACGGTTGCCGAGACCGTTCCGCAACTTCCGCCGCCCAGATACTTGAAATTCTTCATCACATAACAAGCGGCGTAGTTTCCGCTTGAAACGGCACTGAATCCCACGCAATATCCTGGAATGCCTGAGGACACCCGCACGCACGCCAGCTTTTCATAACCAAGGGTAGTGCTGGATGCAGCCAGCGTGATCTGCGAAGTATTCGAAGAGGACCCTGCGTAGTAATAGACGGCGCTGGCCGAGCCGGAGATCTCCGCGCTGTCAGAGCCGGTGGTGTAGATAGAGTTAGTGCCTCCCGCCAACACCCATTGGGAGTTATAAGTGGGCAGCAATGTGCCGGGCGTTCCAGTGAAGTTATCGAAGCAACTGCCGCTTCCCGAGGGACACCCAAAGGTGGTCAGGCTGATGGTGTAAGCCGCCGATGCCGTCGCGCTTTGCAGATAGCCGGGAGCGGTAGCGATAGCCTCCAGCGGCTCTGAGGTCGAGACAATTACAGCTCCGGCGTAGACGGCCGAGCTGGTCGTCGGCGCCGTGCCGTTGGTGGTGTAGTAGATGGTTCCACCGGGAGTAGTGTCGCTAATGCTCACCGTCTGGGCCGAGCTATATGTGCCGGCTGCCGGCGAGAAAGTTGGCGTGGCCGCGGGTGAAGCGCCGGTGTAATCCTGCCACTCGTTCACGATGCTGTCGGCGGCCGTGCCATCTCCCTGCAATCCAAATCCCGACCCGGCCACGGTGTAAGGGCTGGAGCTATCCGTGACCGTCCCCTTGAGAACGCCATCAACATAGACGGATAGAGTGACAGTGGAGGTTCCCGACGCGACCAGGGCGAGTGTGTGACTCACGGTCGCCGAGACCGTTCCGCAACTTCCGCCGCCCAGGTACTTGAAATTCTTCATTACATAACATGCGGTGTAGTTTCCACTTGAAACGGCGCTGAATCCCACGCAATATCCAGGAATGCCCGAGGATACCCGCACGCACGCCAGCTTTTCATAACCAAGGGTAGTGCTGGATGCAGCCAGCGTGATCTGCGCCGTGTCCGAGGTAGATGCAGCATAGTAATAGACGGAGCTCGCCGAGCCGGAAATCTCCGCGCTATTGGATCCCGTGGTATAGATCGAGTTAGTGCCTCCGGCGAGCGTCCATTTGGAGTTGTAAGTGGGTAACAAAGTTCCGGAAGAGCCTGTGAAGTTATCAACGCAACTGCCGCTCCCCGTGGGGCATCCGTTGGTGGCCATGTTGATGATGTAAACGGCGGAGCCTGTTCCGCTTTGCAGAGAGCCACTGGCCGTGGCGATGGCCTTGAGCGTCTCTGTGGCAGAGACGGTAATAGGCCCAGTGTAGAGGGTCGAACTGGTTGTGGGCGCGGCTCCGTTGGTGGTGTAGTAGATCTGCGCGCCGGGAGTCAGGTCACTGATAGCCACCGTCTGCACTGAAGAATATATTCCAGGGACCGGCGAGAAGGTCGGTGTGGCCGCCGGAGTCGTGATGGTGTAAGCAGCCGAAGCGACAGAAGAAGGCGCGCTGCCGCTGACTATTGCAATGGCCTGGATGGTTTCTGTCGCCGAGACCGTGATTGCACTTGTGTACTTTGTGGAGGCAGCGTTCGGGATGGCTCCGTTGGTGGTGTAGTAAATGGTTGCGCCGGTAGTCGCGTCAGTGAGCGTGACCTGCTGCGAGGTAGCGTAGGTTCCGGCGACGGGAGAAAAGACGGGCGCAGCAACTGTCAAAACCTGGACCAGAATCTGCACCGTGTGAACGTGTCCGCCGCCGCTGGCGGTAATGGTGAGCGGATAAATTCCAGTGGCTGTGCCTGCAGCGACCTTGATCGTGATCGCGTCCGTGGCAGGCGCGTTAAGAGTCAGGGATGCTGTGGCCGGAGTCGCCGTGATGGCGGTGGGCGCGCTGGAGGTGAGCGTGACGGTTCCGCTGAAACCGTTGATGGGCGAGAGCGCCAGGGTACTCACACCTGTCCCGGAGGGGGAGATCTGCACCTCGGGGTTCTGTGTGGTGAGTGAGAAATCCGATTGTGCGACCGTGACATTCACAGCATTGGAGGCGGCAGAGTTGTAATTGGCGTCGCCCTGGTAGAGTGCCGTGAATATATTGATTCCATTGGCGGCGGAGTAGCCGGGAATGGCGATGGCGGCCGTGCCGCCGCTCAGGCTTACATACGTGTTGAAGCTCTGGCCATCGGAGAGGAATGCAATCGTGCCGGTAGGGGTTGGCTTGCCTGTGGGGCCGGAGACAGTGGCCGTGAGGGTAAAAGTCTGGCCGGGCGCGGGATTGGCGGAGCTTGCTGTGAGCAATACGATCGGAGTGAGTTTGCTGGCGAGGGAAGTGACAGTGCCCCCATTGGCGGCGCTGGCCAGCCAGTTGCTGTCGCCGGCGTAGTAAGCCATGAGAGGCAAAATCCCTGCCGGGACGTTGGTGAATGTGACCACCGCCTCGAGGCTGGCGTTGCCGGTTGCGCCGAAGGGTTGCCAGGGTGCAGTGATTGATTGACTTCCCAGGGTTACGGTGACGTTGCCTGTGGGCAAGGTTCCGTAGAGGGAAAGGTAGCCGGTGGCCAGCACCACATCCACGGCCACGCTGGCTCCAGCCGCGACGGAAGTGACTAGCGGCTTGACGGTGAGACTGGTGCTGCCCTGGATCACGGTGAAAGCAGCCGCTGCGGACGCAGTCGAGGGGTTATAGCTGGGATCGCCGGAATAGGACTCGCTTAGAGAGTGGCTGCCGGGCGCGAAGACGCCGGTGGACCACTCAGCCACGCCGGAGGCGTTAAGCGGCTGCGTCGAAGTAACCGTCGCCGAGCCCAGCTTGTCAGTGAAGGTGACGGTTCCGGTGGCCGGCGTAGCCTCGCCGGCGATGGTGGCGTTGCCGCTCTCTGGCTGTGCGTCCAAAAAAATCTGCGCTCCATAAGGCAGGGTAATGCCGGAAGAGAGCGTGTAAAGATTCAGGTCGTAGGGATTCCATGCCCAGCCCGTAGTAACCAGGGTATTGTCTTCCGGCATGACGGTGACAGTGACAGGCGAGGATTTGCTGGCGGCGAAGGTTCCGTCGCCTCCGTAGTCGGCTGTCAGCTGATAAGTTCCTCCGGGAAGATTGTCCACCAGAGCGTAGATGCTGCCCGCGGCCAGTGCGATGTCGTCGATGGCCGCGTAGTGGGTGACGCCATCGTTGCCGGTGAGGCTGACCGCGCCGGTGGGCGTGCCGGAGCCGCTGGTGGGCGCCACCGTACCGGTGATGGTGGCCGTCTTGCCGTGCGCAAGGCTGGTGGGACTTACGCTAAGGGTCGTCGTAGTAGGAGTAAATACGACCGCACTCCAGTACTTAATCAAATTGGCCACGTCCACCGATCCCAGGCCAGTGGCCTGATCGTAGCCCGTACCGGTGGAGTAGCCGCTTTCAACGTAGTAGCCGCTGGAGTTCGAGGCCGAGGAGCCGGCCACGCAGTTGGTTGTGCCGGGGTAGCAGGGCACCTGATTGCCGCCCACCGTCACGTCGTGAAAAGCCGTAGCTTGTTTTGTGGCGAGCGGATAGTAAATGAAATTGGCTTGCCCGGCCCACGCGCCTGCGCTCTGGTTGACGAGAGCCTGGATGGCGGCCATGGCCGGTGAACTCGCTGATGTGCCGCCCACGCCGGTAATAACTACCGCGCCGCTCGAGGTCAGGTTTGCGCTGGAGCAATCGCCGGGGTTCGCGCAGATGGGATAGAAGCTATAGTTGTAGCCATTGGCGGCAAACAGAGAAAGATCAGGCAGGTCGCGCACCTTGTCGGCGGGCACGCCGGTTCCAGCCTGCCAGGTTGGTTTGGGGTAGCCCGTAGCTGCGGCGGTGGTGTAGACCGCAGCGCTGCTCGCGCCGCCTCCGCCGCCCACGATCAGTTCACTGGACTGATTGGCGGGGTTGCCGCTGTCGTAAAGATTTAAGCCGAAAAAATCGTTCCAGACCTGCTCGGGAATGGTCTTGAGGAGCGAGACGGCAGGCGAGGTGGTGGAAGTGGTGGACCAATAAGTGCCCAACTGCTGAGCGATGGCCGAAGAAGACCCGGCGTACTGGCTGTAGAAGAAATCGGTGCCGCCGACAGCGACGTTGTAAGGCGTGGATGCAATGCCGTTGACTTGGAGTCCGTCGTATGCCACCTGCTGCGTGTCGAAGTTGTCGCACCCGGCCGACCCGCCATCGCCCGCGGAGACAAAAACCGTCTGGCCCTGCGCCGCGGCCTGCTCCCAGAGCGCGCTCCAGAAAGCATTACCGCTCTGGCCCAACTCCATCTCACATTCGCCGTAGCTGGCGCTGATAACCCCGGCCCGATCATCTTCCACCGCGCGCATCGCGGCCAGAGCGAGACCGCTGGTCAGAGCCGTGCCGCCCGATGTGTAGAGCATGACCGTTGCGCCCGGCGCGACCGAGCCCGCAATCTCCAGGTCGAGATAAGCCTCGGTAGCCGCACTGTTCTGGCCGGGGTCGCTGCCGTCAACCACCACCGTGGGCAGATTCGCGCTCAGCCCAAAGAGGCTCTGATAGGCCTGAACCAGGCTCAGGTCCACATTGGATTCACTGACAATGGCAATCGACTGCCCCGCGCCGGTGATGCCGGATTTGTAGGCCGAATTGATGTCATACTGCGTTGCAAAATCGCCCGGCGCTACCGCGAAGACGATCCCGCTGCTCTCTGGATAAGTCCATTGCGGCGTGGTCTTGTGGGTTTTGGCGTTGAATTGCGCCTGCCCCAACACCTTCAGGCGAGGCTGCGGCTGCAAGTCGTTCAGCGAAGCAAGGCCGGCAATAACCGGAGCAAGCGCGGCGGGAATCGATGGATCGGTCGAGTTGGCCAAATGCATCTCGCCGTTCGACCGATAGCGGTGAATCTGAGCTTGGAAGGCTTCGTTCACCTGACCCGCGGTTCCTGAAAACTCAATCGCCACTCGCCCGGCATGGACCTGATTGATGGTGAGTCCGTGCGACTCCAGCCAGGCTGTTACAGCCGCCACATCCGAGCTGGCAGGGCCGTAAAGGCGGCCAAATTCCGCCGGGCTAAGCCACTGATGAAAGGATGAGCTGCCCGGCGTGTGCGCGGCCTGAATAAAATCCGTGAGCGCCGACTCCTGCTGCGAGGAGCGCTGTAAGAGGAGCAGCATCCGGCCCGTGGGCAAGGAGTCTTCCACCGCGCCCAGGTCGGCTGCGGATTTCGACAGGGCTGTTCCAGCCCGGCCAGCCGCAGCCCGCACCAGCGGATGAATGTTGCCGTGAAGCGTTACGCGCACAGCGTCATCGGCGGCGCCTTCCACGCGCGGCGCGGCTTCGGATGTCGCGGCAGACTCGCGCGGCGCAGCGATTGCGGCGGTGATTACAAGATTCAATGCAACAAACAACAGGCCCCGGACAATGGAACAAAGCAGTTTCATGATGAAATCACCGGCAGCGCACACAACGGCCGCAAGCCGAAAACCAGAACTGACTGGGAGATTGCAGGGACGCGTTCAGAATCGAGAACGCGTGTCAAAACGGGAATCGCAGGGAATGGTATTTGTGCGCGCCAGGATCGACGGAATCTATTCGCTCCCCGGAAGCTTGTACGGCTTTTGCAGGTAGAGCCGTGCTTCGTTGACTGCGCCTTGGCTGTTGTCGTTGTTCTGCGCCGCCAGCCGGTATTCGTTCACCGCGCGGTCGCGCTGGCTGGTGAGGTCGAATATTTTTCCCAGCGCAATATGGCTCCATGCCTCGGTCCAGCGCGGTTCTCCGTCGCCGCGTAGCGCATCGCGGTAGTAGTTCACGGCGCCCTGATAGTTGCGCTGCGTGAAAAGCACTTCGCCGATGCGGAAGTTGACCAGCGAACTCTGCAGATTGACTTCCAGGGCTTTCTGGTACTCGGCCAGCGCGCCGGGAAGGTCGCCATGCGCCACCAGCCGCTGCCCTTTGAGAATTCGAACGCGCACTTGCAGGTCCGGAGTGGATTTGAGCACCCAGTTCTCCGGATCGAGGCTTATGCGGCGGGGCCGGCCAAATGTGTCCACCTGATACTGAGTGTCCGTCCCGACAACTTCGATGCGTTGCGTTTCGGTCTTGCCTTCCGTTTCGATGCTCAGTTCCACCGGCATACGGAAGAGGTCGAGGTCCTGCTCAATCTCCCCGATGGTGCGGAAACCCTTGTTGTTGCCCAGGCGGTAAACGGCGTACTTGTTCGTGAACTGCGGCGCGCCTGTGCCGTCCACCCATTGCGCGAAGAAGGCGGTCAACGGCTGGCGGCTTTCGGCCTCGGCCAGTTTCTCAAACTCCGATGCGCGAATCGTCCTGCCTGCGAATTGGCTGAGCGCGTCCTTGAGTGTCGCCAGAAATACCTTGTCGCCCACTTCCCAGCGCAGCATATGGAAAATCATGGCGCCCTTTTCCATGGTCATCGATTGAAACTCAGGCGAAAAAGGACTGAGGCGGCTGGCGCTCGACAACGGGATAGTGTCATAGGCGAGCGCTCCGGCAGCCACGTCTTCGACGGCTTTCTGCAGCGCGTTTTTCCCGCTCTGGTTCTCGACGTACATCAGCTCGGCGTAGCGGGCCATGCCGTTGGTGATCCATGCGTCGTCGAGGGTGCGCGGGCTGATTCCCTCGCCCCACCACTGACGGGCCATGATGTTAGCCAGCAGGCGAATGCCGGATTTATCGCCGACGCGCGAGCCGGGAATCGCCGCCAACTCCGGCGCCCAGATTGCGGGCAAATTGTCGTCCGGCACCTCGACCACGTTAAGACGGCTCGATTCAGGCGCGCCGAAGGTATCGGTAAAAAAGCTGTACTCGCTCTCCGCCGCTTGCGCCAGATCGTTGGCTGCCTGTTGGTGGCTGGCCGTCAGGTAGACCTTCACATTGCCAGTGCCTGCCGAAACCGGCTCCGCATAACGACCGGCAATCACCGTGCCTGAAAGACCCGGCTTGGTCCAGTTAAAGTCGTACTCGGCGCCGGTCTTGTCATTGGCCAGCGTGACTGGTTTGGCCTCGCCCAAGCTGCCGCTGGCGAAAACCGTCATCCCCTCCGGCACGCGAATGTGCATCTCGGCGGTGAAGCGATTCGTCGGCTCGCTGGCCACGGGAAACCAGCGTACCGCATAAAGAAGATAGGAAGTCGGCTCCTGAATGGCAGCCAGCTTGACGCCGTGAACCGCGCCATCTTCGTTGCCGGTGATGCTGCCCTCGTACTCGAAGGTCCAGCGCGAGAGCTGGCCTTTTGTAAACGGCGTGGCTGGAGTGACGCGAATGCCGCCGTCCGTGGTGCGCTCGCCGGTGAGCACTGTGCCCGCCTCGTCGGAGATTTTGGTCAGCTTCAACGCCGGATGCAAGCCGAAGCTGACGGCTTGAGTCGAGTTATGCTCAGTGCTTTCCGGCGCGGTAAAGCTGACCGCGGCTTTAGCCGTCAAGTGGTGGTTCACCGGGTCGAGTTCGGCGTCGATAACGTAGCCCGCGATGGCAGGCTCGGGCGGCTCCGTCTTCTGCGCGCCCGCAGATGCGCCCATCATCAGGGTGCAGAGCAGGCTCGTGAACAGCAACACTCTCATCTTCCTGCATATCGAAGAACTTCTCGCAGCCATTGTCTTCGTGCCATCCCTCGGTTGCAGTGATTTCGTCTGGCTGAAAGTGGAAGCAGCTTCAGTGCGGAATTGGCGTTCAATTCGCCGACTTCCTAATATCCACCACGATCGTCTCCGCGAGTCTGTCTTGGGCGCACATTCTGTTCCGATCCCAGAAGATCTGAATAACGCCCAAACCTCCTTCCAACACGGCGGCTCCATAGCCAAGCGCCCGCTCGAAAGATTGCCAAAGGCCCAATCGTTCACTCGTCAGCGACACGATCCGGGTCCGCGCGATCCATTTGCCCGGAGTCCGGCCATTGCCGAAGTAGTTGCCCAGCCCCCAATAGAGAAGCATGACAACCAGATTGCCAATTTCATGAAAATCCCAAACAACATGAATGTCGGTCTCATGCAGCACCAGCCGCCGCCAGCCAAACTCCAGCGGCCCCCAAATCAGCACGGCGAGAAGTAGGTCGCTATAAAACCCCACAAATCTCTGCCACGGCGCTGCCAACGGCATCCCGTTCAGCGCCTCGGTTCGGGAGGTCCCATGCGCTTGAAACCTGCGCCTCATCTTCGTCTCTTCCCTGCTCTCTAGCTCGCTCATTGAAGTCATCTCATTGTCTCCAGCGTAACCTCTGCCACACGGTCGATGGCGCCACCCGCCTGCCGTTTGGCCAGCAAGCCGCGAATGCGCGCCAATTCCTCCATCATCTCCCGGCGCGGCGGGCCGTCGGGAATCAGCGGCTCGATCTCGCGAACAATATTAGCCGCGGTGAAGTCGCTCTGAATCAGTTCCGTCACCACGCGCTTGCCGGCAATCAGGTTGGCCATGGCCACGAAGGGCACTTTGACCACTCGTTTGGCGATGGCGAAGGTGAGCGCGGAGACACGGTAAACGACGACAAAAGGATTGCCGATCAGCGCCGCCTCCACCGTTGCCGTGCCGCTGGCCACGATTGAAACGCGGGCATGAAAAAGCGCGGCGCGGGCATCGCGGACGAAAGCGATAATCGGAGCGTCGTCCGGGAGGCAATAGTCCGACAGTTCATCGTGAACTGCGCGTATCTGCTGCTCGGTCAGTGTCGGAGCCAGGGGAACGATGTACTGGTACTTGTCGCCGAGCTGGGTTGCGGCTTTGACCATGGTGTGGAAGTTGCTGCGAATCTCGGCATGGCGGCTGCCGGGAAGCAGCGCAATCCACTCTTTTCCGGGATCCAAATCATAGCTGGCCCTCCCAAAAAACAATTCTATTTCGTCTGGAGGGCAGTCTTTTGGAGGGATGGCATGAAGGCCCTGATTGATCTCAATGGCCTGTTTTGCGAAGTCTTCGCGGCTGATCGAGGGCGCGGGCAGTTCCGCCAGCGGATGACCGACGAACTCGGCCTGAACGCCCTGGCCGCGATAGAACGGCTCCTCGAAGGGAAAAATCACCAGCATTTTGTCGACGTACTTCTGTACCAGCTTGATGCGGTGCTTCTTCCAGGCCCACAACTGCGGGCTGACGAAGTAAACCACAGGAATGCCCAGCCGGTGCAGTTCCCTGGCCAGCCGGAAGTGAATCTCGGGGAAGTCAATGAGCACGGCCACGCTGGGCCGCCGGTCGCGAATCGCCTGCTTCAGCCGCCGATACTCGCGCCAGATGCGGGGCAAGTGGCGAACCACCTCGGTCAGCCCCATCACCGCCATATCTTCAGAGCGGACAACGCACTCGACGCCAGCAGCGGCCATGCGCTCGCCGCCCATGCCGAAGAAGCTGGCAGTTTGGCCGGATGCGGCAAGCTGCTTTTGGAGCGCATCGGCCAGCAGCGCGCCGTAGTGTTCGCCGCTGGCCTCGCCTGCCGAGATAAAGATGCTCTGTGCCATGGATGAGTTCGCGCCGCATCGTTCTGCGCTGCTGACCATCATAACGGGTTGACGCGCACGCGCTGGAGCGATGCTTCGGGGGCGTTTTTGGGCGAAAACCGAGTTTTTCCAGTGCTTTTCAGAGGCCAAATCTCACCATGCGGGAGAATTTGACGGCAGAAAGTTTTGCACGGGCATTGATTCCAAAGGAGTTAAAAATAATCTGCAAGGTTTTGAGGGGAAATTTGTGCTCCTTGGTCTAGGGGGAGGGGGGTGCTTTTTGGGGGGGTATAAACCGGGAGGATTGTCGACAGAACAGACCGGGCACATACCTGACAGACTGGACCGATGAGGAGTTGAGTGTTCATTTCTTCTATCTGCCAGTGTGCGCTGAGGGAGAATAATCTTCTGCAAGGACTGGCGCTTCGAAGAGCGTGATGGCCCGGTCAATATGTGAGCAGTAGCCGATCAGTTACTTCGTGTTCTTCGAGACTGCGCCCGTTCATCTGGAATCGCTTAAGCATTGAGCGCCCGAGGGTGAGGAACACTTCATGCTCAAACAAGTTCTCCGGTACAGGAACGTCGCAGAGCTTGCGGCCAGAGTACTTGGTGCCGTCAATGCTAAGCGCCACATGAACACCCCGGTTCTTGCAGTTCGAGATCGCGTCGAAAAGGCGATGGACCGAAAAACCCTGCGCTCCATAAAGGATTGTTTGGCTATCAATATACGGGGGATCGCAGTAGACAAGGTCTCCTTCCGTGGCAAGCGCCATCGAGTCTGCGAAGTCGGCGCAAATAAAGCGTGTTCCTTGCGTGCGTGTATGCCAAATATCGACCCTATGGGCAAAGCTCTCCGGTGAAATTGGATAATGGATGCCAACCGGAGTGCTCATATATCCATCGATCTTGCGGAAACGAACGACACCTCCGTAGCAAGCTCGGCACAAAAACAGTAAATCAGGGCCATTCGGCCCTGCGTTGTAATTGGCAAGTACCCGGCGGTAACATTTTTCTTTCCCAATTGCTTGAAGCAGTGCATATCGATCGGTGTATTGGCTTTTAAGTCCCTCCTTGTCTTCATGGAGCATCTGCCAGATCTCCATCAACGGGGAAAAACTATCGCTCGCAACCGCCCGAACTGGCGAGAGAACTCCCAGAACCCCGCCGCTGCCCAAGAACGGCTCAAAGTAAGTTCCAAACCGACTCGGAAAATGCCGGATGATCGTATCTGCTTGCCTCTGCTTATTCCCGATCCATTTGAGAAGTTGGGCGCGAAAGGGCTTTTCCTGAAGAAAATATTCTTCGGGAGCAAAGAGCAACGCTTGAGATGCGGTCGCGGTACTAGGCATTGATCTGATCTTCCACCCCAAAGCAGCGATATTCGAACTTTGAATATTCTAAACCAGAATATATGGTTGCGTCCATGAAGAAACGTCGCTTGGCGGCCCTCCTGCGTCAGATCCGAGTTGATGCCAAGCTCACGCAGGGACAAGTTGCTGTGCGTATTGGTCAAAGGCAGTCGTACGTTTCGAAATACGAAAGCGGGGAGCAGCGCCTGGACTTGATCGAGTTGGAGGCCGTCTGCAAAGCAGTGGGCATTCCGTTGGCAGAGTTCGTGAGGCGCTATCTTGAAGGCTGATCCGCGTTTTGTTCGACAACCAAAAGCGTTCTGGGCGCACGTGCGAACCATCAGTCAGGAAGTGGGCTACACTGATCGCCGTACGAGCGCCATTCGTATCCCCACGTTGGATGAGATTCGAAATCAATTTCAGCCATTGGGGTTAAGCGCGGTCCACATCGCGGATGCTGATGGAAAGCTCACTCCTTTCGGTCAACTGCTCTTCGCGTATTTCAATCATCGCGCGAATATTCTGAACGACACCGTCCAAGGACAGTTGATGGATAAAGCGGCCGCACAAATTGAATTCAAACGACTTAAGGCTCAACTGAAGCCCAAATGTCCGCTTCCGATGAACAAGCAAAAGGGCAAGAAGAAAAATTACGCTTTCATGACCGGCATTGTGAATATGCTTTTCGAGGCAAATATCGGAGATTTACCTTGCAACTATGATCCGAGAAGCTTGACAACGATGACCCATAATTCAATGCCGCAACGAACTCTTGCCCGACGCGTTGATGGCGCCTTCCCATCTGTCGTGAACCCTGTAGGAATTTGGGAAATCAAGGAGTACTATTACACGACCACATTCGGCAGCCGTGTTGCCGATGGTGTCTATGAAACTCTGCTAGATGGGATGGAATTGGAGGAACTTGAAGCGGAGACAGGGCGAAAGGTCCACCATCTGCTCTTTCTTGACGACCATTTCACATGGTGGAAGTGCGGTCGTTCGTACCTCTGCCGCATGATCGACATCTTGCACATGGGTTTTGTTGATGAAGTGATCTTCGGACGTGAAGTCCTGACTCGGCTACCCGAAGTGGCACGAGAGTGGAAGACTCTTTACGACAAGAAATCATGAACTCGATCTGGTTGCTTTCCGCTTCTCGAAATCAAGAAGTGGGCATCCACAAGAAAGCTACGCGCTTCGTCGCGCGCGCACGGCGGCGGCTAACTCGGCCAACAGAGCGTGAGTTTCCTTCCAGTCGATGCAGCCGTCGGTGACGCTCTGGCCGTAGACGAGCGGCTGGCCCTCAGCAAGTTTGTCAATCCTCTGCGAGCCGGCCACCAGATTGCTCTCGATCATTACTCCGATGATGCGTTTATCGCCCTGGCCGTTGTTGCCTGCGATCTGGCCGGCTACATCGTGGCAGACGATACCCTGGCGGCGATAGTCCTTGTTGCTGTTGGCGTGGGAGAAATCGATCATGATGCGCGGCGGCAGGCCGGCTTGCTCCATCAGCGCCGCGGCCTGGGCCACGCTCTCTGCCGCGTAGTTCACCGTCTTGCGGCCGCCGCGCAGGATGATGTGGCAGTCAGGGTTTCCCGTTGTTACGAAGATGGCCGATTGGCCAAGTTTGGTGTGTCCCAGAAAGGTGTGGGAGCGGGCGGCGGAGAGCACCGCGTCAATGGCGATTTGCACATCGCCGGAAGTGCCGTTTTTGAAACCCACCGGGCAACTGACGCCGCTGACCAGTTGGCGATGAACCTGGCTCTCGGTGGTGCGCGCGCCGATGGCTCCCCAACTGACAAGCCCGGCGATGTACTGCGGCGAAATCATGTCGAGGAATTCGGTTCCGGCGGGGACGCCCATCTCGGCCAGGTCGAGCAGCAGATGGCGCGCCAGGCGCAGGCCGTCGTTGATCTTGTAGGACTGATCGAGGTAGGGATCGTTGATGAGCCCTTTCCATCCGACGATGGTGCGCGGCTTCTCAAAGTAGACGCGCATGAAGATGCGCAGGTCGGCGGAAAACTCGTCAATTGCGGATTTCAGCAGGCCGGCATACTCGCGCGCGGCCTTGGTGTCGTGAATGGAGCAGGGGCCGGCGACGACCAGCAGCCGCGTGTCCTGCCCGCTGAGGATGGCGGAGATTTCGTTGCGGGCGTCGAAGATGGTGGCCGAGGCCGCCTCGCTGACGGGGCGCTCCTCCTCAAGGAATACCGGAGGGAGGACAACTTTGGTCTGTTGGATGCGGAGATCTTCAGTGGTGTGGAACATGGCTGGTTTCCTTGCGGTGCGTATTCCCGGCGGGGTAGCGTCAGGGTCGAGATGGGCACAATCCTGCTACGAATCTATCAGCTTGGGCGTAGAGAGGCGGAGAGCGCGGTTGATATGCGGGGCCAACACTCAGTGCTCCCCGGCGGTCGAGGCAAGCGAATTCCCGCCGGGTTGCGTCTACTTCCATAATGGGCTCAGGGCGCGCGCCCGAGGTGTGGCAGCGAGACAGGATGCGCGGCGAGGCGATAACCTGAGAGCGGCGGCTGAAAACGGCGCTAGAGGAGCTGCAATGAAGATGGGAATGCGGGCATGGTTGTTGCTGGCGGTTTCGCCATTCGTGGCAGGCTTGGCAGGTTGCGGAGATTTCTGGGAGGCGCCAAGCGGCAGCACCAGCTTCACGCTTTCCAGCAGTCCCACCAGCCTCACATTGAGCGCGAGTTCATCCGGCACCTCGACCATCACTGTCACCCCATCGAGTTCGTTTACCGGTACGGTCGCGCTGACTTGCGCGGTGACCTCACCCTCGGGCGCTTCCAGCCCCACCACGTGCGGCCTCTCTTCGTCATCGCTTACCTTCAGCAGCTCGACGGCGCAAACCTCCACGCTGACCGCGACGAGCGGCACAACCCTCGGCGCCTACACGCTTACGGTTACCGGCACTTCAGGCAGCGTTTCGCAGACCACCTCAGTTTGCGTCGAGGTAGGCACGGGCACTTGCACAACCACAGCGAGCACCAGCGGCAACTTTTATATTTTGAACAGCAGCTCAATCGCTGGCTATTCCGTCAAGTCTGGCGCGTTGAGCCCGATCTCCAACAGCTCGTTCACTTTGTCTAGCGCCTTGGCTATGGCCATTGCTCCCAGCGGTAGTTATCTCTGGGTTGCGACGGGGTCCGGCATTACCCCTTATCAAATCTCCAGCACCGGTGCACTGACGCAAGGCAGCGCGATCTCGGCGTTTAACGACCCGGTCGTTGGCGCTCTTCAGGTTGATCCTTCGGGCAAGTGGCTGCTGGATGCCTCCCTAGCGGGGAACCTCTATGCTTTCCCCATCACAACCTCTGGCGCTCAAGACACGAGTCGCTCAATTCAGACCATGCAGTTGGCCAGCGCCAGCGCCGTTCAGCCGGGCGGGCTAGCGATATCGCCGAGCGGCTCGACGTACCCGATTATCGCTGTGGCTCTTGGAGCGACTTACGGCACGCAGATATTTCCATTTGCTTCGGGTAACGCCGCTCCGATCGGAAGCCCTTATTCCAAGACTCTTACGCCTTATGGCAAATCAGGTGTGGCTGCAACTGTTGCGGTAGCCATCGATCCATCGAACGGCTTCCTGTACGTCGGAGAAACGGATGCCTTCCCGGGTTCCACGACTGGCGACACTGGCGCTTTGCGCGTATATGCGATTAACTCGAATTCTGTGACGGAAATCAGTTATACGACGCCGTATCCAAGTGGTGGAACCACTCCACATGCCATTCTTGCTGCTTCGAACGGCTATGTCTATGTCGCCAATTGGCAAGGAGCCTCTTCCGGAATCGTCACTGCGTTTCTGTTAAACGCATCTACCCCCTCGCTGACGCTGCAAAGTAATACGGTTGCTACCGGCGATGAACCATACAGCATGGCAGTGGACTCGACCGGAGACTTCGTCATGGTGGTGAACAGTCAGGGCAGTCCCTACTTCAATGCTTTCACCTTTGACACCACCAATACCGGCCAACTGGACGCCTCGGCGACCGGCTCGACCGCGGCTGGCCCGGTCGCCATTGTCGCCGTACCGAAATAGAGCAGGATTCCGTTGTCGGTGACTGAAGGCTAATTCGCGTTTCCGGCGGATGGATTCGTGATTTCCCAGGTCCGAAAATCCGGACCTGGGGCACCCATTCGATTTGGGACCTGGGAATTCCCGACGGGGCGCCTGTTCCCTGTTCCCTGCTCCCTATTCCCTGTTGCCTGCTCCTCAGTGCTATCCTCAAGGTGATCGCCACAGGCTGTGCTCACGCAATCATCCATCCCATTTGTCCGCTTCGCGCGGGGCTTGAAGGCTCCCGCGATAACGTTGCTTCTTGCGTCTTTGCTGACATTTTCTTCCGGGTGCAAGCGCCTTCTTCGCGAGACGCACGAGACGGTTTACGTTTCAGCGCGGCAGATGTACCTGCATGACCGTGTGGCCGCCGTATCGAACCGCGTGGCCGAGGTGACCAACGGCCAGCCACTCGAAGTGCTGGAGCATGGCCGCCGCTTTCTGAAGGTGAAGACCGAGAAAAACGAGATCGGATGGATTGAGGAACATGCGGTCATCGACGCCAAGGCCTTCCATGCTTTCGATCAGCTTGGCGTTCAGCACAAGGCAGACCCGGTGGTGGCCACCGGCGTGGTGCGCGACGACATTTACCTGCACCTGACGCCCGGCCGGGAGACGGAGCGGTTTTTTCTTCTGGCGGCGAACGCGAAGGTTCAACTTCTGGAGCGCGCCACGGTTCCCAAAGTTGCTCCCGTTGCGGTGCGGACTCCAAGGGCGGCGCCGGTGACGGGGGCGGCGGCAAAAGCTCCCGCGCAAACGCCCGCTCCCAAGCCGGTAATACCCGGCGCAACGCCTATTCCGGGACTGCCCGATGTTGAACCGCCGGTGCTGGAAGACTGGTGGCTGGTCCGCGACGCTCAGGGTCGTGCAGGCTGGCTGCTGGCCGGCCGCATGGATGTGGATGTTCCTGACGAGATTGGCATTTATGGCGAGGGCCAGAGGTACGTGGGCGCATACGTGCTGAACAAGATTCACGACTCCGAGGCCACCACGCCGGACCACGATGTTCCGCAGTACGTAACCGTGCTTGCCCCGCTCAAGGCCGGACTTCCCTTTGACTTCGATCAGGTGCGCGTCTTTACCTGGAGCATCAAGCATCATCGCTACGAGACGGCCTTCCGGCTGCATCCCATTCAGGGTTACCTGCCGCTACAGGTCACGCCTGGCTCCGGCGGCAACGGGCCGATTTTCAGCTTCCAGATCGCCAATGGCCCGAACATGAGCACCGATTCAGCCACGGGCGTCACCCGCCCGGCGGCAATGCGCACCATTACTTACATGATGGTCGATACGCAACTCCGCCGCACCGGCTCCGACCTGGGACCGATCCCCGTCGGCCACCTGGAGGGCGCGAAGACAAAACCGGGGAAGGCGGGGAAGAAGAAGGCGCGGTAGGCTGGAATCTGGCCTGCTTATCTGCCGCCGATTTGATTTGTACTACCATTGGACGTACACTTGAGCATGAGGACTGCACAGGAGAAACCATGCCGCAGGTTCGAGCTTTGGTGAGTACAGAAGAACGCCGCGCGCGAAGCACGCGGTTGGGTTTTCGCGTGGATGCGGAGACCAAGCGGCTGGTGGAGCACGCTGCGGCACTGGAGCGGCGGAGCCTTACGGATTTTTGCCTGACTGCGCTGGGGCAAGCCACGAGGGAGACGATATTACGGCATGAGAGCCTTGTGCTTTCAGAGCGGGACCGCAAAGCCTTTTTCGATGTCCTGATTCATGCTCCCAAACCGAATGCGCGGCTCAAACGGGCCTTCCGGTCGGCAGAGGAGCGGGTTGTCTCTTGATGGAAAAGATCGGAGAGGCTCTTTTCCGTCTGGACCCGCTCGGCAAGCAGCATGACCGGGGCGGGTTCAGTTGCGGGGTTGAGAGTCTCGATGCTTACCTGAAGACGCAAGCCTCACAGGATATGCGGCGCAAGGCCAATGCGGTCTTCGTGCTGACGCCAGAGGGCAATCCAAGCAGGATTGCGGGGTACTTTACACTGTGCGCCTACGGAGTTGCGCCGGGAGCCATTCCAGAAGCGGCGCTGACACACATTCCTCGCTACCCGGTGGTGAGCGCAACCCTGCTGGGACGGCTTGCAGTGAGCACCCAATTCCAGGGGCGCGGGATCGGCTCGATTCTTCTGGCGCGGGCGCTGGCCAAGGCTTATGAAAATGCCGCGGTGGTCGGCTCCTCGATGGTTGTGGTGGATGCAATCGACGAGAAGGCTGCCAGGTTTTACCAGGCTCATGGCTTCATTCCCCTGCCTGAGTCGATGCGGCTGATTTTGCCTATGAGGACGATTGCGGGGCTGATGCCGGAGTAGCTGAATAGCGAAACTCCCGGTTCTCAGAATCGAGACTTGGGAAAACGCGAATCTCACCCTCGCCGGCGCAGCTCCAGCTCTACCACGCGCATCATCTCGGCTTCGGGAGCGGGTTTGCCGGTCCAGATTTCAAATTGGCGAGCGCCTTGCTGGACGAACATTTCCAGGCCGCTGATGGTCGCAATGCCGCGGTTTTTGGCCAGCTTGAGGAGCGGCGTTTCCATCGGGTTATAAACCATATCGAAGACCAGGCTGGCGTTCAGCTCGTTTTCTTCAATAGGCAGCAATTGCTTGTTCCCCGCCATGCCGCAGGGGGTCGCGTTGATGAGCACGTCGAAGCGACTCTTGGCGAAGAGTTCGTGCTTGAGCGACTTGGCCTTGGCCTGGCGGGCGAGTTTCACGGCATTCTCGTGGGTACGGTTGACGACGAAGACCTCAGCGCCCTGTGCTACGAGGCCAAAGACGGCAGCCCTGGCCGCGCCGCCCGAACCCAGGACGGCGACGCGCGCGCCCTGCAGCTTCAGCCGCTTCTCGAGAGGCCGGACCACTCCAGCCACGTCTGTATTGAACCCGTATATATTGCCGTCGGCGCCGGTACGCAGGGTATTACATGCGCCGATCCGCGCGGTAAGCGTATCAGAGTTTGCCAGATGCGGCAGGATCTCTTCTTTCAGGGGCATGGTGACGGCTGCGCCGGCCAACGGCAACTCGCGCGCGAGGGTAATCAGGTCAGAGAGCTTGTGGACCTTCAACGGCAACAGAATCGCGTTCACGTTTTCGCGGCGGAAGGCGGCGTTGTGCATGAGCGGCGAAAGCGAGTGGGCAATCGGGTTGCCGGCCACGCCGAAGATGCGCGTCGCATGATCCAGTTGCTCCACGCGGTAGAGGTCGCGCATGGTGCGGGCAGTGAGCTGGCCGGGAGCGGTCGCCAGATCGGAGCCTGCTTCATGGCCGTCGGAAACCGAGGCGAAGGTGAAGGCGGCGCCGGCTCTTGGACCCAGCACGCGGCTCAGCAGACCCTCCTCGCCCATGGCGATGGCCACGACCTCGGAGGAGCGGGACCGCGCTTCGATCAACTTCAGGACAGCCAGGTTGTTGGCCAGGGAGCGGGCGGTGGAAACCACTTTGACGAAATCCGGCTGGAAGGCCTGGATGCGCTCGGCCACTTGCTCCAGATCCTTGGTGCGCGAAAAGTCGTGAAAGCTGATCAGCAGGGCCGCGCCCGCCGAGCGCAAATTGGCGCGCAGTTCGTCCAGTTGCCTTCGCGCAGCGCCCTCGGCTGACTCGAGCTCAAGATCGACGATCTGGCAGCCCGCCTCGGCGGCCTGCAAAAGCACCTCCAACTCCGCTTTCAAAGGCCCCGTAAACTGCCCGCCAAACTGCTTGCGGCGGCAGGTGGCTATGACCGTCGCATCGCGATGGGCGGCTAAAAATTGCTTTACAGGGGGCAGCGCGGAGGCTGGCTTGGGCAGCGAATCCAGCCGGAACTCGAGCAGCCTGGACTCGGGCAGCGCCGCCGCCGCCCGCTTGATCAGATCCTCCGGCGACACGGCCTGGATGGCTATGCAAAGCTTGCCCATGTTGGCCAGGCGGAGCCGCGGGCTGACCGTGGCGTGCAGAGAAGCAAGCGAGCTGGTGGCGGAATAGGACATGGGCCTCGTCTGAGGCATCTTATAGCTCTTGCAGGCAGGATGCAACTGCTTTATCAAAGATTTACGCCGGGCAGCACAGCTATCTCCCACGCGGCGCCTCAAGACGCCGGTGAGGAGCGGGGTGTATTCTTGCTTGGAAATGGCGGCCATTTGGCCTGGCCAAGCGTCTGTAATACAGGCTTCCGGGCCTCGCGGCAAAGTCAGACCTTCTTCAACGAATTCGCTCTAAACAAGGAGAATCCCTTTGTATCTCGCAAGCGAACAGCGCTACGACACCATGAAATATCGCCGCTCTGGCCGGAGCGGCGTGCGTCTGCCGGCCATTTCTCTAGGGCTGTGGCACAACTTTGGCGGCGCTGACCGCTTTGAGAATGGCCGCGCCATGGTGCGCCGGGCCTTCGACCTGGGCATTACGCACTTTGACCTGGCCAACAACTACGGCCCGCCCTACGGCAGCGCGGAGATGAACTTCGGCCAGATCCTGCGCCTGGACTTCGCGGCCTATCGCGACGAGATGATCATCAGTTCCAAGGCCGGCTACGATATGTGGCCCGGCCCTTACGGCGACTGGGGGTCGCGCAAATACCTCCTCGCCAGCCTGGATCAAAGCCTGAAGCGCATGGGGCTGGAATATGTGGATATTTTCTACTCCCATCGGCCCGATCCCGAGACGCCCATTGAAGAGACCATGGGCGCGCTCAATCAAGCCGTGCGCTCGGGCAAGGCGCTCTACGCCGGCATATCGAATTACAGCGCAACGCAGGCCGCGGCAGCGATCAAGATTTTGCGCGAGTTGGGCACTCCCTGCCTGATTCATCAGCCCAAATACTCCATGTTTGTACGCACGCCGGAGCAAGGCCTGCTCGATGTTCTGGGCAAGGAGGGTGTGGGGGCGATTGCGTTCACTCCGCTGGCGCAAGGACTGCTGACCGACCGCTATTTGCACGGCATTCCCGCAGACTCGCGCGCAACCAAAGCTGTCTTTCTCAAGGAGGGCGACATCAGCGAAGACCGTCTCACCCGGATTCGCGCACTCGACAAGTTGGCGGCGCAGCGCGGGCAGTCGCTGGCGCAGATGGCGCTGGCCTGGGTGCTGCGCGATGAGCGCGTGACTTCGGCGCTGATCGGCGCCAGCCGCGTGGAGCAGATTGAAAAGAATGTGGCTGCGCTCGCGAACCTCAGCTTTAGCGCGGACGAGTTGGCGCGCATCGATGCGATTGTGGGGCAAGCTGGGTAACGCGATTTGCACCCACCAGGAATCGCACTCGGCGACACCGGCGTCTTTAGTTGAATGGGCGGCTAAGAGACTATCCGTAAATTGAGAAAGGGGTGTAGCACCGATCTCCGGACCGGCTGTACTGGCGGCGTCCACGCCGCCGGACGCATCTTGTGGGTCAGGAGACCCACAGGATAGCCGACCAGGAGGTCGGCGCTACCTATTTACAGATAGGCTCTAAATAATCCCAAACGCTCTGCATAACACGGCGCCCGCAACACCCCCCAGAGCCGGTGCAATGATGGGAACAAGGGCATAACTCCAGTCCGAAGTTCCTTTGCCGGCAATCGGGAGAAGTTGATGAGCAATGCGTGGCCCCAGATCACGAGCCGGGTTAATGGCATAACCCGTGGGACCGCCCAGCGATAGGCCAATGGCCCAGATCAACATCCCCCAAAGATAGGGTCCGAGTCCGGGCGCAAGTCCGTTTGCCGCCACGCCCTTCGACCCAATCGCAAGGCCAGCGACAATCAAGCCAATGGTTGTGACCAGAAACTCAGTCAGCGCATTCGAGGGAATATGGCGAATTGCCGGGGCTGTGCAGAAAATGCCCAGTATCGCGCCTTGATCCTTGGTTTGCGACCAGTGAGGGAGGTAGACCAGCCACACAAGAACCGCGCCGAGAAATGCCCCTGCCAACTGAGCTGCGATGTAAGGAACAACGAACGCGTAAGATCCCGTGGCCACCGCGAGAGCAATGGTTATGGCTGGATTGAGATGGGCAACTCCGCCCACGCTGAGGCTGGTGATGATGCCGACGAGAACTGCAAGCCCCCATCCTGTCGCGATCACCATCCAGCCGCTGTTTTCGCCTTTGGACTTCTTCAGCAATACGTTGGCAACCACGCCGTCGCCAAACAAAATCATCACTGCTGTACCAAGAAATTCACCAAATACCGGTCCGTGCATTTGATTTGTCTTCCTTTTACTCTTGCGAGAGATTTCGCAGCTTTCAAACTGCGGTGAAATTATTCAACCCAGTCAAAGGTACGCGTGACGGCTTTCTTCCACAAGTGATAGAGGTGGTCGCGCGTTGCATCTTCCATCGTCGAATTCCAGCGATAATCTTCGGCCCAGTTGTCCACCAGTTCTCCAGTGTCTTTGAAGTAGCCTACCGCGAGTCCCGCCGCATAAGCCGCGCCAAGCGCAGTGGTTTCCCTGACCACGGGACGGACGACCGGCTTATCTAGGATGTCTGCCTGGAACTGCATCAGAAGCTGGTTGCCGACCATGCCACCGTCAGTGCGCAGATTTTCCAGCTTGATCCCGGAATCCTTCTCCATGGCATCTACAACTTCCCGTACCTGGAATGCGGTTGACTCCAAAACTGCTCGGGCTATGTGGCCTTTGTTTACGTAGCGCGTCAAACCGGCGATAACTCCGCGCGCGCTGTCTTTCCAGTACGGCGCGTAGAGGCCGGAAAAAGCCGGCACAAAATAGACGCCGCCGTTGTCGGTCACACTTAGGGCGAGCGATTCGATTTCGGAGCTGGTTTTTATCATGCCGAGGTTGTCGCGAAGCCACTGCACCAGAGCGCCTGTAATTGCAATCGAGCCTTCAAGTGCATAGACAGCCGGGCTGTTTCCTATCTTGTAACCGAGCGTGGTGAGCAGCCCGCTGCTGGAGATGACAATTTTTTCTCCAGTGTTCATGAGCATAAAGCAGCCAGTGCCATAGGTATTCTTCGCTTCACCAGGCTTGAAGCAGGCTTGACCGAAGAGCGCGGCCTGCTGATCGCCGAGGTCGCCGGCTATTGGAACGTCTTTGACCGCATCCAGCACGGCCATTCCGTACACTTCCGAACTCGAACGGATCTCGGGAAGCATCGTCTTCGGAATGCCGAAGTCCTTCAGGATCGCATCGTCCCATTCCAGAGTCTTCAGATCCATCAACTGGGTGCGGCTGGCGTTTGTAATGTCGGTGACATGCACCCCGCCATTCACCCCACCGGTCAGGTTCCAAATGACAAAGGTGTCGATGTTGCCGAAGATCAGTTCGCCGGCCTCCGCGGCTTCTCGCGCTCCAGGCACATGATTCAGAATCCAACTGATTTTAAGGCCGCTGAAGTAGGTCGACAGAGGAAGGCCCGTCTTGGCCCGGTAGCGATCCTGTCCACCTGCGGCGGCGAGTTCGTTCACCGTATCCGCGACGCGCCCATCTTGCCAGACAATGGCATTGTGAACGGCGTTGCCTGTCTTCTTGCTCCAGACCACAGTAGTTTCGCGCTGATTGGTAATGCCGATGGCCGCCAGGTCAGACGGCCGCAGGCCCTTCGCCTGCATGGCTTCGGCTATTACCTCTTCGACACGGCGTTTGATCTCTGCCGGATCGTGCTCCACCCAGCCTGGCTTCGGGTAAATCTGCTCATGTTCTTTCTGGGCCACACTTACGATTCGCCCCGCCCTGTCGAATACGATAACGCGGGAACTTGTCGTACCTTGATCAATTGCTCCAATGTAATCCTTCATAACTTTCCCCTTTCTGGATATTCAGACATTAGTCCGGCCTTGCAGCCGAAGTTTCTTCCATGCGGTACGGCAGCCCCTCTTCATTGCACAGGAAGTGGTTTCGTCCACCAGTTCTCCGGTTCCATGCAAGATTGCTTCAGCGCACAGCGCACTCCTAAACGGGCCAGTTCGCAGACAATTGCATCCAGCGCCGAATCGACCGACATCCGAACCGGTTCACTCAAGGAACAACCCAACTCATAGGACTCCCCAACCACCCCGACAAGAAGGATATCAGCCGGCGCGCTACCTAGGAGCTCCATCATAAGGAGCGTCTCAGTTAGGGCTGGTGCGTGCGGTCCCATCCGCGGCGCAACCTGTCCGCGAAGTATCTCCGCCATGCGGTAACTAAGAATCGTTCCGGGGCGCTGGCCGCTCTTGACAGAGTCGATCAGAATGACGGAATCCCTGCCGATGAGATAGTCAATCAAGTCAAGTCCAGGCGTACCCAGATCTGCCACTTCAACGTCGCTCCCGAATCGATATCTGGCCGCTAACATGCGCACCACGCAGGGCCCGAATCCGTCATCCCGAAGCAGCACATTTCCAATTCCAGCAATCAGAATCCGCTTCATAAATCCCTCGCCGTGCCGATCTTTCTTCCCGACGGGTCGAAGGCGTGACATGCGCAGGCCATGCACGGATCGAAAGAATGGATGGTTCTCAGGGCTTCGAGCGGCTTCTCCGCATCGGCAATTTCAGTGCCCAGTAGCGCGGCTTCGTAAGGCCCGCGCGCGCCGTTCTTATCTCTTGGACTTGCGTTCCACGTGGAGGGCACCACGGCCTGATAGTTCTTGATCTTTCCGCTTTTGATTACTACCCAGTGAGAGAGTGCGCCGCGCGGCGCTTCATGTGTTCCCACTCCCTCGATTTCGCCGTCGGGAAAGCTTGGCGGATTGTGAACCGAGTTATCGCCTTTGCTGATGTTATCGGCCAGCAGTTGCCAGTGCTCCTGCGCCAGGTCAGCCAGTACCGCTGCGCGAATGGCGCGCGCCAGATGGCGGCCCATGGTGGAACGAAGCTGCTCAAGGCCAATCCTATGGCCGGCAATCGACGACACTTGATCCAGCGCAACATCAGTCCACTTTCTCGTCAGCGCATGGCCTTGCATATAGCCGATCAACACTTGAGCAAGCGGTCCAACTTCGGCCGGCTGCCCTTCATACCAAGCCGCCTTTACCCATGTGTATTTTTGATCGGAATGCCAGTCGGTAAACTCGGGAACTGTTTCGCCCTTCCACGGATGAAGCGCCTTGTCGCCCCGATAGTATGCATGAGTTACATCTTCGGTAACCAACTCGCGGAACCGTCCATCCATGAACTTTACGCATTGGCCGACAGAATTGTCCGCGGAGTAGCGAAGGAACCCTCCGGGAAGATCAAACCGGCTTGCCTGTGCATCACGAGGCAGGTCGGGCACAGCCAGATATAGGTCACTGCCCTTCCCACTTCCGAACCATTCCGAATAGTAACCGGCCAGCGCGCATGAGTCCGGGAAGTAGACGCTCTGAACGAAATTCGACACCTCGCCCATGAGTAATTTGATCGATTCCAATCTGGCCATCCCCAGCGCCGCTTCACTATCGAGATTGATTGCGTTTGCCACGCCGCCGACCGTCAGGTTTTGAATGTGCGGCATCTTTCCGCCAAGCACGGCGACAACCTGACTGGCCTTTCTCTGGAATTCAAGGGCCTGAAGATAGTGCGAAAAGATGAGCAGATTCTCCTCCGGCCGCAAATGCATTGCCTTGTGTCCCCAGTAGCCATTCGTCAGGATGCCGAGGTTCCCACTGTCGACGATGCGGGCCGCTTTGTCTTTCGCCGCTTTCATCTCCTCGCGAGAGTTGCGCGTCCAGGATGAGAACTTCTCCGCGAGCGCGGAGGCCTTGTTTAGATCAGCTCTCGAAATCTGCAGCACATCGACCCAATCAAGCGCCGAGAGTTGATAGAAGTGCACTATGTGATCGTGAAGTGCGTGATGTATCAGGATTAGATTGCGAATATACTCGGCATTAGCGGGGATTTGCAGTTTCAGCGCGTCTTCCACGGCGCGCACACTGGCAATCGCATGAACCGTCGTGCACACGCCGCAGATTCGCTGGGCAAATAACCAGGCCTCGCGCGCGTCCCTTTCCTGAAGTATCTTTTCCATCCCTCGCCACATGGTGGATGAAACCCACGCGTCCGATACCCTGCCGTTGTCAACCTCGACATCGACACGCAAATGGCCTTCAATTCTCGTAATGGGGTCGATCTTGATATGCTGCGTCATCGCATGAACTCCATACTTGATCTATTCAATTGCATTTCCATCGCCGGTTCACATTCACTGTTTCTCTGCGCGCAGCCTCTTAGTCCGCGGCTGCATAGTGCGTGTACTCAGCTTGCTGAGGATGAAGGACAGATTTATTCCACCGCGCCGATTCCATTGCGCGCCAAAGCCTGGTCGATGCCGGCAAAATCGGCAGCACTTTCGCGAGCAGGCTGAAAGTGGCTACGGTCAGCGAAAGGAAACCAATGTCAATCAGCAACTCGATGAAAGTCGGGAAATAGAAGGCTCCCGCCCTTGGCTGAAATGCCAGTGTCGTCGGATCGAACCGGTACATGAGGCCGCCGAGCGCGGCTAGAATGCTTCCCTGAAATGCGAGCCTGACGTTGTGCCGCTTGCTGGCAACGGCGAGCATCAATGCAGCCGACAGCAGCAACAATATCTCCATCCAGAAGAGAGCGCTTGGAGCAGAGATCTGAACTGCCAGGTGAAGTCTGCCACGCATCGCCAGATCCGCGAAGCGAAATATCAGCCATGTCGCAATCAGCCATGCCGTGATGCGGCTCATTTCGCGCAACACATCCTCGTCGAGGGACCGGTTCCATACGAGATGACAGACCATCAATACCACGCTGACAAAGGCAAACCCCATAAAGGATGCGGCCCACACATAGAGCAGCGGCAACCATGGCGTCTGCCACAGGGGATGAACTTGATTGCCTGCCAGAAGCATCAGCGCGCCCAGAGAGGATTGATGCATCGCGGGCAGGAGGAAAGCCAGTCCAAGCACCCACGGATAGATTCTCTTGAGCAGGCTTTCGGCCATCTCCGCGGTTGATTCCAACTCCGGCCAGCGGCTGTGAATCCACTCCAACACCGGCGGAGTAGCTTCCAGAAACAAAGGAACAGCCGTGTAAAGCGGCATGCAGAAACCCACTTCCAACATGGGGGAATGTACGTTCCATCGCCAGGGCGCGAGTATCCAAAGAAAGTTCCACGGGCGGCCCACATCAATTCCCAGCAGCATCAAGCCGGATGCATAGATCAGAAAACTGCTGAGCACCGCCGTCCGCATAACCGAATGCAAACTTCGGCGGCCAAATAGCCATGTCGCAATGCCGATGGAAAACCCTCCCGAACCCAGGCCTGTCAGTGCCATGATGTTGAAGGTCTTCCAGATTCCCCATGCATAGGCATCATTCATTCCGCTGGCGGCGCCAAGGCCCGCCGCCTCGCGATAAAGAACCAAACCGCAGGCAACAGCGCCCAAAGTGCAAAGCGCCACAAACGGCCGCGTCAGAATCGGAATGTCAAAGACGGGAACGCATCTTTCCCACGCCCTGCTCATAGTTGAGGCCTCAATCCCGTGGCTTTTTCTTCTTCCTTCAAATGCTCCTCGTGGCGATTCCAGCTCTTTCGAGTTATAGAGACAATTACGGCGTACAGCGCAGCGGGAATGAGCAGGTAGCTATACATCCGCTTCTGCCACTTCAGATACTTCGCGGGGATTGGCTCATTCCCCAGCTTCGGCAGGCCGAGTTTTTCAAATGACGCCTTAGTGAGATACAAGACCTGAGTACCGCCTCCTTCGCGCTCTCCGAAGACGCGCTCCTCGTAATACTTTCCGGGGCTTTTTGCAATGCGCAGTTTGGCCTCGGCGAGCAGGCTGGTGCGTTTGCCGAAGACCACGGCGTGAGTAGGGCAAACCGAAGTGCAGGCGGGGTCGTCTCCACGAGCCAGGCGCTCCTTGCAGAACTCGCACTTGACAATCCGGGGATTAACTCCGCGCCACTGAAACTTCGGAATGTGATACGAGCAAACAATCTGGCAGTAACGGCAACCCACACAGAGGCCAGGATTCCAGGTAACGATCCCCGTTCCGGTTTCCTTCTTGAGCGCTTTAAACAAACAGGCCGCAGCGCAGGCTGGGTCCACGCAATGCATGCATTGCTGTTTGATGTAGGAATAGGGTGTGCCATCGGCAGGCTTGTAGAGCTTAACTACATTCTTGGTAGTGTCACTCAGATCGCGCGGCGATTGATGCAGAGTATCTAGTCTCTTATCGGGAGTTAGATTGTTTGCCTGCGCGCACGCGGAGACACAGGATTGACATCCAACACACAGGGTCGCGTCGTAGAGCATGGCAATCGCTGTCTGCGACGCTTCCTGCTTCTCTTTCGCCCGAGACTCATCGGCCAACGCCACAGAAGAAACGCCGCCAGCGGCAAACACAGTTGCCGCGCCCTTTGCCATGCTTCCTAATAGGTGGCGGCGGGTAATCTCCATAACTACCGCCCTTCCAGATCAATATCTTTGTTTCTTGGCTTTGTTGTATCTTCGGATTTCTGAATAGCTCGTATTCGCTTGCTATCCGGCAGCCGGCGGGAGGCGATCATCGCCGCCGTTGCCGCAGCGCCAGCGATGGCGCCAACGGTCGTAGCTGCTGCAACTCCGATCGATCCTGCCCGCGCATCGATCGCCGGAAGCGCCTCGGGAGGAGTTATGGAATGAATGTCTACGGTCTGGAAGATCGGGATGCGGAATGCCGTGGCTTTTTCCGTGCATCCGGCGCAAGGCGTGCCGATGCCGATCGGCCAGACGCCGGGAGTTTCGTTGAAATGCATCGTCGAACAGGGCGCATGAGTGACCGGGCCCTTGCATCCCAGCTTGTACAAGCACCAGCCTTGGCGATGTCCCTCGTCGCCAAAGACGCCTGCAAACCTTCCGGCATCGAAGTGGCCTCGCCGCGGGCAGTCCTCGTGAATCAGCCGGTCATAGGCGAACTTCGGCCTGTGGTATTCGTCCAGCGCGGGTATTCGGTGCATCGTCGAGTATTCCAGCAACACCGACAAGAAGTTATATGGGTTGGGAGGGCAGCCGGGAAGATTGACCACCGCCTTGTTCGCCAAAATGGAATCGACTCCCAGAGCGCCCGTGGGGTTAGGGTCCGCCGAAGGAATTCCGCCCCAGGAAGCACACGAACCGATGGCCACGACAAGCGCCGCTTCCGAGCCGGTGTCTCGTAACACTTCAAGCGCCGGCCGGCCAGCCAGCTTCATGTAGGCGCCGTGCTCCCTGGTGGGAATTGACCCTTCAACCACCAGAATGAAGTTGCCATTGTTCTCCTCGACCGCGTGGCGCAGCGCTTCCTCAGCTTGGTAACCGGATGCGGCCATGAAGGTTTCGTGATAGTCGATAGAGATAACATTGAAAAT
>Ga0302197_10000397_pt1 | contig 43889 bp, 40 predicted proteins | sample II_Bog_N2_1_FD_193526 | JGI IMG/M metagenome (GOLD analysis project Ga0302197, IMG submission 193526) | Peat permafrost microbial communities from Stordalen Mire near Abisko, Sweden - II_Bog_N2_1 | ecosystem: Environmental > Terrestrial > Soil > Wetlands > Peat | place: Sweden: Abisko... | reverse complement strand
CCAAGCTATGGAATTTGCAAGTAAATACGGGAAAATTTGCATCTCTGCCGATCATAGAGGAGAAGAGAGGAGAAGGGATACTAGAAGGAGAATTAGAAGGAGATAATACTACCGTAGTATTAACCTGTAAAAATAAATCTTTATCTAAAGGTGTAGGTAAATAAATGTCATTAGCAAATCCACACTGGTCTAATATGACTAAAGAAGAATCTCGAAAAAATCAAAACGATTCTGTCAAAGTTGGTGAACTTCAAGATCTGGAAATCGCCTGCTGATAGCGAAGTGGATCGAGTGCTTTCTGACAACAAAAGTGCAGTCAAGGAATGGCTGAAGAAGCAGGGTCTGGACATAGGCTATTTGCTCAGTTGAACGCCAGCTTGCGTCGTTGGCTTTTCAAGAAAGCCGGAGGAAAATGATGTTTGAAGAACCCATCTTTGAGTGCGAGATAAAGAAGCCATTTAAGCGAGATGGCGAGACCCGGTGGGAGTGGACGATAGTCCCGGTACGAGAAGCCATCGAAGCAAATGGGTCAGGGACAAAAGCGGGAGCACGGTGCAAGCATTGCCATGGTCGTGTGAAACTTCTCGGCAAACACATCGCGAAGAGTCCCGCGCCGCACGCAGTGCATGGCTCAAAACAGGATTCGGAATATTGCATCGCTGGCTTTTACTTCAAGCAGCATCCCGGTCGCACACCGCGTTTATCATTGCAGCCTGTCAATTAGGAATTGTTGCGCGTTTCCGAAGTGGCCTGTTTGGATGGCAAATGAAGAATGAGACTCGACGGCTCAACAAGCTCACTGGAGTAAGCAGGAGCGTAGCGAAACGCTACAAGCTCACAACCGCTGCCGCCGAGATAATCGACCGAGCAGGGCAGATCCACGGACAGAAATCCCGTGCTGTACAAATCGCCGTTGAGATTCTCTGGCGTTCTACAGGGCTAGGTAAAATCCCGACCGCTATTCTCGAATCTCCGATTACAGCGAGAACCTATAAAATCCCCGAACGGACAGTCTCGCTCATTGAGGCGCTCGCACGTCGAGGTTCGAGGACACGAGGCGAAGTCCTCGCGGCTTGCGCTGGGTTGCTTGCCTCGGACGTGTAAGAGGCAAAAGAGGCGGTGGCAGGAGAGCTGGGTGGTTATCGGCGTCCTCGTCCGGCTCGTCCGTTTCGGTGAGACAAGCGGGAAGACGCTAACCCTTTGGTGAATCGTCTTCAAGGCTAAGTCAAAAGTAGCTTGTCAGGCAGCTTTTCCCGTATCCGCTTCGAGCCTAAATCAGTCAGTCTGTATTTCCCTGAGACCAACTGTACGACTTGTCGAACTTCAGGGCTTGTCAGCTTCTGGAGTGCTGTAGTCACGGCTGGAGGTTTCACCATTGCGTATTTCCCTACTTCGGTGCGAAGTGAAACCTTGCTCACCAGCGTAGTGGAGGAGAACCAGAATCTCCTCTTCAGGACTGAGGTCAGTGCGTTGAACCATGATGACTTCTTCACGGATATCGTGAAATCCGAAGACGACGCTCAGAGTGGTCACCCCAGGGCAACTTCGAAAGGGAAATCGACGTTGAAAACTCATTAGCTTTGTAATTGACACCAAATCGTTGCTTGGCTCGCCTCGAGCACTCAACGAGTAGCTGGGCTTCTTCCAAGGCATTTATCCGATCAATCAGTTCCGACTCTTCCACAAATAGCTCCGGACGGAATGTAATCTGGGAACACCGCCATCTTACACGGTGCCTGCCAGATCTTCATTCGGATACGGACTTGCCATATGATCCGAAACAGCATATCTCCAGAACCCGTCTAAGCAGATATCATGCGGGCAAGACCGAGGGGGCAGCTACTCGGGCCTGTAGTCGATGACGGTCTTCAAGGTTGTCCATGTTCTCACCATCCCACAACGACGGTAGTGCGACCAAGCCAGATTCTACCTAACAATCCATCGGCCTCACTTCCAATCTACGTCGTGACAACTTTCCGTTGAAAGCTGATACTCGGCAGTAATATTCATTGTCTTGCCTGCAGGTCCGCCGTTCTGAGTTCCAACGAAAAGGATTACATCGTTCTGCCAGTACGGGTCGGCCGTGATGTCCATCTGGTGAACACTTTTCGCCACCAGCGCCGCACTCCTCATTTGATCCGCGTTGGCCGACAGGAGTAAATGCATGTTTGTTGGGTCGCTGTAAGTATAAGATGGGATGGCTGTCACTTTGCCCGGCGCTATCGCCCGAGCCGTCCATATAGTAGATTCCCAACCTCCAGAACCGTACGAGTAATTGCTTAACATTATTGGGACTGACGGAAGAACAATTGTTTCTCTCTTGCTGCCTTCATATGTAGAGTCGCAATGGATTTCTTTGGGCACTATTTCAACATCAAACGATGTCGAGTGCTTTTCATTGCTCAAATTCAATTGGATTGACACGGTTTTGTTCGGATCGTCCCTTATGACAATAAACTCATTTGTACTATTGACGTTGGGGCACGTGAAGCTCGACTTTGATGTCCAGCAATCTGGATACAGTGATCTTCTTTTCTGTCCGTCGACTTCAACATAGCCCCCAACAATTTCCGACGATTTGACCCAAGGTCCGAAGTAAAAGCTTTCAGTAGAGGTGTATTTGATTTCGAGACGGAATCTTTCCGGCGTGGAATTAGCGACAAAATATGTAAGACCGGCGGTCGACGAAGCTCGGAGAGTGTCAGCAATGCATTTCTGAATCGTCGGTTGCCACGAGGGCGGCAGCGAGCTGACATTACTGGACATGGTTTGATAGTACTTGATACTTTCGCTGTGCATTTCAAAATAATGTCGACGTTGTTCCTGAAAGTAATTAAAGTCGCCAGCGAAAAAGCCACCAAACGCAGATGCACTGGTAGCAGCTTTAACCTGTTGGTAGTTAGTTTCGTCAACCATCGAAAGATAGTACCACTCCCAATTCGTTTCCGATGAGTAACTGCTATGACTGACTAAGACGGGGGAAAAACAGTCTTTGACGCTTAGCATATTGGCCTGGCCATGGGCGGGAGCGATAGAAGTTGTTAACGCCAGCGAAAAAGTGATCCGTTTCAGCCGGTTTAGGCCGGAGCCAGGGATCCAGTCGAGAGCCCCTGTTGGCGGGGACGCGGTAGGAACTCTACAACAGTTTCTAAATTGATTTCGCCTGCGCGCTTGCGAAGCTCGCGAGGCCTCGATTCTCCTCAGTGATTCATCCCCATGATTCCTGAGGAGTCGGCTTGATCCAGTCCCGCCGTTGTCCGTACTGCCAAAGTTCGTTTCTTCCCTCTGCTTATTGTGCTCAACAAAGCGTGTGCAGTCAGCCGGAGTGCCAACGTCGGCGCCGCAGCGATTATCACCGGAAGAAGCTGGCGACAGACCCGGAGTATTTCCAAGTGGTGCGCGACAGCCAGAAGCAGTGGTGGGCCGAACATCCCGGCTACCAGAAACAACACCGCCAGCAGAACCCGAAGCTGGTCGAGAGCAACCGTCAGCGTCAAAGACTGCGGGATCGGAAGCGTCGGGTTGAACTTCTTGTCAGGAACAACTTAGCTTTGGACTTAAAGCATTCAGCGTCAGAGGTTTGGCTGGTGGGCCCCAAGGTGCGCAAGCTTGATAGGAACAACTTAGCTTCCGCGCACGTCCTGATTTTGCCGTCACTTGGCCATTTGCCGGAGGACCGCGGGCCGTCTTGATAGGAACATCTCTATGGCTGGCGGACGCGGCTGGCTTTATACGGTTACAGCACAGTCATGCTGACCGCAGAACAAATCAACTCCATTCATCGCCTGCACTGGGCCGAGCACTGGTCGGTGCGCAAGATTGCCCGTCATCTTCACCTGGCACGCAGAACCATCTCCCAGTATCTGGTCACACCGGAGCGCAGCGCCGCTCGCCGGCAACGTGCCAGCAAACTGGATCCGTTCAAGTCCACCATTGCCGAGTGGCTGGAGCAAGACCCGAACGCCAGTGCCGTGGTGGTTGCGCAACGGCTTGGCCCGCTTGGCTTCACCGGTGGTCTGAGCATCTTGAAAGATTACTTACACGCGGTGCGAGCGCAGACCGCGGCCAAGCGTGCCTATGTGCGCATGGAGCCAGGGCCGGGGGAACGCTTCGAGATCGACTGGGGGCATTTCGGTGCCCTTCTCTACCAAGGTCACGCGCGCAAGCTCTATGCCTTCTGTCTGGTCGAATGTCACAGCCGCAAACTGTTTGTCGAGTTCACGCACAGTCAGAGTTTCGAGACCTTCGTGCGCTGTCACATCCACGCCTTCCAGTCGATGACAGGAATTGCACGGGAACTGTGGTTCGATAATCTGGCAACGGTTGTCGCTGAGCACGATGGCAACCTGGTGCGGTTTCATCCCCGCTTTCTGGCCTTCGCTCGCGAATACAGTTTCCTGCCTCGCGCTTGCCACGTGCGGGCGGCCTGGGAAAAAGGAAAAATCGAGAGAGCGGTGGGATATTTACGGCAGAACTTCTGGCCGCTGCGCACCTTTACCGATTTAACCGATGTCAACTCGCAGGTGCGCCGCTGGCTCGAACAGGTCGCTAACCAACGTCGCCATCGCGAAACCGGAGAGACTCCCGAGGCCCGCTTTCAGCCCGAGACTCTGCGAGCTCTACCTGTGATCGCGCCCGACTATCGGGACAGCGCCGAAGCTCTGGTCCACAAAGATCTCCGGCTATCGTTCGATGGCAACCGCTACTGTGTGCCGCCACGCTATGTCGGCCGTCACCTCACCATCAAGGCCGACGCTTCCGCGGTCACCATCTACGACCAGTATCAGGAGATCGCTTCCTACGCTCGCTGCTGGCAACGCGGACAGACTTTCGGCGCCGAGCGTTTTCAAAAAGAACTGTTGGCCCAGTTAGCAGCCGCGCAGCGCTCGGCCGAACAACAGCGCCTGGTTAGCTTGCTCGGTCCGGCCTCGGAATCTTACCTGCGTCGCCTGGCCGATACCGACCGCTCGCTGACCCGGCAAGTTCGAGAACTGCTCCACCTCATTCGTGAATATGGACCCGACGCCGTGGCGGCCGCGATAGCCCAGGCTCATGCTGCCGGTGCGTTTGGCGCTGATTACATCGCCAATCTTCTCCGTCAGCAACGAATGCGTCGCGACGTGCAGCCTCCTCTTCGTTTCCAAAACCCACAACTCAATGAACTGGCTACCGATCCACTGTCGTTGGCCGACTACGACTCTTTCATACTTCGTTCCAAAAAGGACTCCCATGACCTCACTGCAACAGAAACTGAATCAACTGAATCTGGCGACCATGAGCCAGCAACTGGATCAGATGCTGACTGACGCCACCGCCAAGAATCTCAGCCTTGCCCAAACTCTCGAAGCACTCGTCGATCGCGAGCTCGAGTCCCGTCACCAACGTTCCATCGAACGCCGCTTCAAGCTTTCCCGCTTGCAGAGCATGCCTTCGATCGATAGCTTCTCCTTTAACCATCACAAGTCGCGCTTACAGCTCAAGACCCGCATCCTTCGTCTGCTCGATCTCGACTTCCTGCAGAACGGCACCAGCGTGTGTCTCATCGGCAATCCCGGCGTAGGCAAAACGTACCTGGCCAAGATCATCGCCTGGCGCGCCTGTCAGGCCAACCAGCGCGTGCTATTCACTACCGCCATGGACATGCTCAACCATCTCCTGGCTTCTCAGGTGGATCATTCCCTGATTCGCAAACTCAAGATCTATACCGAACCTTCTTTGTTAGTGGTCGATGAACTAGGCTATCTTTCGCTCGATCAACAGACTTCCAACCTCTTCTATCAGGTCATCTCGACCCGCCATAGCAGTAAACGCAGCACGCTCATTACGACCAACACTGCCTTCTCCGACTGGGGCAACATCCTCTACAACACCACCATCGCTACTGCCATCGCCGATCGCCTGGTGGAAAACTCCGAGATCTTTCTCCTCGCAGGCGAAAGCCTTCGCAAAGGCAATAAGAGCCAGCCTTCCTCCGAATAATCACCTCGGTTGGCTCAGATCAGGCGCCGCTCTGTGGCGATATCCCGCACGGAGGAGTCCGTCGGGTAACCCCTCAACGGCGCTGCCGGCAGGGGCGCGGGAGCATCGCTCCCGCTCTCTGCTTTCCATCCTCACTCCTATGTTCAACTTCAGCGCCAATCATCTGCTCTTGCTTTCGCGTATGGAATACCGCACCTGTGTCGTGTTCCTCATGAAGGACGACTCCACCCGCCGGGTCTACCGCCTGTACGACTTCACCAAATCCCAAATCATCACGTCAGACCACTATTACTGCGTGTCGGGAAAGGTCAACAGCGCGGACAAACTCTACCTGGTTATCGAGTCGGTCAGGAGGGACACCACACACAGCCCGGACCCGCAGTTACGCCTCGAGTGGACGGCGCGGGAGAAGCGCTCTTGAACTAATCATTCGGCTGGGAAAAAACTCGCAATCGTGACTGCTTGTCTTCGTACGGCGGCCGCCGCATTCGTGTGCTCCGCGACCACCGGCAAGCTCTCTGGCTCACCTCTACACCGGCTAAACTGGCTCCCTTTTAAATCGGCGCTAACATATTCACCAGACGGACTGCTGTTTATGCACAGGGACACAAGCCGTTGCCCGCCGTGGCTGTCGAACAGCAGCAGGCTGAACTTGCAGCCTACAAAGCCAGCCATGATGTTTACAGTTATCTGGCTGACCCAGCAAATAATCTCCATCAGACAACAGATGGTCGAATTGCTATCGTCGAACCCGCCGTCTACAACCAAAAGATGCTGGCTCTCAGGGCAGCGACTGCAAGGCTTAACAGGGTGAATGCGACATTAGACAAGTAGCAACCATGACCAATCGCAAGGCAGAGAACGGTCGGAGGAATAAGTAAAATCCGTGAAGCGTGTGCGGAGGAGATTGTCGCCGGATTCGCATGATTCCACACCGACCGGGATTGACAGTCGGCAGTGACGAGTCGCAAAGGCGCGGAATTCAATTCGCGGAGGCCGCCCCAGAGGAGATTGCCTTAACCTGGGAGAGCGCATTTTTGGCTTCTCGAATTCCAGACTCGATGTCTTGCTCCAAATCTAGGTGCGGCACGGCCGACGCGGATACCGCTTCGCAGAATCTCAGTGCATCCTGCGGGCGGTTCAATCGCTTGAGGCAGATTCGGGCGGCACCAAGCCGAGCCAGCAGAGACTGCCGCTCGGAAGGATAGGCGGCGGCGAGCTTCTCATACTCGCTGACAGCGCGTTCAAAGTCCTGCTGTTCCTCCGGCAGGCGGCAGAGATCGAGCCAGATGGCCGGTGGCATCTTGTCGCCGCCCAATTGGAGGAACTCCTCGTAGTCCTTCCAAGCCGCTTCATGCTCCCTCGCTTGCAGATGCAACCCGCAGAGCGTGACTGTAGCTTCCCGATACGCCTGAATGTCGCTTCTCTGCCAATGGCCTGCCCGCAACAGGCTCCAAGCCTCTACCGAGTCAGGTTTGGCTGTGAGGTAGTTGTTAAGAGTCGCGGCGGCCTCATCAAACTTACCATGTTCCATGAGGTCGCCAGCCTGAGTGATCTCTGGATCAGGCGTCCAAGCAACCTTTTCCTCGATCGCCTTATTCAATGTATGTTCCAACCCCGAGTAGCGAAGCGCCACAGCCGTAATGCCACCAAAGAGGAAACCACCGACGTGCGCCCAGTGTCCAATGCCGTCCCTGGGACCCATTCCGTAATTGATCTCTGTGAGCACCCAAATCGGCAATAGCCAATATGCCCGCATCCAGAAGCGAGAAAAGGGAAACAGGCCCAGATCAAAGAACCACATCATTCTGATTTTCATCTTGGGGAAGCGCACTAGGAAGGCTCCCATTAAGCCTGCTACCGCTCCTGAAGCGCCTATTGACGAGACGATGCTTCCGGGATTTGCCCAAGCATCAAACTGGCATGCGAATGCACCCGCTGTCAGGTAGACGAGCAAATAAAGCGGTCGGCCCCAAGCGTCCTCTAAGACAAATCCCGCTAGCCACAAGAACCACATGTTGCCGATCAAATGCCACCAACCGCCGTGAAGGAAGGTCGAAGTGAGATACGTAATTGGTCTCGGGTGGGCTGCAACGAAGGCATAGCGTTGGTCGATGGATGAGGCCATCAATTGTGAATACTGGCCTGCGAATGAATCCATCTCCGCTTGCAATGCCGCTGGATCGTCGAGCAGTCGCATCCGAGCGACCCAATCATCGTCAATTACCTCTGAGTTCGGGTGTTGCATCTCCGCCCAATCGTCAGGGTCATGGTTCTGAAAGTCTGTAACTAACTCGCGGACCTCGGACGTGAGGAGGATCTGTGGATGTATAGCCGCAAGAATCAAAATGTGCGCCCGCACCTGCCCGAGCTGCGAGCCCTGCGTCTCCATGACCGAATGGGTACTCAGAAATATCCCGAAGTTGAGGAGAATCAGACCAAGTGTGATGACCGGCCAGCGTCGGGCCGACATGTTCTCGTGCCCGATAGGGACAATCATGGTTGGACTTCTCCTTCGTGACCGGAACCCACCTCAAACTTTCTTCTCCCCCGTTGGGGAATTCAACGCGCTCTGCTTTTTACGGTGCCGTCCGGAAACCAAGTCACGTCAAACTTCTTCTGCCCGTTGGCTAATTCATCGCGCCCTATGTTTATGGTGCGGTCCGGAAGTGAAGTCATGTCAAACCACTTCTCCCCGCTAGGGAGTTCAGCGCGCCCTGCCTTCTCGGTACCGTCGGGAAGTGAAGTCACGTCAAACTCCTTAATCCCGTTGGGGTATTCAATGCGCCCTGCCTTCTCCGTGCCGTCCGGAAGTGTAGTCATTTCAAAATGCTTCTCCCCATTGGGGAATTCAGCACGCCCTACCTTTTGGGTGCCGTCAGGAAGCACAGTCACATCAAAATGCTTCTGCCCGTCGGGGAGCTCAACGCGCCCCGCCTTTCGGGTGCCGTCCGGAAGTGAAGTAACGTCAAACTGCTTATCCCCGTTGGGGAGTTCAGCGCGCCCAACTTTTTTGGTGCCGTCCTTCAGCGTGCGTTCCCCGAACAACTTGGTGCCGTCTGGTAATTGACGGTCTCGTGCTAATTGACGGCCTTGTCCTTCGTCACATCCCACCCCAAAGGCCAACAGAAGCGATACGGCGATGATCATCTGCTTCATAATGCTTCTCCCACCTTAAATTCCAGCATGTAACAAGGGAGCGACCTAATTACGAAGGTCATTCGTCATGCCGATCCTGAGAGATGGGAAAACCGGAGATCCTCTGGCTAGGATGCAGCAGGAAAACTGCATAAAACGACCTGAAGGATCGCTCGTCCGCCACCGCAGATCAAGGTGCGAGCGAATGGAACATGAAGAGAATGCTCTGCATCGTGACGATGCAGCTGGCGTGCGTAGCTTTCGCCCGGACGGGAGAGAATGGCAGGCCTTTGACGAGCTTCGACCGCTCCATTCCTCGTGATCACAACCTCGGTACTTGTGTTACGAAGGTACCCACGTGCTTATCCAGAGCACTGTGCGTCCGTTCCTGGTCACTGGATACTTGAGACTGTCGATGAAAAAGGCCGCCCTCCTGCTGTTTTTGATTCTCTGGAGCTTGCTCTTGATGGCACAGGGGGGCAGCGCCGTGCACACCACCCACCGGTGCACATCTTGCTTGCGGGACAAGCACGGGCACATCAAGCGTTCGAAAGCTGCAATCAGCATCTTCAAGAAGCAGCATCCCTGTCCCGCGACGGGCAAGACCGCGAGCCGATGTCCGGGGTACATCATCGACCACGTAAAGCCGCTGGAGTGCGGTGGAATTGACGCTCCCAGCAACATGCAGTGGCAGACATCGACGGCGGCTAAAGCGAAAGACAGGACTGAGGCGCAGTGTCGATGACCGGGTTCTGCCTAGGAGGGCAGCAGTTTTTATTTGACGCGATTGCCGAGGAGCTGCGGCTCTTCCGTGAACAACAAGATGTTTTGCGGGGTCCTTTTTATTTCCAGAACGCCCGTGGAACTCCGATAGGAACTCAACGAGGGGGACAGAAATACGCTCCAGCGTTTGGGAGTGATGTGGCAGGAGCGGGAATGAACCAAGGTGGATTTTCGTGGTGGCGGTTCTTCGGCGTGTCGGCGTTCAAGTCCAGAGTCTCGCGCAGGATCGGCATCCCGCTGACCCACACCGGGCGTCGGCAAAAACTCGGGTCTCTGATCCTGCGGCTGCTGGGCGTGGACAGGTGGGTTTAGGGAATGAGCAAAACTCTAGCTGAAAAGTGGGCGCAAAACTTTCGAGCGGAGGGTGGGCAGTGGCCGGAGGATGGGCATTGGCCCGAGCAATGGTACGCCATCGAGCGGGAGATGAATCGTTCAGGCGATGTTGCCAGTTCTGGCGGCGGAGGATACGAGAGGAAGGAGAACGAGGGTGGCGACCTCGGGATACCCTATGTCTTCATTGATAATTCTGGATTCTTGTTGTCGGGCGGGGACGATAAAGCATTTCCAGCGATTCGACTCTTTTCAGAAGCAGATATTGCCGAGCTACAAAAGGTCTGGGGCCGCTCCGCCGACATCATGAACACGTTTGACGAAATTTCCTGGCTTGAGAAGCACGTTGGAAAACCAGAGGACTGTTAGCATCTTCCCCACGGCACGCTGCCACCCGCCGCGAAACCCCAGCGATTGAATGGTCGTTTCTTGGGTAGGAGTAAGTTTAGGCACGCCGGCTCTAGAGAAGCGGCATAAAACGCGCCTTATCTGGTTTCGTCCTGATGATCTTCCACCTGCGAAGCCAGAAGCCTGAGCTTTTGAACTATACGGTTGATGTTCTCTATATCGAGGGTTCTTTCAATGGAAACGTCTAGCTGCGTATCGCTTAACCCCTGTACCGCCAGTTCGTCGCGCATCCGTTGAAGGTCTGAATAGAAGCGAGTGCGATACCAACCGCTAGCCTTGTTGCTCCATACCTTAACTTGTTCTTGCTCCTCTGCAAAGGTATCCGGCTGCGCTGGTTTATGAATCCTTATCATCGAGGGGGACGGCGGTTGCGGATTCTGTCTGTGAAATTGCTTCGCCTCTCTGTTGAATCGTCGTGCAAGATCAAAGGCTCTGGTTGCGAGATCAGGAACAACGGCAGTCAATTGCTTCGGCGATTCCGCCGCTTGCAGTTTTTGCGTCAGCTCCGCAATCTCTGAAATGTGCCGCGTCTTCTCCTGCGCTAATTCCGCGTTCTTTCCGTGTTTCCAGTACCTACCGATTGCGATCAGCAGAACCATCCACAGAGAGCAAGTGATAACGATATTTGCCGCTATCAGCATGAGATCATCCCCATGCCTTTTCCAAACCACCAATTGCAAGTAGATGTATAGTGCGCTGAGGAGAATGCCGAACAGGGCAGCCCAATGTTTACCGAACCATTCCATGCGAGACAGTCTACAACGCTGGGGCGGCAACCCTGCGGCGACATGTTCAAGATACGAAGAATTGATGGGCTACAGGCATATTTCGCTAGGTCCGGTGATGGCGGAAATGTATCCGTAAAAGTGAGGTATTGGCCGACCTTGGGGCACAGATGGAAGTCAATTCTGGAGTCGAAGGCAAAAACACTTGTGAATGCGGCCGCGTGTGGCTCTTAGCTAAGCGCAAAGAGCCTGAGCGCGACAAAGACGACATCTCATGCATTTGCGGCAGGACGCTCGTAAGCTGGAACGGTGGATGCGTGTGGACGACAAAATTGATTAAAGATATTGACTGACTGGAGGGCTTGCGTATGTCTTTCACTGCGAAGGTTAAGAAAACAGGTCAGGTCTTTAATGCGACGAACGAATGGGAGACGGACGGTTCTTTCGGGCGCGATGCCCATGACCTTGTTGACGGCAAACTCTACGGCGGCCATCTCTTCCACACTCATCAACTCAGAGAATCGGCGGACGTAGTAGAACTCGTGTTCACTGGAATAGAGTGGGCGACTTTCAAGGCGGAAGAATTGCAGAAATTTGCCGCACGGCGCATAAGACTGCATCACCACCCGTCCTAGCCTTCAACGCACTTTTCAAAATTCGTGGTAGTAAACACATCCAACCGAAACCTCAGCGTCACAGCGGTAGCCAACGCCATCGCCGTGTTTATTAATAGCGGCGGTCTCACGACATACTCTGGCCACGCCAGCGAAAAATGGGACAGTTTCAGACCGGAAGTTAAGCTACACAGTTGAACCCTCCGTTCACCCGAAGCAGCGAGTAGGCTGGCGGCGCGAAATCGTCGAGCAGGTCACTGAGAATCGTTCGTCTTCCCGATGCTCGCCAGTTCTCTCGTCCGAAGTTCCCCAGCTAACCAGCCAACAAGGTCAACCGACGCTTTGATGTGCTCTTCCAACTGCTTTTCACTGACGCTCACTTCTGCGCCGACTCCAGTTCCAGAAACGTATTCAGGATACTTTTCAGAGAACCCCATGTCTAAGTAACCCGCATCGCCACTGTTCAAATCCGATTCATCGAGCGGCTTAAACGTATTTGCCTCAGCACCAGCGTGAACGATTTTATTTCGCACTTTACGCATTGTCTCCACGAACGCGATTCGGTCTGCATTGGCCTTGAAATCAATCCCGAACCGATCCGTGTATTCGCGCCAAAGCTGATCAAACTCACTCCCCTCGCCACCGTACCGCTTCCTGAGTTCGCTGAAGGACTCAGCAGACCTAGCCATTTTTCGCAAGGCGTGGGTCAAGCGCGATGTGAGTGCCACCAGTGCCATGTTTCTCAGGAACTGTTCTTGACTGCTATTTCTCGCTTGGACAACTCCGTGCTCATCAACCAAGTGCTGATGGAATTCGTCATCGAGAGCCTTTTGCATCACCGCTTCGAGCTTCGCTAGCTCAGTCTTCGTTACTGCCTGCCCCGGAATGGGAGCAAGATTTTGGCGCGGGTCGAGCAAACCCTGTCAAGGTGCGTGCCCGCGTAGCGGCGACCTTCAGGTCGACCTTGACAGGGTTTGCGCCCGCGCTACGCTGACATTATCGGGGCAGGCAGGGTTCTAAAAACCCATTCCGAGACCTATGCCGTGGTTCTGCTGTTGACCCTGGGAGACTTCCTGCTGCGGCGCAATCGTCTGGTTGGGTTTGATCTCGGGCCCATGCGCGCTCTGCTGCGATACATCGTGACCGAGCGCCGCAGGCAGCTTCTCGCGGTCGTTGGTGAAAAGCTGTGCATCGTGCGCCCCGCGCGAGACGGAGACATAGGCCATGCGGCTGTTGAGCAGATCCTTAGCACCCAACTCCGTATCCACGTGAATCAGGACGCGGTCGGCAGTCTGTCCCTGGCTGGAGTGGCTGGTCATTGCATAGCCATGGTCTAGATGCGGATGCCTGCGCGGATCGAGTTCGACCGCGCGGCCACCGTCCATTTTCAGTCGCAGCCGCCCGTCTTTCTCGATGCTCTCGATGGTCCCCAACTCGCGGTTCGCAACTTTCAGTTCGTTGGCCGGCGCGGTGAATTGGATGCGGTCGCCCATTGACAAATTCCGCATCTCCTCGCGGAAGACAGAGACGCCCTGCTGTCGGCGCGGATCGTAAGTTCGCTCTGTGCCGTCCTGCCGTGCAACCGTCAGCCGGTTGTTCGGGGCGTCGATGCTCTCCACCTGTGCGTACTCGCCTTTCCCGATGCCGGTCTCCTTCGACGTGCGCGAGTAGCGCAGCACATCGCCCACGTTGTACCGCTCGGCCCAGGTGCGGTCGGCGCCAGTGAGGTCCTGACGCGGCACCAGCGTCCTGATGTGGTGCTCCTCACTACTGACGAGGCCACCCCGCTGCAATTCCGCATGGATGCGTTCGTTGATCTCCGCGCGGGAGCGGTTGTCGGGAGAAACCACTAGCGTGTTCTCCGGCGATTTTGCGTACTCCTTCGCAATGGCGGCGATGCGCTCGTCATGGCCTTGAATCTCATGGACTCGGCCCTGCCTGTCAAGATTCTGTATTGCTTCGCGCACTTCACCCCGCGCAAGTTCCTCTACCACCTGTCTTAGTTGCGGGTCTTTCTGGCGCACGATCTCTTCGAGCTTCACCGTTTTCATCCCGGCGTCCTGGAGTTGCGCGAAGGGCCGTCCGGCCTCGACCGCCTCATGTTGCCGCCGGTCGCCGACGAGCAACACACAGTCATTCGGATGGAGCCGGTTTACAAACTCATGCACCTGCCTGGTCGATGCCAGCGAGGATTCGTCGAGCACATAGAGCCGTTTCTCGCCGGTATCTGGTTGCTGTCCGCGTGCCAGATGCTTTTGTAGCGTGGATGTCTCCATGCCTGCTTCGCCGAGCTTCTGCGCCGCGCGGGACGTTGGCGCGAGACCTTCCACCCTGTATCCCTCGGCCTCCGCGCCTTCGCGGATGACGGAGAGAGTCGTCGTCTTCCCCGCGCCTGCGATGCCATCCAAGCCGACAAACTTCTCACGCGAGAGAAAGATTTCGTCTACCGCTTGGCGCTGCGAAGCATTAAGTTCCGGGTGGCGGTCCTCCGTGGCGATGCGGATATGAGGCGAGACCAGCATGGGATCGCTGTAGTCGCGCCGATTGCCTCCCTGCATCCGACCAATGATCTCGCGTTCCATGCGTACCATCGCTGTGGTCGTGTACCGTTTACTAGCGCCGACGTGCAAGACTTCGCGGAACTCCCCGGCCTCGATCCGGCGCTCAAACTCCCGCCGAATTCCGGCATACGTCGTTTCACCCATGCCGCGCACAAGGGCTGTTTCAAGGATCGCGCGGCGGTCCTGTACAGCCGATCTCTCGAAGACATGATCGCGCGCCCAGGTCACGGCCCGCTGCGCCTGCATCTCCGGTTCCGGTAGATGGTATTGACCATGTTCGCGCGCTTGGGCGACTACACGGTCCGCCTGATGCCCGTACTGGGCGGCCAGCTCGCGGTGCCGCTGTAAGACTTCTTCTAGCGACAGTAGTTCCTTGCGGTCGCGAGTATGGTGGGCGGCGATTTGTGCCGCCGCTGCTCCGTCGATTCCTTGCTCCCGCAGATGATCTTTGATTTGTTCACGTCGCGGGCTGGAAGCTTCAAGATATTCCTTCGTGTAGCCTTTTATTTCCGTCTGTCCATACCTGCCGCGCTCCAGCTCGTAGCCCAGCGCTTCCAGACGGAATGCCAAATCCGAACGGTAGACCGCCGTGACGTAACGCTGCGAAACGAACATCTCGTGCGGCTGCAAAGCTCGCGTCTGTTTCCCGTTTTCGGGACAGTTCTCCCGCTCGGTCATGTTGAAGATCACGGCATGGGTATGAAGCTGCGGGGCAGCATAGCCATCGACGGGCCGCGCGGTATCGTGCTCAAAGGTGGCGGCGACGAATTTTCCCGTTGTCTCCGGGGCATGGACGTTGCCGATCCGCGCCTGCGTGTACCGCTCAAGTTCCTGAAGCGCTGCGCGAACGCTTTCGCGATGGGCTTCCCGCACCCGGTCATCGCCTCCCACAAGCGCGGTGAGCGACACCGACTTCGGCGCGGAAAATGTGGCGTCCCACCCCGCGCGATGCTCGGCGCTGGTCACCTCTCTGCCGAATTTACCTTCATAGGTTCTCGATACCTGATGCCGGACAAGCTGATCTTCAATGTGCGGGTGCCGGCCTTCACTCAGACGCGCGAAGTGTTCGGAACCAACGGCACCTTGCAACCCCCACTGCTTGGCAAGCCTGCCTTGCCATTCGCTGTAGCCCTGCTGATCGCGGCTCCAGTAGTTCTGTTCCTGCGAGGCAAACTCGCGCGCATGGTAGGTACGCGCTTGGCTGGCGGACAGAGGTTTCGAGATCGTGAGCATATCGAGCGCCCTCAAGCGTGAAATCGTGTTGTTGGAAATTTGCTTCTCATTCGATTCCCGTCGTCTCCTCCCAGACAAACCCCTCTTTGGGCTTGCCATTGGGCGCACCGATGAGCGTAAGCAACGGCTGGGTAGGCTTCTTCAGTGGATCGGTGAGAGCGGTGGCTGGTGCCGATGGCGTTGGCTTCGGCGCAATGTCTGGCATCCTCCGCTTCGCAAGTCCCTGTGGTCGGAATAGAATTCTGTCCATCTCCGCTCTCCATCTTTGGAGCACACTTGGCTGAGGTCTGCCCCATTCAATCGTCTCCGCGTCGCGCTGTTCGTACGAGGACCGGCTCCGCAACATACTCCACCCGGCCAGTAGTAAAAAGAACACTGCGGCTCCCCAAAGCAGAGGCGTCACGAGCGAAAAGCCTCTGGGAAAAAGCATGACATTCATGGCATATGCCATCCTTCCTTGCCCTCCAAAGCAAGAGAATCGGCAAGCAGTTTGCGAGCCTGCTGGAGCTTGCGCGCATCGGCTTGGTCGCGAATTTTGAGGACGGAATCAGGCGACAATTGTCTGCCTTCCGATGCCGCTTGAGAGGCTGCATGGAAGAGATTCAAGAGCGTGTAACGCACCGCCCAAACTTCGGCCAACACTAGTTCGGCGGGATCGGCGGGCCGCTGTCGCGCAGCGCACAGAGCGGTCCCGCGCAGCCACTCGGAGAGAGCCTGTCCCGCGCTTTCGGCGGCAGCTTCTACTTCTCCCAGTTCTTCGGGAGTCAGTCGCGTGGCCGCGGTCTTGGTGCGGAAGCCGGTCTTCGCCTCTTCTCCAAACGGCAAACTGGACTGTGGAGCGGCTTGAATGCGGGGAATGCTCATTTGGGAAACCGCCTTGTCGCCCGTGCTGCGTCGGACTCCTCTTGCATTAAGATCGCTGCTTCACAGCAAGGTCTTGCGCTTCAACGCGTTTACGTGATCGACGCTCTGAAGCGATTTGTCGCAAACAAACGTCATCGTTCGCTACCGCCCACATTCAGCCAATCACCGAATTTGTTGATGCAGCAAAAGTTAACCTGCGTAAACATCTCAGCACTGGCTGGCGCTACGCAGTTCCCAAGTTGGGGGTGACGTGTCCACCCTTCTTCCGGTGCGAAGCACCGCCGTTCTTACAGTTCGCCATACTCTCTTGCCAACACGTCCCACAGACGCCTCACTTCGGGGGCTTGCCAACCCCGGCGAAAAAGACTCTTAATCGCCTGCCAATCGTCATGATGAAATGTAAGGGCGATCCCGTGGTCCCGAGAGCGAAATACGACGCCGACCTTTTCCTCTTCGTCGAGCCACGTGGAAGCGAGGAAATACCGACCTTCCCAGAAGATCAGTGTGTCGCGCAGCTCCAACCCTTCCAGTATCGTCCGAAGCTCCGCGATCCGTGGGTAATCGTAGAGCGGATATTGCAGAGCAAACCTTCCGGGAAAATACAACCAGACGGAAAATTCCGTCTCCGGCCCCCGGTGAAATTCGAGACGGTATTCTCCCTCCTGGAATGACGGCAATGGCCCAGGATTTCTCAACCTAGAATCGGCACCCCAAAATGCACCATCCCGTAGGGGTTCTTCATGGCGGAGATAGTGGCCACGGGCGCACACGCGCCAGAGAATCGGCCAGTACGGTCGCAGCGCTTCGTTCAGCTTCTCGATGTTTAGAAATTTCTCGTTGTCCAGAATCATGTAGAGAAGTCGGGCCGTATGAACCGGTCGCGGAGTTTCGCTGTCAGCGTTCTTTAGCGTGTGAATGGTTCGATTCGCGGCCCGTTGTACATCGTCGTTTGCAATCTCTTCTGAAGGCTTCGCCGCATTTTGCCTTTCAGCGGGCAGATTGGTGAGGAGATAAGGGGCCATCGGACTCCTCTTTCTCTGTTTGGATACAAGTCCATAAACGGCAAGGAAAGCTTCAAGAATTGCGGCGAGAGATTCAAAGGAAATGTCCGTCTGGCCGGTATTTGCGAACAGCTCTGCACCCTGCTGACAGTAGTAGGCAACCAGGGTCCATTCGGCTTGTGAAAGCGGCAGCTTTGCGTCTACCTTCCCGCGAATCTTAACCAGGGAATCGGTTGGCTCCGAGAGTAGATTTACGAACTCCAATCGCTCCTCTTTGGAGGACTCAAGGAGCTGCTTTGCCGCCTCCGATGTTGAGACGGGTTCGCCACTCTTGGCGGCCATGATTTCCTTCAAAGTTTCGAGCCTTTGACGCAGCTCGTCGGAAACACGAATGGAGATCACCGGCTGCTGCAGGATTGGGGTTTTGTCTGCCAAGGGGTCAGCCTCACTAAAATATCGTAACGTTACGTATTGACTGTATTGGTACACATGCGATAGTGTCAAGTGCAACGTTTGCTCCCCGGTCGGACGACCTACGTCGCAAGGATTGCTGCACGCTCAGCCAAATGGGCCCGTCCGAAGTTCCGGGATGGAGTAGAAAATGAATCCAGCCGAAGACAACGAACCCTTCGTAACGCCCGAAGAAGCAGCAAACTTTTTGAAGATCAGCCCGGTGACCGTGAAGAAGATGGCTCGGGAGGGCTGGCTTCCCGCACATCCCATAGGCAACGGAGTCCGCAAGCGCTGGCGTTTTCGAATTTCAGAGCTAGTTTCGCACATGCGTTGTCGTGTAGAGTCGGAAGCGTCATCCGTGCGCGCTTTAAGGAGGAAAGCTTCTTGAAACGCACACAGCAAGACGTGGGCACGATTGTCCGCAAGAAGAGAACGCGAGGCCCGGATGTCTGGGTTTGGCGCTTTTACGAAACGGACGAGATGGGCATTACGCGAAAGCGCAGCGTAATGTTAGCGGGAGATGCGGAAGGATGGCCAACGGAAGATCATGCCTGGCAAGGGTCGAGAGAGTTTCGATACCAGCGGATGGAGCAGTCTTCCAGTCAATCGTTCGGAGCATTGGTAAGGCGATACATGCACGAAGCAATGCCAGAACGGTATTCAACCAAGAAGTCCTACGTATCCATTTTGAAAGTGCACATTTTGCCACAATGGGGCGAGGCTTCCGTGGCCGAAGTGAAAAAGCCCCTCAAGGTGGAACAGTGGTTGAAGGAGCTGAAGCATTCTCCCAAAACGAAGTCCAACATAAAGGGTCTCCTGCATCGCATTTTTGAGTACGCGATGAAATGGGAAATTTTGGAGACTCAGAGAAACCCGATGCAGTTAGTCGAAATCAAGGGCGTGACGAAACGTGTTCGCAAGAAAGTTGTGCTTACGGTCGAGCAATATCAGGCTCTCCTCGCAGAGCTTCCGTACCACATTCAAGTGATGGTCATGATTGCAATGTGCCTGGGCTTGCGCATCAGTGAGATCAGGGCATTGCAGTGGCCGGACTTTGATTTGAAGGGGCGGATGCTGACGTTGACCCGATCCATTGTGGGCCGCTACGTCTGGAACGGCGGAAAAACCGGCGCTTCAGAGGACGAAGTGTTTCTGGATTCCAAGCTGGTGTCCGTTCTGGAGGATTGGCGAAAGCAATGTGTCGAAACGCCGGAGGCTTGGCTATTCGCTAATGCGGATACGAAACGCCCAGTCCACGGCGATGCCATTCAGAAAGACTACTTGCGACCAGCAGGTGAAAAGATCGGATTGCAAGGAGTCGGCTGGCACAGCTTTCGGCACACCTATCGAACGCTGATTGATGATATCGGCACGCCGCTCGGAGTGCAGCAGCGCCTCATGCGGCACGCCGACATCAAGACGACGATGAATACCTACGGCTCAGCATTTGAGAAGACCAAGCGCCGAGCCAATAGCCGGGTAGCAGATCTTGTCTTGCCACCCACGATCAAAAGGCAACTGAAGGATAGGGCGAAGGAAGTTTCCCTGAAGAATCTAAGGCCCGAAACAGCCACGATCCAGTGATTTTGGAATTGGGGACTACGCCGGTAGTCCCCCAAATCCGTAAGTGGTTGCGGGGGGTGGATTTGAACCACCGACCTTTGGGTTATGAGCCCAACGAGCTACCAGACTGCTCCACCCCGCAGTCAAAGAATACCACACTGCGGTGTGGAGAAGCCGAACTCTCGCTCTTGCGCTTCGCGGATTTCAGAACACTACCAAACTCTCCGACACGATGGCCCGGCCCGTGCCAGCGATTCAGCTTCTTGCGCTCACAAGCATCCTCGGTTTTTTGGATCGATCGCTTCTCGACCAGTTTGCCCCTCCAGAATCTGCAGCCCCAGTCCGAACCAAGCGATACATTTTTACCCTTTATGAAGCGTATTCCGGAGAAGTCTCTCCAGGGTACTCTGGCGCCACGAGCGGAGTGAAAGCGCTTCTGTGGACGCTCCCGGCTGCGTACAATGGCCTTGTACTACGAGCCTCTTTGCATCGGATCGCATGAGCCTTCAGACTCTAAACGACATTTTGCTGGTGGTCTGCAAGAACCGGCGTGAGCGCGTCATGCTGCAAAAGCGCGCCTCTGGCTGGGTGCCAATCTCCTCCGCGGAGATTTACCGTAACGTTGTGGGCGTCGCGCGAGCCCTAGAATCGTGGGGCATCGACCACGGCGATCGCGTCGCCATCCTCAGCGAAAACCGCCCGGAGTGGACGATTACCGATTTCGCCGCGCTCGCGCTGGGTGCGGTCACGGTCCCGATTTATTCCACGCAGACGGCCGACCAGACTTCCTACATCCTCAACGACTCCGGAGCGCGCGTCATCGCCGTGTCTACGAAGAGCCAACTGGAAAAGATCCTCGCTATCCAGCGCCACACGGCCCTGGAGCGGATCATCGTCATGGACGCGGTCGAAACCGCGCACGCCGTCCCCATGTCGCAACTGATGCTGCCAGGGCCGCCCGGGCTTGATCCGGAGATTGGCGATGCGCCATTCGATGCCCGCTCGCGCGCGATTCTGCCCGACGACCTTGCTACCATCATTTACACCTCAGGCACGACCGGCACTCCGAAGGGGGTGATGTTGACCCACGGCAACATGGCGTCGAACATCGCATCTTCAATGGAGGGATTCGGCTTCGGCACCAAAGATGAAGTCAGCGTATCGTTTCTGCCACTTTCCCATGTGACGGCACGGCATGTGGATTTTGCGCTGCTCTACCGCGGGGTGGCGCTGGCGTATTGTCCCGACATTGCGCGACTGCCGCAGGTTCTGACGGAAGTGCGGCCCAACATCTTTATCGCCGTGCCGCGTGTGTACGAGAAGATTCGCCAACAGGTCATCCTCAAGACCTCGGGTTTTCCCAAGAGCGCTATCTATCGCTGGGCGTTGGCAGTCGGGCGCGATCACCGCGCCGAGACTCTGGCCGGGATTAGCCCGGCGGCAATCTCTTGGAAGATGCGAATCGCCGACCGGCTCGTCTTCTCCAAAGTGCGCTCCGGCATGGGCGGCGAGGCGGAAGAGTTCATCTCCGGAGGCGCGCCTCTGGGCCGCGAACTAGCCGAGTGGTATGCCGATATCGGCATACCGATTCACGAGGGATACGGCCTCACGGAGACTTCGCCGGTCATCGCCGTGAACACGCCCCGCTTCCACAAACTCGGCACCGTCGGCAAGCCGCTGCCCAACGTGGAAGTGCGGATTGCCAGCGACGGCGAGGTCCTGGTGCGCGGGCCCTCCATATTCAAGGGCTATTGGAACCGTCCCGACGAAACGCGAGCGGCGTTCGTCGATGGCTGGTTCAAGACCGGCGACATCGGGCAACTCGACGCCGATGGATTTCTTTCCATCACCGATCGCAAGAAGGATCTGATCAAGACTTCCGGCGGGAAGTTCATCGCGCCGCAACCGATCGAGAACTCGCTGAAGCTGAACTCGCTCATCGGCACCGCCGTGGTGCTGGGCGACCGCCGGAAATTTCCTGCCTTGCTGATCGCGCCGCACTTCCCTGTTCTGGAAGATTGGGCGCGGGCCAATCAGGTTCCCTTCGCTACGCGCGAAGAACTCGTCGCCAACCCTAAAGTACAAGCGCTTTATGAAGGCATTGTGGAAGAAATGAACCAGAACCTGGCGCGCTTCGAGCGTTTGAAACGTGTACTGCTGGTGCCCGAAGAGTTCTCGGCCGCCGATGGAACCATGACTCATACCTTCAAGGTCCGTCGACGCGGAATCGAGGAGCGCTACCGGACCCAGATCGAAGACATGTACGCCAAGGCGGAACTAGCCGGAAGCTGAGCCACTAGATCTCCGGGCATCATCCCCGGCCCGACTGCCCTGAGGGCACGACCAACGTCGCTCCACTATCTGGTGGCCCGCTGGAGTCGTACAATGAAACCCATGACGGACTCATTCCTTATCGCTGGCAGGCAATTCCGTTCCCGCTTGATCGTTGGGACGGGCAAATACAAATCGTTTCAGGAAACCGCCCGCGCGCTCGAAGCGAGCGGCGCCGATATGGTGACCGTGGCCGTGCGCCGGGTGAATCTCGACCGCAGCAAGGAATCGCTGCTGGATTATATCGATACTCATAAATACTTCCTGCTGCCGAACACCGCCGGATGTTATACCGCCGACGATACGATCCGCACCGCACGACTCGCGCGCGAGGTCGGGCTCTCCGACTGGATCAAGCTCGAGGTGATTGGCGATCAGGCCACGCTCTATCCCGATGTGCAGGCGACGCTCGAAGCGACAGGCGTCCTGGCAAAAGAAGGATTCACGGTGCTGGCCTACACCTCCGACGACATCGTGTACGCCAAGCGTCTCGTCGATGCCGGAGCCGCAGCCGTGATGCCCCTGGGCGCGCCCATCGGCAGCGGGCTCGGAATTCAGAACACAGCCAACCTGCGCATCCTGCGCGAGATGATCACGGGAGTTCCGCTGATTGTGGACGCGGGTGTGGGCACGGCATCCGACGCAGCGATTGCCATGGAACTCGGTTACGACGCGGTGCTCATGAACACGGGTATCGCGGGCGCGCAAGAGCCGGTGCTGATGGCGGAAGCAATGAAGCACGCAGTGCTCGCAGGACGGCAGGCTTACTTGGCAGGGCGCATGCCGCGGAAGCTCTATGCTACCGCCAGTTCGCCGCTTGAAGGAGTAGTGCGGTGACGCTGCCGCTGCCGCTTGCTGCTAGCGGGTCTGGGCTGAGAAAAAATAAAAGTTCGAACCATTAGAATCATTGGTTTACGGAAAAATTCCTGGCAGATCTTTGAATTGAAAGGACTTATTCGTAAAATATTCCGGAATAAGGACTTAGCTTCTCTTCATTAACCGCGAGATCTTCGGCTTTCGATCTTCTACCACCGTCTCTGCTCGGCCGGGCGGGGACGCCCGGCGATTCCACTGGTCGATTCTTAGATTTCTTACTCTCTACTTCTAGTATATCAAGTTCGAGTGGGTGATTTGGACATCGTTTTCTACTTTATTTCCATCGCGTTCTCAAGGACTTAGCGGGAAAATCACGACAAGAGGGGCTTGACACCACTTTCTAAAGGCTTTGCACTTGCGCTCGGCTCGACGGACTCGCAGCGGCCCATCGCCGGCAAAATAAGGGCGGCCACGAAGGCCGCCCTATGGTGTCGATCAGATTCGCTGTGCCCTAGAGCATCTTGACGTCATCAATGTGAATCTTGTCGCCGTCGATGTGGCCGGTGACGGCAACGTGATGTCCAAGGTGTTCTTTGACGGCATCGGGATTGTCGACCATCAGCACTTTCTGGTCTTTGTCGGTGACAATCACAGGGCTGGCGCCGGCTTTGATGCACTTCTTCGTGCACTCTTCCGCACCGGCGTTGGCTCCCTTAACGCCACACTTCGAGTCGCTGACCCAGCCGTTCACGGTTTTGGCGTCGCTGGCAAACGATACCGAGGCCATCAGTGCAATCAAGGCAGCGGCAAGTGACAACAAAATAACTTTTCGCATGTCATCCTCCTCAGGACTTCCACACATTCCACGTGATTGGAACTTTATCATAGGGGGAGCCGTCTGGCCCGCGACCGGCGCTTAAACCAGCTACTTGCTGTTCCGGGCGCGGCCGGTGGACGGCTTTTGCGGAGGGGCGGGGGAAACCAGGATTACTTCTCCCGGACGAGTGTAGTGCAGCTGCTCGCGCGCTTCCTTCTCGATCGCCGCAGGGTCGGTCTTGAGCGCCTTGATCTGGTCGACGTGCAGACCATTTTCTTTTTGCAGGCGCTCGACGTCATTCTGCAGCGCTTGCATCTCGGTGCGCTTCTGCCGGTATACGACCATGCCATTGGCTCCGAACATGGCGTGCAGCAATACGCCCACGATCAGAACAACCGCGGCTGCAGTCCCGAGACGACGCCACTCCAATGCCAGCCACGACCACGCCGGCCGCGTACGCTCGACCCACCGCGCCGCCGCAGCCTCAGCCCTCGGAGCTTGATCCTTAGCCTGCCCCACAGCCTGGCTCATCGCTTGATCGAAGGCCGCGCGCAGACCTTCCTCTCCCCGTGGAAGGAGGCGCATTCTCGACGCTGGCCCTAGCCGCAGTTTGGCGATTCGCGCTTTGGCTAACTGAAGATCCATGCTTTTGCGGCCGCGCTCAACTTGGCGAGGCCTTCCCTGCTGCGCGCCTCGCTGTAGGCGCGCACCACCGGTTCCGTGCCCGAGAGCCGGTAGCATACCCACGATCCGTCGGCGAGGACGAGCTTCAGTCCGTCGATCCTCACCACGTGGGCAACTTTGATGCCATGGAACTCGCCCGGATCGCTGCGTAACTTCTCAGTAAACTTCGCTTTTACATCCGCCGTCAAGCGAAAGTTCTCCCTTAAAGGATAATAGGAACCAACTTTGCCAAATACTTGTTCCAATAGGGCTCCCAGCGACGCCCCCCGGCGGGCCACCATCTCGCAGCAGAGCAGCCCGGCAAGCACACCATCTTTCTCCGGCACGTGTTGGCGGATGGAGAGGCCTGCGCTTTCCTCGCCGCCGATGAGAATCTTGTCCTGCTTGATCAGTTCGCCAATGTACTTGAATCCCACCGGGGTCTCGTAAAGTTCGATCTTGTGCCTCTCGGCGAGAGCGTTGATCAGGTTGGTGGTGGCGACGGATTTGCCAACTCCGTTCTTCCAGCCGCGGGTTTCGACCAGGTAGTCGAAGAGCAGCGCGATGATGTAGTTGGGCTGGAGGAACGTGCCATCCTGGTCGACGATGCCAAAGCGATCGGCATCGCCATCGGTCGCGATGCCAATGGCCGCGCCGATTTCGCGCATCTTGTGGTGCAAGTCCTGGAGCAGGTGATCGTCGGGCTCGGGAGCGTGGCCTCCGAAAAGCACATCGCGGGTGTCGTGGATCGTGGCCACCGTCACGCCCGCATCGCGCAGAAGCGTGTCGGAATAGCCGCGGGCGGAGCCCCACATGGGATCGAAGGCAATCTTGATCCCAGCTTTCTTGATCGCGTCCAGATCGACGATCTCGCGCAAACGCGACAGGTACATTTGCTTCGGATCGATGGCCTGCGCCTGGGCTTTTGCCGCGGGCGGCGTTTGCGGATTCGCATCGAACGCCGCAATCGCGGCCTCGATGGTCTTGGTCGCTTCCGGCAGAGCGGGCGCTCCGTCGGGCGTGGAGAACTTGATGCCGCTGTATTCCGGGGGATTGTGCGAAGCGGTGAAGTTGATGGCGCCATCGGCCTTCGACTGAATGACCGCGTAGGAAATCGTTGGTGTAGGCGCAGGCTCCGCAATGACCAGCGGCGTAATCCCATAGCTCGAGAGGATTTCAGCGGCCACGGCACAAAACGACTCCCCCAGAAAGCGCGGATCGCGCCCCACAATGACTTTCGCTCCGCTTGCTTTCTGCGACGCCACGTAGCGGGAGATCCCGTGCACGGCGCGGTGCACGTTGGCGAAGGTGAATTCTTCCGCCATCACGGCCCGCCATCCCGACGTGCCAAACTTGATTTGCGTTTGCGTTTGCGTTGTCATGGGACTGCCTCGTATGCTTCCAGTGAAAATTAGAACTCTCGATTCTATTACGACTGCCCTGCTGGCACAGGTGTTCGATGGCCGAAAACATGACCGACAAAAGGCTCGTTCTCACAACTTGCGCTTCGCTCGAAGAGGCTCGGAGCATCGCTCATACGCTCGTGGAGCGGCAACTGGCCGCCTGCGTCAACATCGTTCCCCAGATTGAATCGGTCTATCGCTGGCAAGGCGAGGTCGAGGCGGCAGCCGAATGGCTGCTCGTGATCAAGACGACGCAAGACGCTTTTGAACGACTGCGCGAGGCTTTGAGCAAGTTGCACTCCTATGAACTTCCGGAGTGCATCGAGATTGCGATTGAAGATGGCACCGCGGCGTACCTGGACTGGATTGGAGAGTCAGTGCGGTGAGACCGTTGTCAGTCATCAGTTCTCAGTTTTTGATTAAATCAGTTGTTTGCTGATAACTGACGACTCACAACTAGATTGCCGCCAACGCCTGATCGAGATCGGCGAGGATATCGTCCACGTCTTCAATCCCAACCGAGATGCGGACCATGCCGTCGGTGATGCCGATTTTGCGGCGGCCTTCTTCGCCGATGCCGGCATGCGTCATCGTGGCGGGATGCGAGATCAGAGTCTCGACTCCGCCCAGCGACTCGGCCAGGCAGCAGACGCGCACCTTGCGCAGCATCTTGTTGGCGTTCGCGAGCGATCCGGTTTCGAAAGCGATCATCGATCCGAAGCCCGACATCTGCCGTTTGGCCAGTTCGTGTTGCGGATGATCGGGCAATCCGGGGTAGAAGACCTTCTGCACTTTTTTGTGTTTTGAAAGATAGTCGGCGACTTTGCGGCCGCTGCGGTCGTGCTGCTCCATGCGAACCGCCAGCGTCTTGACGCCGCGCAGAATCAGCCAGCACTCGAAGGGCGAAAGAATCGCTCCCGCGCATTTCTGAAGGAAGGCAAGTTTTTCCGCCTGTTCAGGCTTTGTGCAAACGACAACTCCGCCGAGGCCATCGCTATGCCCGTTGAGAAATTTCGTGGTCGAGTGGACCACCATGTCGGCGCCGAACTCGATCGGACGCTGAAAATACGGCGACATGAAGGTATTGTCGACCACCACCTCAACCCCGTGCCGGTGGCTGAGTTCCGTGAGGGCGCGGAGATCGCAAAGCTCCATCAGCGGGTTGGTCGGCGTTTCCAGAAAGACGAGCCGCGTGTTTTTCTGAAACGCGCTTTCAACTTTTTTGAGATCCGAAGTATCGACGTAGGTAAATGTCAGGCCGAAGTTGACCAGGACCTGATTGAACAAGCGTGGGGTGCCACCATAGAGATTGTGTCCGGCGACGATGTGGTCGCCCGCTTTGAGCATGGACGCGACGGCGTTGATCGCCGCCATGCCACTGCCGAAGACGCGCGATGCCGTTCCGCCTTCGAGCGCCGCCAGGTTTGTCTCCAGGCGGTCGCGCGTCGGGTTCGTCACCCGCGCATATTCGTAGCCTTTATTCTTGCCGATCTCCTCTTGAGCGTAGGTGGAAGTCGGATAAATCGGCGCGCTGACGGCGCCGGTGAGCGGGTCGGGCTCTTGACCGGTGTGGATGGCGCGGGTGGCAAAACCTTGCTTGTTCGAGTCGGGCGGTTTGGCGGTCACAAAGAATGAGTCCTCGAAATGGAGAGTTGAAGAAGGAGAATTTTTCCAAAATAGGAAGGTATTACTACTTGGTCATCCCTACCCCCCTCCCCCGGTCTAATAAACTCAAAGACTGAGAGGCTGTCGGACTCCAGGTCTTTGAGGAATAAGGACTTACTGGTAAAGTATTTATAAATCAAAGACTTGGAGCCACTATCTCCCCATTTGGTACGTTCCACCAGCCGGTGCGAGGAACGGTTGCGACAAGGCCACTCACTGATCGCTTAAAACTCTATTTTAACAGGCGATGTCAAGAGGGCGGTTTCGGTTTGAAGGCCACCCCCGTCAAGGTCTATGAGTTCAACGGACTGGTTGAAACAGCTATGTGCCGTCGGGCTACGCTGACGTTGTACGCACGTTGAGATTGAGAAACAAGCTAGCGGCACAAAGAGCAAGAATCCCTGCAAACAAATACGTGATCGACCGTGAGCCGATGGTTGGGATAAGCGTAAAAGTCGTGAACAGCGTTCCAAAAACATTGCCGATCGTGGAAATTCCGTAGACAAGGCCCGCCACTCGGCCAGTCTCGCTAGTCGAACGAATCAGGAGTCGCACGGCCACGGGCGAAAGCGTACCGAGGAGCGACAACGGAAGGAGTAGCAACACGCTTGAGGCAAGCAGGACGCCCGAAGGACCCTCCCCAACTGATCGAAGGATTGAGGACATCACACGGTCAGCAGTCAAAGGGATTAAAGCTAAGTAAACCGCTGCCGCAGCGATGCTGACGGCAATCACACGCGGCGAGGGATAGCGGTCAACGATGGCACCGCCGACTAGATAGCCGATAGTAAGCGCGACCAGCACTGTCGAGATCAACCCAGCCCAAGTGCCCATCCCGCCACCAAAATAGGGAAACAAATATCGGCTCCCGAGCATCTCGAAGCCCATGAGGACGCCCCCGACAAGAAAAGCGTTGGCGTAGATCAAGAGCGACGCAGCACGCTTAGCTACTGAGTCGCGGGATCGCTCTGAATTGTCCATTTTTGATTGTGACGCGCTATGGCTTTAAGTGACTCGACGGGCGCGAAATCATCGGTCAAGACCTTGGCTTTGTCGTCGATCCCGGCCGTTTCCTGCCCAGCTTGGTTAACCACGTCAAAGGACGATCCGACAGGTTTAAGCAGGAACCTATGCGGTACCATTTGAGATAGGTCATAACGCAGCTTGTAATCAGATTCGTGTGTTTCGGCCATGCGGTGGAGATCGGAGCTACTGAGGTCCTGCCCGTCGTAGCCGACCATGACAACGTTCCCGCCAACATTGTCACCGCTAGCATCGTAGAACTCAACCTGTGAGAAAACGGCATGCAGTGTCTTCACGGCTGAGTCAAAAAGCATCGTCGTTGGCTCAACGTTCTGAGCTACAACCCCTCCCTCCGCGAGGTGCGCCTTAACAATCTGATAGAACTCCTTGGTGAGCATATGAAACGGCGCGAATGGACCACGATAGGCATCAATCAGGATTACGTCGTACCGGCTTTTGGAATCCGAGAGAAACATTCTTCCATCGCGGGCAATGACGCGGAAGTTCGGCTCGTCCTTGATTCCAAAGTACTTTCGTGACAGTTCGACGACGACGGGATCGAGTTCGACCGAGGTGATTTGAACTTTTGGCAGGAACCGATGCAAATACCAAGCTGTTCGCCCGCCACCGCTCCCGATTTCGAGGATCGAGTTGATCTTACTCGGATACATCAAACTTGCCGTCATGAACTGTGTGTAGGGTATTGGCAGTTCGCGATCGTCAGCCGTATTGTATCGGCTCTCCTCGTAGAGGTGCTGATTATGTCCAAACGTCATGCTGACGTAAGTGCCCGTGCGATACACGTAAATGTTGTTGTAGATAGATTCCCGCGACTCTACCAGAACTCGGTCATCGCTGCTCTGGTTGGGCGAGACGCTTGCAGGGGCACCATTGCTCGGCTGTGTGGACGCGGTCGCAGGGGTAACGCTCGGTTGAGTGGACACGGTCGCGTGGGCGTCGCTGCTCTGCTTAGGGGAGTCGCTCGCTCGGTGATCAACGGGGGCACTCTCGCAGCTTATTAGGGAGCCGAGGACGCCGCCGAGGATGACGGTTAATGACAAACGTAGAAACAACTTATGACAACTCATCATGTCACCCGAGCAACCCTACTGACAGGCTATCCAGCAGCGAACCCTTCTGAATTCTAGGCATTCTGGCACTCTGCTGTACCGCAGTGATGTGATGCTGATCACGTGCGACCGTAATGGTCATGCTAGGGTTTGCAAACACTTGAGCGGGATCGTGGCTGGGTTGGATGGGCGAGGTCGCTGGCTAACGCATGGACCGCCCGCGGACGACTAGGACTGGTCTCATAAATGGTTTTCTGGGCAGGCCGTCCGGCCTCAGGGGCTAAAGCCCTCGACTCTACGGGCCAGTAGCGGCACGGCTGAAGCCGTGCCCTTCCCAAAACCCAATCGCGGCTTACAGTAACTATTTAACTGCTCTAGATTCCGCCTTCAAAAATCTTTTTCGATAGATAACGCTCGGCGGAATCGGGAATCAGCGTGACTACGCGCTTCCCTGCTCCGAGGCGTTTCGCAATTTGCACGGCGGCGTAGACATTGGCGCCGGAACTTGAGCCTCCTAATACGCCTTCGCGCACGGCTAACTCTTTGACCATGGCAAAGGCCTCTACGTCGGTGACCATCATTACTTCATCGCAAACAGTGCGATCGAAATTCTTCGGGATGAAGCTGGACCCAATCCCTTCCACCTTGTGGGGGCCGGGTTGGCCTCCGGCATAGACCGAGCCTTCGGTTTCGACCAGCACGGTGTGAACGCGCGGCAGACGCTCTTTCAGAAATCGCGCGATGCCGGTAAACGTTCCCGCGGTGCCGCTGCCTACTGTGATGGCGTCAATGCGGCCTTCCATTTGCTCGAAGATTTCGTGGGCGGTGGTTTCGTAGTGGTAATCGGGGTTGGCGGGATTCTCAAACTGCGCGGCCATGAAGGCCGAAGGGTCGGTTGCCGCAAGAGCCTTGGCACGATCGATCGCGCCTTGCATGCCCTCGGCCTCCGGAGTGCGGGTCACCTCGGCGCCGAGGGCGCGCATGATGATGACCTTTTCTTCTGAAAATTTCTCCGGGACAAACAAACGCACCTTGTAGCCGCGGCTCACGCCGATCAAAGCGAGGCCGATGCCGGTATTGCCGGCGGTGGCTTCGATGACCGTGCCTCCGCGTTTCAGTTTGCCTTCGCGTTCGGCGCGCGCGATCAAGCCAATGGCAGCGCGGTCTTTCACGCTGCCGCCCGGGTTCAGGTATTCGAGCTTGGCAAAAATGTCGGCCGACCCGGGCGGGGCCAGCTTCTTCATTTGCAGCATCGGCGTCTCGCCGACCAGTTTGGAGATGTCGTCGCTGACGCGCAGGCGCGAGGTTGCGGTTATGGTAGGCACGCTATCAGAGTAAGGAACGGGAAGGGGCAGCGTCAATGCCGGGATTTCGTGGGGCTAAACTATTGTCATGTCGAGCGCAGCGGGGGATCTTGCAGTGCGCCGCAAAATGCAGATCCCTCGCTGCGCTCGGGATGACAATCGTTATGGGTCTCTCGCGGCGCTCGGAGCTGCGCTCGGGATAACAACCCACAAAAAGACTCTACTGCGCCCCGGAAGTTGGCTCGCCTCCAGCGTAGTACCCGCTTTTCGTGCGGACGCTCAGCTTGCCGTAGCCGTGGGCGCGGGCTTCCACCTTGACTTGACGATAGCCTCCCTGGGCTTTCGGCGTCGTCGGCTTATATCCAATGGTGTACTGAACGCGAATGTCGTGCGCCACGGTGCGGCTGATGGCGTCCACTTCGTCGAGCGTTTGGGGAAAGAAAGCGATGCCGCCCGTCCTCTCGGACATGATCTGCAAAGCGCGTTTGGCGTGTTTCGGGTGCTCTTCCTTCTCGAGGATGCCAATGGCATACACGGTCGGTCCGCCATCCGCCTGGAGGCGGCGTACCGCTTGCTCGAGAGTTTCAGAACTCTCGTTGTCTTCGCCGTCGGTCACCACGAGAATGACTTTCTTCTCCAGCTTCGAGTCTTTCTTCAGGTGATCGGCTGACGCCACCACCGCATCGTAAAGCGCAGTACCGCCGCGCGCCTCGATTTTTTCCAGCCCCTCTTTCAACTTGTTGATGTTGGAAGTGAAATCCTGGTCAAGATAGAACTCGTCGTTGAAGTTGACGATGAATACCTCATCGTTCGGGTTTGAAGACCGCACCAGATTCAGCGCGGCGGCATTCACCTTCGCACGCTTCTCGCGCATCGACCCCGAGTTATCTACCACGATCCCCATCGCGACGGGAACGTCTTCGTGCTGAAATGAGGTGATGGTCTGAGGATGCCCGTCCTCGAAGACGCTGAAGTCGCCTTTGGCGAGGTTGGTGACGATATGCTGCTTGTCGTCGATGACCGTCGCATGGAGCAAAACCTCTTCGACTTGCTTGCGGAAAACGAAGACGCCGCTTTCGCCGGGATCCCCGCTCTGCGCGTCATTGGTCGTTGGCGGTTGCGTTACCGGTGGTTGGGTTGCAACGGAACCCGGAGCCGCCGACGGCTGACTTTGCGCTCCGCCTCGCGCATGAAAGCCTGTCAGAAATAGCGACGTAAGGAGGAGGAAGGTCGGCAGCGAAGCGTTATTCCGTCGGCGCATAGTAACCCGTCTTGGCGTAGACCTTGAGCGGAGGCAGTCCTTTTGGCGGCAAGAGTTTCACTTTGATCTTACGCCATTTGCCATCGTGCCCAGGATTCTTAGGACGGTATCCGATGACGTATTGGTTGCGCAACTCGATGCCAATTTTTGTGGAAACGTCCGCCAGGTCGTTCGGGTTATCAATGGTGAAAGCACGGCCACCGGTCAGTTCGGTGACGTCGCCGAGCAGGGTGGGGCCGAGCCGTTCTTCCTCGGTTGGAAAATAATGATCGTAGATGCCGATGGCGTAGATGAGAACGTCGGCCTCTTTGACCATCGAACGGATTTCGCCCTCCGTGTAGCGGCTGTGGTTGTCACCGCCGTCGGAAATGATCAGCAAAGCCTTCTTCGGATACTTGGCCTGGCGCATCTTGGTCACGCCGAGGTAAATGGCGTCGAGCAGCGCGGTGCGGCCGCGGGGGATGGTGTAGAGAAGCCTACCCTGGATGTCATCGACAGAACTGGTGAAGTCGGCAATCTCCTCCGGCTTGTCGGCGAAGGTGATCATGAAGAACTCATCTTGAGGGTTGGCGGTCTTGAAGAACTCGACCACAGCTTCGCGGGCGCGATCGATCTTGCTGGTCATGCTTCCGCTCATGTCGAAAATCACGCCGATCGACACCGGGGCGTCTTCGCTGGAGAACGTTTTGATCTCCTGCTGGTCTTTGCCTTCGAAAACGTTGAAGTTCTCGCGATCGAGTCCCGTTACCAGCCGGTTGAGCGGATCGGTGATGGTGACCGACACCAACACCATGTTCACGTCCACTTTTAAGGGCTTGGTATTGGTTTTGAGCGCCGGGTCGTTCGCAGACTCCGTTGGAGGAGACGGTTGCACTCGAGGCTGCACGTGGACATCGTCGGTCGAAATCTGGGCCAGAAGCGGGAGGGCGCTGCACAAAGCAAAAACCAGAAGCACAACGAAGGAGACGCGAGCCGAAAACTGTTTGCCGGACAACATAGGCCCTACCCAATCCGCAGTGTAGAGGGAGGCGACCCGCACCCCAACGGCGGCCCGCAACAAGCTCTTCTGAGCCGGATAGTAGCACAATCCCGAACCGCTGTTGTCACCTTTTCGCAGGAAACGCGCAAATCCGGCGGGCGGTCGGAAACAACGTCTCGATGAGCACGTTTTTCCCTTTTCTGTAAATTGCATCGCCCGCGCGGGCCGCACCGAACCGTCCCTGCTACAATTCTGCGTTCCCCTTTTTATGGCAATCATTGCCCCATTTCGCGCCTGGCGCTATAACCCTGAGCGAGTCCCGGTACAGCGGGCTGTCACCCAGCCCTACGACAAAATCACCCCGGCCATGCAGGAGGCCTACTACCAGTCCAGCCCTTACAACCTGGTAAGGATCATTCTCGGCAAACGCCTGCCCGACGACACCGAGGCCGAAAACGTCTATACGCGGGCGGCGGCGTCCTTCCAGAACTGGCGGCAGACGGCCGTTTTGCGGCAGGATACGGAGCCATCCATCTACCGCTATTCCCAGACCTTCAAGCTTCCAGGAAGTCAGACGCAAGCCGAGCGCCGTGGTTTCATCGCCCTCGGCCGGATCGAGAACTATTCCGCGAACGTCATATTCCGGCACGAGCAGACCCTGGCCAAACCCAAGGCCGACCGTATGGACCTGCTGCGCGCCACCCGCGCCCACTTTGGCCAGATCTTTATGCTGTATGCCGGAGCGGGTAAGGTCGATGCCATGCTCGATTCGGCCGCCGCCCCTGACATATCTCCGAACATCTCTCCTGAAATCGAGGTCACCGACGAGTACGGCGTCCTGCACCGCGTCTGGAGGATTGCCGATCGCGCGGCCATTTCCGCCGTTCAGGCAGCCATGCGCGACCAGAAACTGATCATCGCCGACGGCCATCATCGCTATGAGACCGCCCTGGCCTATCGCAACGAGCGGCAAGCTTCGGCCGAAACGGGCTCGGGCCTTCCCGTTCCTTACGATTCGGTGATGATGACCTTCGTCGATATGGATCGTCCGGATAACGATCGCCCTGGCCTGGTCATTCTGCCCACGCATCGCCTCGTCTTCGGTTTGCCCTCTTTTTCGTCCGCACAATTTCAGGAGGAGGCCCGGAAGTTCTTCAACGTGGAAGAGGTCGACGCGGGCATCGATGCGGCGCGCGCGACCGCCATTCTAAAGAACGCAGGTCACGCGGGAACAGCCTTGCTCGCGGTCACGGCCGATCGCGCGTTCCTGCTGCACACGTCCAAGGCCATCGGCACGCCCTTGTTCGGCAAGCTTTCGCTGCGCCAGCAGGCGCTCGACGTCGTGCAACTGCATAAGTGCCTTCTGGAAGGCGCGCTGAAGATTTCCGCGGAAGCCATTCGCAATCAAGAGCACGTCTCTTATTGTCGCGAGGCCGCCGAAGCCTTGTCGCAGGTGCAAAGCGGAAAGGCGCAGGCCGCTTTCCTGATGAATCCGGTGCGCATGGAGCAGGTTCGCGATATCGCTTTCGCCGGCGAGGTTCTGCCCCAGAAATCCACCGACTTCTATCCTAAGCTGCTAAGTGGCCTCACGATTTATGCGCTGGAGTAGCGAGACGCAGTTCCGAGTTCCCAGTTCCCAGTTCTCAGCAACCCAAAGCCCACTGCGAACTGACAACCGAGAGCCAGGAACCATCATCAAGAAAGTCTTAGCGGTCCTGCTCACTAGCGTGACGTTTCTGTCCGCATTGCCCTCGGCCGACAATAGCGATAAGCACGTCTCCGTATATTCCACCGTCGCGGTGTACAGTGTCCCGGTTCTGGATCGAGGCGGCCGCGAATATGTCGGCCTGCTCGAACTGCTGGAGCCGCTCGGCCGCGTAACCAGCCAGTCCGACGGACAGCGCTGGAAGCTCCGCTTCGACACCGTCGATGCCGAGTTCACCGCGGGAAAAACGCGGGCGAAGATTCACGGCCACGATGCCGATTTCCCGGCGCCGTTCCTAATTGAAAACTCGCGCGGATTGGTCCCGCTGAGCGCGCTGAGCGCGTTGCTGCCGCGCTTTCTGGGAGGGCACGTGAATTTTCATGAAGGCGCGCGGCGCCTGTTCGTCGGCGACGTCGCCATTCAACCCAGCTTCCGCCTGGACGCAGCCAACTCTCCCCGGCTGTTTCTAACCTTCAGTGCGCCCGTCAATCCCACGATCGCCACCGAACCGGGCAAGCTGCGGATGATTTTCAAGCGCGACCCCATCGTCTCTCCGGGGAGCCAATCGATTTCTTTCGACAACAAGGTCATCACCCATGCCAGTTACTCCGAGGGCAACGGCGACGCCGAATTGGACGTGAGCGCCAGCGAGCCGCTGATGGCCAGCTTTAGCAGCGACCGAAAAACGATCGCCATTTCATCCGCTCAACCTGCATCGGCTACGCCCAGCGCCGCGACACCAGCGCCGCAGAATTCGTCATCGGCCTTGCCGGCGCCCACCACCAACTCGGGCAACAGCCGCCTTCTGGCCGTGGTCGATCCCGCACACGGCGGCGAAGAACGCGGTTCCGCACTCACCGACACACTCGCCGAAAAGGACGTCACGCTCGGATTTGCGCGCATCCTCCGCCATGAACTCGAGCAGCGCGGATTCGCCGTCACGCTGCTGCGCGACGCCGACACCAACTCCACTCTGGATCAGCGCGCGGCCGCCGCCAACGTCGCGCACGCCGCGGTCTACATCTGCCTGCACGCGGTTTCGCAGGGCAGCGGCGCGAGGGTCTACACCGCGCTGCTTCCCGTCGAAGGGCCAAGCAATGGAATCTTTCTTCCCTGGAATGCGGCGCAGTCGCCAGCTTTTCCCACCAGTCGCGTTGTCTCGGCGGCCATCGTCGCTGAAATGCAGAACCGAAATTTCCCGGTTCACGCCTCTTCGGCCTCGCTGCGTCCGCTGAACAATGTCATGATGCCGGCGGTCGCGGTTGAGCTCGCCCCGGGAGAGAATGGCATCGACGACCTGACCTCCGGCAACTATCAACAACGAGCCGCAGCGGCGGTGGCCGAAGGCGTCGCTACCATCCGCGATCAACTGGGGACGCAACCATGATGCGCACAACGATGATGCGCGCTGCGTTAGTAAGAAGATCGGGCCATCGGATCATCGGGTTATCCGATCTCGCGACCGGTCTCACGACGGTGTCCGCATGATTCCCCGCCATCTTCTGATCGCCGTGGCCGCGCTGCTGGTGCTCGTTGTGTCCATGGGATTCTATCTCCGCCACATGCGCCTGCGCGCGGGACAACTGGAGTCTCCCGCCGCCGATACATCGCCGGTTGCGCCTCCCGCCGCCGGCCCGACCGAGACCGTAACTCTTTACGTCGCCGATGACGCCCTCGGCGGCCTTCGCGCCCGCTCGGCGCAGATCCCTCTTCCGGGAGGACGCCAGCAGCGCGCCGAAGATTTGTTGCGCGCGCTCTTGCGCATCTACCAGCAGCCGGGAGCCGCGCATCCACTGTCTCCCGCGGCGGATATCCGCGCCATCTATCTAGTCGATCCCGACGCGGCCGTCATCGATCTGAATGCCGCCTTTGCCGACCAGCACCGCTCCGGGATTCTCAGCGAGCAACTCACCGTGAATTCGCTGGTGGAAACCCTCGGCGTCAACGTTCCGGGCATTCAGCGGGTCAACATTCTGGTCGAAGGCCAGACGCGCGACACGCTCGCCGGACACGCCGACCTGAGCGACTCGTTCGATGTGAGGACGATTGAGCAGGTGAGCAGTCCGTAAGAACAGCCGAAGTAACGACGGCCGCATTCGGCGGAATTCGATGGCTGGCGCCGTCTGTTACACTGCCACTCCAACCGTCCGAAAATTCAAAGCCTTCGGCGGGGCATAGCTGAACATCGCTTGCTTCAATTGTGAATCGACTTCATCCGCAATCGTCACCACGTCCAGCAATAATCTGCTGAAGTCGACGCCTTCCAGATTCCTTTGCAAAGTGCGAAAGATACTCACCTGCAGGATGCGAGACTCTTCCACCACCATGGGAGCGGTGTAGCCTTGCCGGAACCGCATCTCTCCATGATCGCGAGCGGCGATGGACGTTGGAGCTGGTACTTGCGAGTCCAGTCGCAGGCGAACCACGAGATCCTGAAGCAGTCTGGGGAGGTGCCCCGTGCGGTCTTGGCGGTTCAGAGGAATGCAGCTCAATTCCGCATCCTGGTCAACAATATCCAGCCAATTCTGAATCGTGGTTTCCGTCTCCCGCTCCAGGATGGAAGCGATGGATTCCGTCTTTGGCTTTTTATTAACGCGCGGGTTGGCGAGTCGAGTGCGAATCAGTTCCTTCAGAGCACCGATTCGGATCGGCTTCGTGAAGATTTCGTCGGCCTGGGCGAGAATGGCGGACATCGCCTCCTCCACTGCCGGGTACCCGCTGAGAACCACGGTCAACGCATCCGGGTGAGTATGACGCATGGCGCTGACCAGCGTGAAGCCATCTCCTGCGAGAGGCAGGTGCAGGTCGGAGAGAAGGACGTCGAATGGCCGCCCCACGATGTGTCCAAGCGCGTCGCGCACGTTCGAAGCAGCCACCACTTCAAACCCATCGCGTTGCAATACTTCTTGTAACATCGTACGAACAGCATCGTCATCCTCGACGACTAGGACTCTGGGCGTTGCCATAGGGAGCCTCCACCAACTTATAGCGCTGGTTCCGAGCCCCATCGAACCACCTAACGTCTGTCGGATGGCACGTGAGGACTGGGCCGTCCCTGGGGTCTGGATCTGGCGGGAGTGACACTCCCTGCAACGCCTGTTGCGGGGCATCAGTACCCAATACGACCTAACCATTTTGCCCCCGGTCTTAGGCTGAATGCTGTTCAGTATTGAACAGTTTTTCGTTGATTAGTAACGTATAGGTAAACAGGCGGCGATCGCGAAAGTGACTGTGACTTCCAGAAGACCGGGGGGAGGGGCACCAGACAGGAAACATACTTCCCGAATTCCCCGCTTGCATATTTCATACCCATCCGGGAGACAAAACAAACGGTGGACTCGACGATCCAATGATCGCTTCATAACTGCGCGACATGAATAGGCTGACTGAGAGCTGCCTGTTAGAATTTCCCTCTCATGATCTTTCGCAGTGACAACCGCGCTCCCGAGCAGATTCGTCCCGTCAACATCATTCCCGACTTCATCTCCACCGCCGAAGGCTCGGCGCTGATTGAGATGGGGAACACGCGCGTCATCTGTACGGCTTCGGTCGAAGAAACGGTGCCTGCGTTTATGCGCGGCTCCGGCAAGGGATGGATCTCTGGCGAGTACGGGATGCTGCCGCGCTCGACTTTGACCCGCTCCACGCGCGAGGCGGCCAAGGGAAAGCAAAGTGGGCGCACGCAGGAGATTCAACGGCTGATTGGACGCTCGCTGCGCGCGGTGGCCGATTTGAAGCGACTGGGTGAGCGCACCATCTGGATCGATTGCGACGTGATCCAGGCCGATGGGGGCACGCGGACGGCTTCGATCACCGGAGCGTTCGTCGCGCTGGGACTGGCTTTGCAGCGGCTGATCGATGCGGGGACGTTGACCGCGGCTCCGATCAAGGATTTTGTGGCGGCGATCAGCGTGGGCATCGTGGATGGCGAGATTCTTCTCGATCTCAATTACGAAGAAGATTCGCGCGCCGACGTGGACATGAACTTCGTGATGACGGCGGGCAACAAGATTGTCGAATTGCAAGCAACAGCCGAGCATCAGGTGTTCGACGACGCGCAGCTGGCGAAGATGATGGCGATGGCGCGGTCAGGCATCCAGTCGCTGATTGCCAAGCAGCAGGCACTGCTCGGGACGCTGGCTCTGCGACAGTGACTTCGGCAGTGACTTCGGTCACAACTACGGCAGCGCGTCGCTTGGTACCCTCAGCGTGGGTGGACACTTTGGTCCGCCCCATGCCGATGGCTCCTAGACCTCAAGCGGCAACACTCGGCTCGGACGTGCCGAGGTTGCCGTTAAGAATCCGCACGTTTCTTGCGGTCGTTTTTCTTGTGCTCGCTGCGGTCTTCGCACGTGGAGAAACCGCGCCTTCGTCGGTGAAAGGCGTGGTCGAGGATCCGACTGGCGCGGTTATCGCCGGCGCGCGCGTTGAATTTACCGACGGCAAGTATCGCGCCACAGCTCAATCCGATGCGACCGGACTTTTCCAACTCGAGATCGCAGCCACTTCCGGCACGATTTCCGTCCGAGCCACGGGATTTCTGCCTTTGCAGCTCGCGTGGAATCGTGAGGCGCAGATCACACTTGTTTTGCATCCCCAGTATGAGTCGGACTATGCCAGCCAGCACGTTTTAGTCACGGCCACGCGGATCAATACGGCGCTGGAGGATTCTCCCGCGGACAGCGTCACCATCTCCGACGACGATCTGGCGTCTTCGGCGCCGCTCACGCTCGATGACGCGCTGCGCGAGGTTCCGGGATTCACGCTGTTTCGGCGAGCGAGCAGCCGCACGGCGAATCCTGGAACCCAGGGAGTCTCCATGCGCGGAGTTGGCGCCAGCGGAGCCAGCCGCGCGCTGGTCGTGGTCGATGACATTCCACTGAACGATCCGTTTGGCGGATGGGTCTACTGGGATCGCGTGGTACGGGAATCGATCAGTGACGTCGAAGTCGTTCGCGGCGGCGCCGATGCCAGCCTTTACGGATCGACGGCCATGGGCGGGGTGATTCAATTCCGCACGCGGCAACCGGAAGCGACCACCATCGCCGCGGAAAGCTCATGGGGAAGCGAGAACACGCCCGAAACGTCGCTCTGGGCAGGCACTCTGGTGGGGCCGTGGTACGGGTCCGCATCCACCGATCTCTTTCGCACAAATGGTTACATCCCCGTGCCTGAGTCGCAACGCGGCACGGTTGATTCGCCCGCGAACTCCACACACGAACTGACCGAGGTCGAACTTGGGCGGCGGTTTGGCGGCTTCAGCCGTTTCTTCGCGCGCGGGTCATATTTTAATGAGGATCGTCACAATGGCACCGTGATCCAGTTGAACAACACGCAATTGGGCGACTTCGCCACCGGCTTAAACTACGAAACGAAAAGCGTGGGAGCGATTTCGGCGAGACTCTTTGGGCTCTACGAGTCGTACTTCCAGACCTTTTCGACGGTGAAAGCGGGTCGCGATACCGAGACGCTGACCGACGACCAGTCGGTTCCGTCACAGGCGCTTGGAGGCAGCGCACAATGGTCGCGTCCGGTCGGGCGCATGCAGACCTTGGTCGCAGGCTTTGAGGGCCGCGAGGTGAATGGCGAGAGCAATGACGTTCTGCCCGGCGTAAGCGCGACCATTGCGGGCGGACGAGAGCGCACGATGCGGGTTTTCGGGGAAGACATTCTTCAGCTTGGTTCTAGGTTCATTGCGAACTTATCGCTCGGCTACGATCACTGGAGCGACTTCAGAGCGCGGCAGCTCAAGATCGATTCCGGCGGCACGACGCTGACGCCCTATCCCGATCGCATCTCGGACGCTCTGAATCCGCGGGCCTCGCTGCTCTATCGCCTTGGACACAGCACGTCGCTGACCGCTTCGGGCTATCGCGCCTTCCGCGCCCCGACGCTGAACGAACTCTATCGCAATTTTTATCAAGGCAACATCTTGACCTATGGCAACCCTGCACTGGTTGCGGAGCGGCTGACGGGAGTGGAAGCGGGAGTCCGGCAAGGCTTTCTTTCCGACCGGCTCAATTTGCGTACGACGTTCTTTTGGAACGACATCACCAATGGCGTCGTAAACGTCACCATCACGCAAGCGCCCACCACGCGGGAGAAAAAGAACGTCGACCGGCTCCTTTCGACCGGCGTGAATCTCGACGGCGAATTCCGCGTCACCAGCGCGTTGCAGTTCGCTGGAGGCTACCAGTTCGCCCACGCCGTGGTATCGAGCTACACGCCAAATGCCGCTATCGCCGGCCTGAGCACGTCGCTCGTGGGAAATTGGACACCAGAGGTGCCGCACCAGCAATTCACACTACAGGCGCGGTACGTCAATCCCAAGATCCTGACCGCCAGCCTGCAAGGAACCTTCGTCGGCCAGCAATTCGACGACGACCTGAACTCCTTATTGCTGAAGAAATTCTTCACCGTTGACCTGTACCTTGGCCGCTCTCTCGGTCACGGCGTGGAAGTCTTCGCAGCGGCCGAAAATATGTTCAATCGGCGGTATTACACGGCTCTGAATGTGGTGCCGAATAATCCCACGGTCCCAGACCTCGGTCCTCCGATTCTCGCGCGCGTCGGCCTGCGCTATCAGTTCCCGAATCGCTAGACCGGGAGCGTCATTCCGACCGATTCTTTCGCATACGGCTCTCGGCCAGAGACTGGTGGTATTCACGAAAGGGGCTGCGGGTTTAGAATGGCAGGTCGTATGCACTAATAAAGATAAGGAGGATTTATGAAACTCACGCCCGGCAAGCTCGCCGGAATGAAGGCTGTATCGAATAAGAACGGTGTAATCGCAGCCGCCGCCATGGACCAGCGCGGCTCCCTACAGAAGTCACTGGCCAAGGAAAAAGGCTCGGCGGTTTCGGACTCGATGATGGAGGAATTCAAGATCCTGGTGAGCGAGGTGCTGACGCCACATGCGAGCGCGATTCTGCTCGATCCCGAGTGGGGACTGCCAGCTTCGAAGCGGCGCGCAAAAAATGCAGGGCTGCTGCTTGCCTACGAAAAGACCGGCTACGACAAGACCGGGCCGGGACGCCTCGGCGACCTGCTGGATCATTGGTCGGCGCGCCGACTGAAAGAAGCGGGCGCGGATTGCGTCAAGATTCTGCTCTACTACACGCCGTTCGATCCTAAAGAGATTAACGATCAGAAGCACGCCTGGGTGGAGCGACTGGGCGATGAGTGCCGCGCCAACGACATCCCGTTCTTCCTTGAGTTCGTCGTATATGAAGAAGGCGTGGACGAGAAAGGGTTCGACTTCTCCAAGAAGAAGCCCAAGGCCGTGATCGAAAGCATGCGCGAGTTCACCAAAGACCGCTATGGCGTCGACGTGATGAAGGTCGAAGTCCCGATCAATATGAAATTCGTGGAAGGGACGAAATCGTACAAGGGCGAAAAGGCGTACTCGAAGCAGGAAGCGATGAAGTTTTTCCATGAGGCGGCGGCGGTGGCTACCAAGCCTTTTATTTATCTGTCGGCGGGCGTGAGCAATGCCGAATTTACCGAGTCGCTGGAACTGGCGGCCGAGTCGGGCGTGAAGTTTAACGGCGTGCTCTGCGGACGCGCCACCTGGAAAGAAGGCATCCCGGTGTACGCGAAACACGGCGCCGATGCTTTCCGGAAGTGGCTGGAAGACGAGGGCGTGAAGAACATCAATAACGTAAACGACCGCCTGAAGGCCGCAACCTCGTGGCACTCGATCTATGGCGTGGAACCGGCGCTGGCCCACGTGTAGTTGAAGCGTTTCGAAACGCATGGGCGGGTCTGCGGACCCGCCTTTTGCAGCGAACAAACAGGTCCTTCGCTTCGCTCAGGATGACAACTCATGAAATCCGTCACAGACTGTCGATTCCATGCCTGACCGCAAAACCGCTTTGATCACCGGCGCCTCGTTCGGTATCGGAATGGAATTCGCCCGCATCTTTGCACGCGAAGGCTACAGCCTGGTTCTGGTCGCTCGCAGCGCGGATAAACTGCGGCAGGTAGCATCCGAACTGGAAAAGGCGTATGGCACCCTTTCACTGATTCTGGCCACCGATCTGACCGATCCGGGAGCGTCGGCATACGTGCTCGATCAGACCACGCGCGCCGGTATTCGGGTCGATGTGCTGGTGAACAACGCAGGATTCGGACAGTACGGCCTGTTTGCCGAGAACGATCTGGAAGAATGTCTGCGCCAGATCCAGCTCAACGTGACCACGCTCACGCATCTGACGCGGCTGTATCTCCCAGCAATGATTGAGAGAAAGAATGGGGGAATCCTGAATGTGGCGTCCACCGCGGCGTTTCAGCCGGGGCCGCTGATGGCCGTGTATTTCGCGACCAAAGCATACGTTCTGCATTTATCCGAAGCGCTGTCGAACGAACTCAAGGGAACGGGCGTCACCGTAACCTGCCTGTGCCCGGGGGCAACGGCCACGGAGTTCCACAAGCGCGCCAAGGCAACCGGCCAGCGATTGCTAAGAATGGGCTCGATGGATGCGCGCACGGTGGCTGAAGACGGATATCGCGCGTTGATGGCTGGAAAACCAGTGGTGATTTCAGGATTCAAGAATTGGCTGGTGGCGCAGTCGGTGCGAGTCTCCCCGCGAAGCTTGGTGACGGCGATTGCGAGGAAAATACAGGAGCCGTAGGCGGTCACCTCGTTAGGAAGCGGTAAATCTCTAAAGCTGCGATATAGGTGAACCAACAGCCTGCGATACAGATGAGCATGCCAGCAGCCCTAGTAGCCGCTTTCACGATCGGGGCCAAACTCTTCGGACCCGGATACATCCAGCGGGGAGTAGGACCGCCTAGCGCTTCTGTGAGTCTGTCCCATCGGGCGGGCAAGAAACACATTATGAATCCCCAAATTCCGGCGAGCACCCCTATGAGCAGCATTCCGAGGAGGATCAACATAGAACCTTCGACGGTTGAGAGAACTCGACAAGCCTCGTCTCTAGGAGACGATTCTTACTCTGTCTTGCGGCCTTCCAGAGCCGCCTGCACTTTGCTGTGTTTGCGACTGTAGGTGAAATACACCACCAACCCAATAATCAGCCAGATGATCAAGCGCGCCCAGTTGAGCCAGCCAAGTTTGTACATCATGTAGCCGTTGAACAGAATGCCCATGACTGGCACAAACGGCACCCATGGAGTCCGGAAGGGTCGAGGTTGGTCGGGGTTCGTGTGGCGTAAGGCCATGATGGCGATACAGACAA